>ENA-UOOH01001242-UOOH01001242.1-fermentation-metagenome-genome-assembly--contig:-NODE-1242-length-25456-cov-10.339711_pt1 | contig 25456 bp, 24 predicted proteins | sample MGYA00245778_ERZ724025 | MGnify/ENA primary metagenome ERZ724025 (study PRJEB28704, sample SAMN03018313) | fermentation metagenome | biome: anthropogenic terrestrial biome; feature: soil... | reverse complement strand
TGGCCTACCTGCTGCAGATCAATTACTGGCTGAAAAAATACCGCATCCGCATCGACCTTTAGGCGGCGTGTCGCCGCCGGCAGAGCCGGTTTCGGCCCGGCATGGGGAACGGCGAAAACCACAGGCCCGCTTTGCCGGGACGGTTTAAGACAACTCCCGAAGCGTAAATTTTGCTTCGGGAGTTTTTATAACTGTAGTTTTGTCCTTATAAATTGGCTTTTTGGGGATTTTAAAGTTTTATTCCAGACCGCGGGAGAAAACTGCGTTCGAACAGCTCCAGCCCACCAAGTGAGTGGGATTTGAAACAGAAATAGCTTCGAAAGCTGAAACACATCGAAAAGTATAGAAAAAGAAAGTTAGAAAATAATTTCAGCTCCGCAGTAAATTGACATTTGAATTCGTGGTGATAATATAAGGAAAAGGAGGGGAACTCTATGAAAAAAATGGTTGCCGGGATTTTGGCGCTGCTTCTGGCGGCCTCGGTTGCGGGGTGTGGGGCTGACAAAACCCCACATGGAGACTTTGATTATATCTCTTCGGAACCAGCCGTTAGTTCATCATCTTCCAAGCCAATTCAGATTGTAAACACAGATAATCTGACAGAACGGGAATCAGATTTTCAAAAAGCGAAGCTTTATGAAAAAGATGATTTAGCAAAAAGTATTTCCAGTTTCACAAATAAATATAGTATTTATGAATCTTCAATGCTAAAATCAACACTGCTTATTGCATTGCAGTTTGACAAAGATACTCCAAAGGAAGATGTTTCTGCTTTTAGAAAAACAATCGAAAGCCTTTCCGATGTTGTCGGAAGAAGCGGATACAGACTATGCACGTTTTACCTTTTGAAAAACGGAGATATAAGGTTGGAAACCGCTCCATTGGAAATCAAAAGTGGAGTGTTGAAATCTCCAAAATCGCTGTTCCATTATTCAGGAGACAGTGAAATAGACACTGCATATGCTGATGAAGCATTTGGATAAAAGAGCGCCCGGCTTTTTGCCGGGCATTTCTCATATTGACATTTGAATTCGTGATGATAATATAAGGAAAAGGAGGGAAATTTTATGAAAAAATTGGTTGCCGGGATTTTGGCGCTGATGCTGGTGGTCTCGGCTGCGGGATGCAGCGAAACCGCTTACGGTGAAGTACAGCTCTCTGCGGAAAGCAATGCGTCCAGTAACCCCGAACCAAGTAGCAAACCCGTTATCAATTCTAAATCTCCCGAAGAACATATACAAGAATATTGCAACACCAAGAACTGTGGCAAGGAGACAAAAATACCAAGCAAGGTATACGAAATATTTGTTGAAAGCGGAATCATACCCAGTACAGAAAATGCAAAGTATTATCCGAACAAAAGCGATCCATCAAAGGCGGCCGATTGCTCATTCACTGTTGGAAAGCACAATTTTGTAGCAAAAGGGTACGTCAGGAAAACCGATGAAATTTCAATGAGCGATGATGCTGATTCGGATTTAAATGGTTATGAATACACTCTAAACTCGATTCAGAGCGCAGATGGTAAAAAAATTTATTGGACTGAGTTAGGGTTAGAAGACAAAGTAAATGCCAATTTGGAAAAAGATTGCTCTGATTTAATTCCCAAAACAAAGCCAGAGCTAATAAAATAAAAGTGCCCGGCAAAAGCCGGGCGTTTCTCATGTGGATTGCAGGCCAAGGTTATAGCCTCGGCTTGCATTTACTTTGTTTGTAGACTTTGCCAATACCTTATCATTCAGCTTTACGGTGGTATCCTTCTTCTCGACCACCTCAACAATTTGTACTGCGGCTGTAAGAATGGCGTTTGCAAGGCTTTCGTTTCCTTCTGTTGTTACCGTCGCCCGAATGATTGACTGGGGAGCGGCGACTTCGGGATTGCTTTGTGGGCACGGCAAACACAGAAAGCCCACCGGTCCCCTTTCCGGATATGCCGCGCATAATTGCCAAAATTTATATCTTGAAATTGTTGGAATCATGCAAACTTGTAATTTTTATACTCAGAATCCTTGCATTTATTACAGAACTGTGATAAGCTGTAACTAATTTGTAATCATTGATGGAATTCAGAGAAACAGGATGCAGCGAATGCGCGGAGGTTTTGGAATGAAAAAGGGTTCTTTTGCAGGAATCGTCGCGGGAATCACATGCTGCCTGGCCGTGGCCGGCTGGGCGGCCGGGGAGGCGCCGGCGAGCGCGGCGGCCGTGAAGACGGGCGCGGGCCTGTCGGAGCATGTGCTGACCGCAAGCCGGCAGGGGTGGAAATACCAGTACGGCGCCTACGGCCAGCTTATCGGCGGCGTGCGCCGGACGGACTGCTCCGGCCTCATCAAGTCCTACCTTTGGTGGACGGGGCCGAAGACCAACCCGAACCCGCGGCTGATGTCCGTGGCGGGGAGCTCGACCGGGATGCTCCGGTCCGCCTCGGTCAAAGGGAACATCAACCTTTCCAAAACCTCCTCGCTGCCGCGCGTCCAGGGGCTGATTCTTTACAGCCCGGGCCATGTGGGGGTCTACGTCGGCGGCAACGTCGCCGTAGACAACCGCTGCACCGGGCAGAACATCAAGGTCCAGCCGGTTTTCGGCGGGCGGTACCGCTGGCAGAAATGGTTCAAGCTGCCGCAGCTCCGCTACCCCGGGACGGGGTTCGTCACCTGCAACGGCGGCCAGTATTATTATGAAAACGGCCAGTACGTCGCCGGAACGACGAAATCAGTCGGCGGTACGGTCTATAAGTTCGACGCTTCCGGCAGGCTGACGTCCGGCAGCGTGCCTGCCAGCGCCCGGGCGGCTTCGGCGGCGGCCGGCGTCTACCGCCGCGTGCTGCAGGTCGGCCTGCGGGGCGGCGACGTGCTGGCCCTGCAGCGGAAACTCACGGGCCTGCATTTCATGACGGCGGACAACTGCACCGGTTATTACGGGCCGATCACCAAGGCCGCGGTGCTCAATTATCAGCGGAAGAAGGGCCTTTCCGCAACGGGCATCGCGGACCTCAAGACCCTCTCTTCCCTCGGTCTGTAAAATCCGCGCCCGGCTTCCCGGAACGGCACGCCGTGTACATACCTATGGATAAAAACACTCCCGAAACGCTCGGTTTCGGGAGTTTTCTATGTGCTCCGGCTCTGCCGAACGGGAGATGCCTTACTCCAGTCCCGGCAGACCCAATTCACAGCGAACCCGTGGCGAATGAAACCTGCCCCGGCCGCGGCGGAAAGCCCTTACAGACTGCCGGGGAATCATCCGTGCGTTTGGCGGCGCGGCGACACGCCCCAGATGTCCTCGGCGTATTCGCGGACGGTGCGGTCGCTGGAGAAGGGGCCGGAGGCCGCGATGTTCAGCAGGCACTTGCGGGCGAAGGCGTCGCGGTCCGCGTACTCCCGGTTTGCGCGCAGGCGCGTCTCGCAGTAGGGGAGAAAATCCTCCAGAAGAAAATACTGGTCCGGCCGGTGCCAGCTTGCCCCTTCGAGGATGGAATCGTACAGCTCCCGGAACCAGCCGGTGCCGCCGTCCGAGAAAGTGCCGTCCACCAGGGTGTCGAGCGCGCGGCGGATGCGCGGCTCCTCTTTATATCGCTTTTTCGGGTCGTAGGTGCCGCGGATGGCCGCGAGGTCCTCGACCCGGGCGCCGAAGATATAGTTGTTCTCCTCGCCGGCGTTCTGCACAATCTCGATGTTCGCGCCGTCGTAGGTGCCGAGGGTCACGGCGCCGTTCATCATGAACTTCATGTTACTGGTGCCGGAGGCCTCGGTCCCGGCGGTGGAGATCTGCTCGCTGATGTCCGCGGCGGGAATCAGCTTTTCCGCATAGGAGACGTTGTAGTCGCTCACGAACAGCACCTGCATTTTCCGGCTGACCTGCGGGTCGCCGTTGACCAGACCGGCGACCTCGTGCAGGAATTTGATGATTCCCTTGGCGCGCCGGTAGCCGGGGGCCGCCTTGGCGCCGAACAGGTAGGTGGTGGGGTAAAATTCGCGGATGCGGCCGTCCCTGATGCCGAAATAGGTGTCCAGAATCGAGAGGCCGTTCAGCAGCTGGCGCTTGTACTCGTGCAGGCGCTTGGCCTGGATGTCGAAAATGGTGCCGGGGTCCAGACGGAAATGCTCTTTGCGCCGGACGTAGTCGGCGAGCTGCTCTTTCTTTGCGCGCTTTACGGCGAGGAACTGCCGGCGCGACCCGGCGTCGCCGGCGAACGGCTTCAGGCGGGCGATCTGGGAAAAATCCGTGACCCAGCCGCCCCCGATGCGCTCCGTGAGAAAGGCGGCCAGCTCCCGGTTGCACAGGGCCAGCCAGCGCCGCTGGGTCACGCCGTTGGTCTTGTTGCTGAAGCGCTCCGGGTACAGCGCGTACCACTGGGGCAGCACGCGGGTCTTGAGGAGCTGCGTGTGGATTTTCGCCACGCCGTTGGTCGAATGCGTCCCGTAAACGGCCATGCGGGCCATGTGGACGCGCCCCCCCTGAAGGATGTCGTATTTTGCGGTGTCCCCGATTTGCCTGTCCTTCAGCTCTTTGGAAAGCCGGCCCTGCAGCATTGCGACATAGGGGTACACCGCCGGCAGCACGCTCTTAAAGAGGTCCTCGTCCCAGGTTTCCAGCGCTTCCGCCATCAGGGTGTGGTTGGTGTAGGCGAACGTGTCGCGCGCCGTGCGGAAAGCGGCCTCGAAGTCCATGCCGCGCGCCGTGAGCAGGCGCAGCAGCTCTGGGATGGAGACCGTGGGGTGCGTGTCGTTGAGCTGGACGGCATAGGATTCCGCAAAATGACTGAAGTCGCTTCCGTGCGCCGCCTCGTAGGCGGCCAGCAGGGACTGCAGCGAGGCGCTGGAAAAGAAATACTGCTGCTTGAGCCGCAGGCGCCTGCCGGCGTCGGTGCTGTCGTCCGGGTACAGCACGGCGGAGATCGCCTCGGCCTCGTCCCTGCCGCGGAAGGCTTTGCCGTACTCCTGCCGGTTGAACGCTTCAAAATCCAGCGGTTCCGCCGGCTCCGCCTGCCACAGCCGCAGGTTGCTGACCGTGCGCCCGCCGTACCCGATGACCGGCATGTCGTAGGGCACCGCCCACACGCTCTGCCCGCCGAACTCCACGCGGACCTTTTCCTCCTCGCGGCGCTCGCTCCACGGGTCGCCCCAGGCGAGCCAGTCGTCCGGCGCCTCTTTCTGGAAGCCGTCGGCAAAGCTCTGCCGGAACAGCCCGTACCGGTAGCGGATGCCCCAGCCCGTGAGCGGGATGCCGAGCGTGGCGGCGCTGTCGAGAAAACAGGCTGCCAGCCTGCCCAGGCCGCCGCTGCCGAGGGCGTCGTCCCTCACTTCCTCCAGTGCGGAGGGGCTGACGCCGGCGCTCTGCAGCAGCGCTTCGGTCTGGTCCAGCAGCCCGAGGTTCAGCAGGTTGCTGTGGACCACCCGCCCGAGCAGGAACTCCGCGGAAAAATAGCACGCCGTTTTGCCGGCGGCGGATTTTTTCCAGCGGCCCCGGCACGTGCGCAGCGCCGCCCGCGAAACGGCGGTGTAGAGCTGTTTCGCGGTGGCGCCCCGCAGGCCGGTGTGGAATTCCTCCTCCAGCTCCGACAGAATCGCCTGCTGAAAAGGCTGCATGAAAATCCCCCCTGTTTCTATTTCTCTTTCTCTGTTTTTTCTTCGGCGGGCAGGCGGCCGTACAGGCCGCACAGGCCGCGCATCCGGGCGGCGAGCCGCGCGTTCAGCCGGCCGGGCCGCAGGCGCCAGCGCCAGTTGCCGCCCACGGTGGCCGGGCGGTTGATGCGCGCGCCGTTCCCCAGGCCGAGCCAGTCCTGCATCGGGATGATGGCGGTGTCCGCCGCGCTGGCGCAGGCGGCCCGGACGCATGCCGCCGGAAGCTGCCGCCGGAAGCGCACGTGCAGGTACGCGCGGGCGAAGCGGACCGTTTCGCGCGGCGCGCGGCGGAAAAAGCCCGCCAGCGTCTCGTTGTCGTGCGTGCCGGTGTAGACGACGCAGCCGGGCGCGTAATGGCAGGGCAGGTTCGGGTTGCCGCCGCCGCTGTCGAACGCATACTCCAGCACCTTCATGCCGGGGTAGCCCGCGGCCTCCCGCAGCGCCTCCACTTCCGGCACCGCGCAGCCGAGGTCCTCCGCAATCACGCCGGCACCCGGGGACGCGGCGGCGAGCGCGCGGATCAGCTCTTCGCCCGGCCCGCGGCGCCATTCGCCGCCCTCCGCCGTTTTGCTGCCGCGGGGAACGGCGTAGTACCGCACGATGCCGATGAAGTGGTCGATGCGCACGGCGTCGTACAGCCGAGCCGCGGCGCCCATGCGCCGCCGCCACCAGGAAAAGCCGTCCCCGCGCATGGCGTCCCAGTCGTACAGCGGGTTGCCCCAGAGCTGGCCGCCGGCGCTGAACCGGTCCGGCGGAACCCCCGCGACGCGGACGGGCCTGCGGCCTTCGTCCAGCTGAAAGAGCTCCGGGTGCGTCCAGACGTCGGCGCTGTCCAGCGAGACGTAGAGGGGGAGGTCCCCGATGATGCGGATGCCGCGCGCGTTGGCGTAGGCTTTGAGCCGCCGCCACTGCCCGAAGAACTTGAACTGGCAGAACTTCCAGAACTCCGTTTCGCCCCGCAGGGCGGCGCGGTATCTTTCCACGGCCGCGGGCCTGCGCAGGCGGATGTCCTCCGGCCAGGCGAGCCATTCGCGGCCGCCGAAATGCGTCTTGAGGGCCATGAAAAGGCTGTACCCCTCCAGCCAGCCGGCGTTTTCGGCGCAGAAGGCGCGGCGGGCCCCGGCGTCGGCGCCGCCGGCGCGCGCGAAGGCCTTCCGCAGCAGGGGGAACCGGTCCCGGTAAAGCGCCGCATAGTCGACCCGCGCCGGGCCGCGGCCGGAGCCGCCGGCCTCCTCCCGGCTCAGCAGGCCCTCGCCGGCCAGCAGCCCCGGGTCGATGAAATACGGGTTGCCCGCAAACGCGGAAAAGCTCTGGTACGGGCTGTCGCCGAAGCCGGTCGGGCCGAGCGGCAGCACCTGCCACCAGCTCTGCCCCGCGGCGCGCAGAAAATCCGCAAAGCGGCGGGCCTCTCTGCCGAACGTGCCGATCCCCTGCGGCGAAGGCAGGGAAAACACCGGCAGAAGCACCCCCGCGCCCCGCGGAAACGGCGCCTGCTTCGTTCCGATCTCCATTCCATCACGCCCCTTGGCGGCCGGAAAAAATCCGCCTGTCCCAGTGTTTTCCATCATAGCATCTGCGCCTGCCGGTGTCAAACCCGTAAAACGGACCGGAATCGGGGAAAATTTATTTCTTGCGGATGTCGAATTTTGTTGTATTTTATCCTATAATTTTATGGGAGAAATAATATAGGAACAAAACCCGGAAAACAGAAAGAGGAGACAGATATGACCGCAGAAACGCTCAAGAAACTGGACAGAAAACTGCGCAAGATCACCGACCCGCTCGGCAGCGGGTTTCCGGTGCTTCGCAAAGCCGTGGAAGAGTATGCCGAACAGTATGAAACGCAGCCGGAAGAAGCCATGCGGCAGTATATCCTCTGGAAGTGGAGAAAAGTTTAGGGCCCGTTCCCGGGCCCGCCTTTCTGGGAGGCCTGAAAGCCTGCGGATAGAATTTTTCAGACTTTTGCGGGAATTCTTGTTTTCAGGATTTAAGATGTGACCGGACGCGGGGCCGGATGCGGCTTTTCCGCAGGAACAGAGAAGGGCCGCCGGCAAAAGCCGGCGGCCCTGTGCGCACAGGCCCGCTGAACGCGGGCGGCGGAAAATTTTACGGTCTGCCCGGCGCGCCTATTCGGTCGTCACGGTGTAGATGGCCGGCGTCGTCTGGGTGTAGCTCACCGTTCCGGTCAGCGTGAATTCTATGCTGTTGCCCGAAAGCTCGCTTGCCGGGGCGAGGCTCACGCTGACTTCGGGAAAATCGTGGGAGACTTTCGGAATCGGGACCCAGGCCGTCGTTCCGGTCGCCTGCGCCATGCCCGTCGTCCCGCTGTCGGTGCTGTAGGTTTGATAAACCAGGTAGCTGAACTGCATCCTGGAATTTGCCAGGTCGGTCACAAGGCCGAACGCGACGCCGGTCGGCGACCCGATGAGGGCGGCGGGGGCCGGCGCGGGCGTCACTTTGGCGGCGGTGGTGCTGGTTGCGGTAGCCGTCGAGGCTACGTTTAAGACTGCTCTTACTGACATGACCATTCTCCTATCGAATGTTGTAATTGCCGTATTTGAAGATAGCCTGTTCGCTATCCCTTACAATACTATGAGTTTCCGCCGGCTTCGTAGACAAGAGAATGGATTGGCCGCAGAACTCCGCGGCTGCGGCCGGCTGTTTTTGCGCGGGCGCAAAGCAAAACGCGCCCGCAAAGCTGTGAGCGCGAATTGCCTGCGCCGGTGGGTTCTCGCCCGCCGCCCGGGTAAAAAAGGAGCGCCGCCCCGGCCCTTTGGGCCGAAGTGTCGCTCCTTGAGTCATTTGCTCAATCTTAGATGCAGGCTGCGGCGCGAGCGTCTAAGTGAGAAATAACGAAAAAGCCCCCATACGCGAATTGCGTGTCGAGGCTCTCGACTGGTGCCGGTGGTGGGACTCGGGTGATGCGGTTTTTCCCCGCGTTCCGCAAGTCCCTCCGCTTTTCCGGCTGCACCGAAAGGGCGGAGTTTTTCTCCCAACCTGCGCCGGTGGGTTCTCGCCCGCCGCCCGGGTAAAAAAGGAGCGCCGCCCCGGCCCTTTGGGCCGAAGTGTCGCTCCTTGGTGCCGGTGGTGGGACTTGAACCCACACGGTGTTGCCACCAACGGATTTTGAGTCCGTCTCGTCTGCCAGTTCCAACACACCGGCGCGGTCAAAAACATTTTGAAAGCTCAAATCAATCTCCGGCGGCCCGATGGGAGAATCCGCCGCGCCGAACCGATGAGGATAGTATACTCCGTCTTCCGCGCAAAATCAAGCCGGCCGGGCCGGCTTTCGGCGCGGCTCGGGTTTTGCGCGCGCGTATTTTTTCGCCGGCGGAAACCGGGATAATTTTTGGCGGGAAGCCCGCGCGGTTCCGTATAGCCGGACTTTTCCTGCGGATAATAGGAAAGTCAGATCATCGCACAGGAGGGAATACAATTTGAAAGCTACAGGAATTGTCAGACGAATCGACGACCTGGGTCGTATTGTCATACCAAAGGAAATCCGCCGGACGCTCCGCATCCGCGAGGGCGACGCCCTCGAGATCTTCACGGATTCGCAGGGGGGCGTGATCTTCAAGAAATATTCGCCGGTGGGCGAGCTCTCTACATTCGCCTCCCAGTATGCCGAAGTGCTGAACCGCAGCATCGGCGTGCCCATGCTTATCTGCGACAGGGACCACGTGGTGGCCGCGGCGGGCGTCTCGCGCAAGGAATTCCTGGAGCGCCGCGTTTCCCCGGAGCTGGAGGAGTGCATGCAGTCGCGCCGCCCGTTCATCGGCACGGCGGGCGAGAAGATCAAGCCCGTGGAGGGGATCGACCGCCCGGCGGACATCGTCTACCCGATCCTCGCCTCCAGCGATGTGACGGGGGCCGTCGTGATGCTGGACGGCGACAAGGCGCCGGATGAATCCGAGACCAAGCTGGCGCAGGTCGCGGCGGCGTTCCTCGGCAAGCAGATGGAGGAGTAAGCGGATGTTTTTTCGGATTTCCCTTGCATTTTCCGGAATAACATGCTAAAATATCAACGAAATAATTTAGTGAGGATGAAAGAGTGGGGCGACCCGCTCTTTTGTTTGTCTTTAAGAGGTGAAGCAGGTTTGGCCGGCAGCAAAAAGGGCGGCGTGGCGGCCGCCGTGTGGGAGCTTGCCCAGCCGTATGCGGAAAAACTCGGCCTTTCCGTCTGGGACGTCCGCTATGTGCGGGAGGGCGGCAGCCGCTTTCTGCGCATTTATATCGACAGGCCGGGCGGCGTGGGCATCGACGACTGCGAGAAGATGAGCCGCGCCGTCAGCGGCCCGCTGGACAGGCTGGACCCGATTGCGGAGTCCTACTGCCTGGAGGTTTCGTCCCCCGGCGTGAACCGCGAGCTGACCCGGCCGGCGCATTTTGCCAGGTACCGGGGCGCGCAGGTCGCGGTGCGGCTGATCCGCCCTTTGCCGGACGGCCGCCGCAACCTGCACGGCCGGCTCGCCGGCTTCGCGGGCGGGGACGTGATTCTCGCGGGGGAGTCCGGGCAAACCAGGACCGTCCTGCGCAAGGACATCGCGTCCGTCCGTCTGCGGGAAGATGATTTTGTGGAGGAGACAGAAGAGACATGAGCGGCAGAAAAAGCAAAAAAGCCAACAGCGAAGGCGGTCCGGCGGAGATCTTCGAGGCGCTGGCCATGCTGGAGAAGGAGCGCGGAATCTCCGCGGACTTTATGATCGACCGCATCAAAAAGGCGATTGTGACCGCGTGCAAGAACAGCTACGGCAACGAGGACTGTGTGGTAAACGTGGACCAGGCCAAGGGTGTGTTTGAAGTTTATCTCAACAAGACCGTCGTTGAGGACATAACCGACCGGGGCAGGGAGATTCTGCTCGAGCAGGCGCGCAAAATCGACCCCACGGCCGCCGTGGGCGACACCGTGGGCGTCAGGCTGAACACGCGGGACTTCGGGCGCATCGCCGCCATGACGGCCCGCAACATCATCCGGCAGGGCATTCGCGACGGCGAGCGCAGCCGGATGCTGCAGGAATTTGAGAGCAAACAGCAGGAGCTGGTCACCGCCGTGGTGGACCAGGTGGACCCGCGCACGGGCGCGGCGACCCTCGTGATAGGCCATGCGGAGGCCGTGCTGCCGAAATCCGAGCAGGTCCCCGGCGAGGTGCTCCGGGCCGGGGAGCACGTCAAGGTCTATGTGGCGGACGTGAAGGTCACGGACAAGGGCCCGCACGCCGTGATCAGCCGGGTTCACCCGGACCTTGTGCGCCGCCTTTTCGAGGCCGAGGTGCCGGAAATCTACGACGGCACCGTCGAAATCAAGGCCGTTTCGCGCGAGGCCGGCTCCCGCACCAAAATCGCGGTGCAGAGCCATAACCCGGACGTCGACGCGGTCGGCGCCTGCATCGGCGCGAAGGGCATGCGCGTGAACCGCATCGTGGCCGAGCTCGGGGGCGAAAAAATCGACATCGTGGAGTACGACGACGACCCGTGCAAATTCATCGCCTCCGCGCTTTCGCCGGCCGACGTGGTCGACGTGACCCCGGCCGAGGACGGCTCGCGGGCCTGCCGCGTCACGGTGCCGGACGACCAGCTTTCGCTCGCCATCGGCAACAAGGGGCAGAACGCCCGCCTGGCGGCGCGGCTGACCGGCTGGAAGATCGACATCAGGCCGCAGAGCGGCTTTTACGCCGAAAAGGACGGCGGGGCGGGGTAACTCCCGCTCCGCCGCACGAAACGGAGGGACCTCGGAATGATCCGCAAAAAAAGGGTGCCGCTGCGCATGTGCGCCGGCTGCGGGCAGCGCAAGCCCAAGAAAGAGCTGGTGCGCGTGGTGCGCTCGCCGGAGGGCGAGATTTCGCTCGACCTCACGGGCCGCAAGCCGGGGCGGGGCGCCTACCTGTGCCGGGACGCCGCGTGCCTGAAGGCGGCGCGGAAGGCGCGCCGGCTCGAGAGGGCCTTTTCGTGCAAAATCCCGGACGAAGTCTATGATCGCTTGGAGGAAGAACTGCTTGAAAACCACTGACCGGATTTTGGGTTTGCTGGGCATTGCGCGCAGGGCCGGGAAGCTGGCCCTCGGCGCCGACGCGGCGGCAGAGGCCGTGAACGCGCGGAGCGCCCGGCTGGTGCTGCTGTCGCGGGACCTGTCGCCGCGCACGGCCGGCGACGTGCGCGCCCGGGCGGAAAAGTGCGGCGTGCGGGCCGCCGGGCTCCGCGCAACGATGGATGAGCTGGAGGCCGCACTGGGAAAGCGAACCGGGGTGATTGCGGTCAAGGATACGGGTTTTGCCAAGACATTGCTGGCACTGTGCGCCCAGGAACGAGGAGGAATCAGTCTATGATGATAAAATACAGAGTGCACGAGGTGGCGCGGGACCTGAACATCCCCAACAAGGATGTGATAGAGACCCTGCAGAAATACACCGGGGAAACCAAAAAACACATGACGGCCCTTACGGAAAACGAGCTGGACCTCGTTTTTGAGGCGTTCACGCAGAAAAACAGTTCCGCGGACCTGAACGCCTATTTTGCGGAGGCCGAAAAGCGCCCGCCCCTTGTGGAGGCGGAAAAGCCGGACGTCGCCATCGAGCCGGAAAAAGCCGCCGCTTCCCCCGCCAAAAAGGCGGCGGCCCCCGCGGCCAAGGCCGCGCGCAGGCAGCCCGCCCCGCAGAACGGGCGCAGGGCGGCCCCCCAGCAGCAGCACGGCGCCCAGGCCGCGCCGGCCGCCCGGCAGGACCGCCGGCACCGCCAGCCCGCCCAGAAGCGCCCGAAGCCGCAGCAGTCCCTGCGGATGGAATCCTCCGGCACCGCCGTGCGCCCGGCGGGCAGGATTGTGGACACGCACGCCTCGCATGTGGAGCTGGACCGCTACAATGAAAAATACGACCGCCTGGCGTCCGAGAAAATCCGCCCGAACGACAACATCGTCAAAAAGCAGAAGCTCACGCAGCGCAGCAGCCAGTACCGCCGCGGGCGCCGCCGCTACTCCCACAGGGAGACGGAGGCCCAGCGCCTGCGCCGCATCGCGATGGAGCGCAAGAACAAGCCCATCACGGTGCAGATTCCGGAGCAGATCACCGTCGGCGAGCTGGCGATGCGCCTGAAGGCCACGGCGGCCGAAGTCATCAAGAAGCTGATGAACCTCGGCGTGTTCAAGGCGGTCAACGACGAGATCGACTTCGACACGGCCTCGCTCGTCGCCATGGAGTTCCATGCGAAGGTGAAGAAGGAAGTCGTCGTGACCATCGAGGACCGCATCATCGACGACAGCGAGGACAAGGACACCAACCTGGCTCCGCGCGCGCCGGTGGTGGTCGTGATGGGCCACGTGGACCACGGCAAGACCTCGCTGCTCGACGCCATCCGCCACACCAACGTGACCGCTACCGAGCAGGGCGGCATCACGCAGCACATCGGCGCCTACCAGGTCAGGGCCGGCGGGCGCGACATCACGTTCCTCGACACGCCGGGCCACGAGGCCTTCACCACCATGCGCGCGAGGGGCGCGCAGGTCACGGACATCGCCGTGCTGGTCGTCGCGGCCGACGACGGCATCATGCCCCAGACCATCGAGGCCATCCACCACGCGAAGGCCGCCAAGGTCTCCATCATCGTCGCCATCAACAAGATGGATAAGCCGGGCGCGAACCCGCAGCGGGTGATGGAGCAGCTCACGAAATACGAGCTGGTCCCGGAGGAATGGGGCGGCGACACCCCGTGCGTAAAGGTTTCCGCCGTGAAGAAGACCGGCCTCAAAGAGCTGCTGGACACCATCCTGCTGGTGGCCGACCTCAAGGAGCTGAAGGCCAACCCCGGCCGCGCCGGAAAAGGGACGGTCCTCGAAGCCAGGCTCGACAAGGGCCGCGGACCCGTGGCAACCATGCTGGTGCAGAACGGCACCCTGCACGTCGGCGACATCCTGGTGGCCGGGACGACCGTCGGGAAAGTCCGCGCGATGGCGAACGAGAACGGCAAGCCCATCCAGTCCGCGGGGCCGAGCGTCCCGGTCGAGATCACGGGGCTGGACGACGTGCCCCAGGCCGGCGACAAGTTCGACGCCGTGACCGACGAGCGCCTCGCGCGCGAGCTGGTCGCGCAGCGCCGCAGCGCGCAGAAGGAAAAGAAGTTCAACGCCCGCACGAAGGTCACGCTCGACAACCTGTTCGAGCAGATGCAGAAGGGCGACATGAAGGAGCTGCAGCTCGTCGTCAAGGCGGACGTGCAGGGCTCCGTGGAGGCCGTGTGCCAGTCGCTGGAGAAGCTGAGCAACGACGAGGCCCGCGTGGACATCATCCACAGCGGCGTCGGCGCCATCAACGAATCCGACGTGATGCTGGCCGCGGCGTCGAACGCCATCATCGTCGGCTTCAACGTGCGGCCGGACCCCGTCGCCGAAGAGAACGCCAAGCGCGACGGCGTGGAGCTGCGCCTGTACCGCGTGATTTACGACTGCATCAACGAGATCGGCGCCGCCCTCAAGGGCATGCTGGCCCCGAAGGTGCGCGAGGTGTCCCTCGGCCGCGCGGAGGTCCGGCAGGTGTACCGCATCAGCAGCGTGGGCACCATCGCGGGCGCGCACGTGCTCAGCGGCAAGGTCGCCCGCAACGCGAAAATCCGCGTGGTGCGCGACGGCACCGTGCTGGCCGAGGACAGCATCGCCTCGCTCAAGCGCTTCAAGGACGATGCGAAGGAAGTGCTGGAGGGGTACGACTGCGGCATCGGCCTCGAAAAATACAACGATATCCGCGAAGGCGACATCTTTGAGGCCTTCACGATGGAAGAATACAAGGAAGAATAAGCGCGCGGCCGCACGGCCGCGCAGGGAGGCTGAAGGAAAATGGCAGGCCACAGGCTGGGCCGCATCACCGAGGACATCAAGCGGGAGCTCACCGCAATTTTCCGCAAGCTGAAGGACCCGCGGGTGCAGGGGCTCATCAGCATTGTGCGGGTGGAGGTTTCGGGCGACCTCTCGTACTGCACCGTCTATATCAGCGCGATGGAGGGGATGGAGCGCGCGAAAGACGCCGTCGCCGGGCTGAAATCGGCCTCCGGCTTCATCCGGCACGAGCTGGGCTCCCGCCTGCCGCTGCGCAAGGTGCCGGAGCTCTCTTTCCGCGCGACGGATTCCATCGAGTACAGCGCGAACATCTCGCGCATCATCGACGAGCTGAAAGACGAGAAAAAGGGGGAGCGGCATGGGCAGCCTTGACGAAGCGGCGGCGATGCTGCGCGGCGCGCAGCGGGTCGTGATCCTGAGCCACAAGTCGCCCGACGGCGACACGCTGGGCGCGGCCAGCGCCCTGTGCCGCGCCCTGCGGCGGCTGGGCAAGCGCGCCGCCGTGCGGTGCTCCGACCCCATCGGGCCAAAGTACCGCTTTCTGTTCGAGGGCCTGCCGGACGAGACCTTTGAGCCGGACCTGGTGGCCGCGGTGGACATCGCCGACGAAAAGCTCTTCGGCGAGCCGCTGCTCGCGCGCTACGGCGGGAAGGTGGACCTGTGCGTGGACCACCACCCCTCCAACACGGGATTCGCCCGCCTGAACGTCGTGAACCCGAAGGCGGCCGCCGCCTGCGAAGTGATTTTCGCGCTGCTCAAAAAGATGGGCGCGCCAATCGACCGGCCCGTCGCACTGGCGCTCTACACGGGCATCACGACGGACACCGGCTGCTTCAAATACACCAACGTGACGCCCGCGACCTACCGCATCGCGGCGGACCTGGTGGAGACGGGCATCGACGCGCCGGCCGTCAACCGCGCGATGTTCGACACCAAGAGCCGCGCCCGGCTGGAGATGGAGCGCCGCGTGCTGGACTCCATCCGCTACGAGTGCGGCGGCAAAGTCGCGCTCATCAAAATCACAAAACAGATGGTCGCCGAGACCGGCGCGACGGAGGACGACCTGGACGGCCTTGCGAGCATCCCGCGCGAGATTGAGGGCGTGCTGGTCGGCGTCACGCTGCGCGAGAAGGGCGGCGGCGAGTGGAAGGTCTCGCTGCGCGCCCGCGACCCGGCGAACGCCTCGCAGATCTGCGCGAAGTTCGGCGGCGGCGGGCACAGGGGCGCCGCGGGCTGCAGCCTGCGCATGCCCCCGGACGAAGCGGAGCGCCGGCTTCTCGCCGCCGTGCGCGAGTCGCTGGCAGCGGGCGCATGAACGGGGTTATCGTGGTGGACAAGCCCGCCGGGTTTACATCGTTCGACGTGGTGGCCGTGATGCGGGGCGTCTGCCGGGAGCGGAAAATCGGCCACACGGGCACGCTGGACCCGATGGCGACGGGCGTGCTGCCGCTGCTGCTGGGCACGGCGACCCGCGCCGCCCCGCTGCTGGAGAACACCGACAAGGAGTACGAGGCCGGCTTCCGCCTGGGCTTTGCCACCGACACGCAGGACACGACCGGAAAAGTCGTCGAGCGCAGCGATGCCCGGGTTTCGGAAAGCCGGCTGCGCGCCGCGCTGCCCCGCTTCCGCGGGGAGCTGCAGCAGACGCCGCCGATGTATTCCGCCGTGCGGGTGGGCGGCCGCCGGCTCTACGAGCTTGCCCGCAGGGGCGTGCAGGTGGAGCGCAGGGCGCGCGGCGTAACGATTTACCGGCTGGAGCTGCTCGGATTCGACGAAAGGTCGCAGAGCGGCAGGCTGGCCGTTTCGTGCTCGAAGGGCACGTATATCCGCACGCTCTGCGCGGATATCGGCCGCGCGCTGGGCACCTGCGGGGCGATGTCTTCGCTGCGCCGCACGCGGGCGTCGGGCTTCTCGCTCGCCGGCGCCGTCACGCCGGAGCAGGCGCGCGCCCTGGCGGAAGAGGGCCGCCTGGGCGAGTGCCTGCGGCCGGTGGAGTGCCTGTTCCCCTCCAGCCCGCGGGTGCGCGTGAGCGCGGCGCAGGCGGCGCGCTTTTTGAACGGCGGCGCGCTCGACCTGTGCCGCACCCCCCTGCGCGGGCAGGCGCCGCCGGAGGGGGCGCGGTACCGCGTCTGCTCGCCGGAGGGGGCGTTCCTCGGCCTGGGCGAGGCGCGGGACGGAAAGCTGCGCGTCCTGCGGCTGTTTTGGGGGAATGAATCCGCCGCCTTGGGAGAGAATAACGGATGAAACTGTTTTACGACCTGACCCCGTCGGAGGAGGACTGCGCCGTGGCGCTCGGCAACTTCGATGGGCTGCACCTGGGGCATCAAAGGGTGCTGTCCCTCGCGCTGCAGGGCGCGGAAAACGGGCTGGCGCCCGCGGTGCTGACCTTCGACACCGCGCCGGCGGGCGGCCGCATCTTCCCGCAGAAGCGCAAGGTTGAGATTCTGGAGCGCTTCGGCTTCCGGAAGCTCTATCTGCTGCATTTCGAGTCCCTCCGGGACATGACGGCGCAGGCGTTCGTGCGGGAGGTTCTGGCGGGCGTCTGCCGCGCGAAAAAAGCCTGCTGCGGCTTCAACTTCACGTTCGGCTGCGGCGGAAAGGCCGGCAGCGCGGAGCTTGCCCGGCTGTGCGCGCCGCTGCGGATTGAGGCCGCGGTGGCCCCGCCGGTCCTGGCGGGCGGGGCGCCCGTCAGCTCCACCCGCATCCGCGGGCTGATTGCCGCCGGGCGCGTGGACGAGGCCGCCCGCCTGCTGCCCTGCCCGTTCGGCTACGAAACCCCCGTGCTGCCGGGCCGGCACCTCGGGCGCAGGCTGGGCGCCCCCACGCTGAACCAGCCCCTGCCCGAAGAGCTGGTGCGGCCGAAGTTCGGCGTCTATGTCTCCGCCGTCTATTTCGACGGCGCGGCCCACTGCGGCGTGACCAACGTGGGGGTGCGGCCCACGGTCGGCGCCCCCGCCGCCTTGGCGGAGACCTGGATGCCGGACTATGCGGGCGCCGACCTTTACGGCCGCACGGTGCGCGTGGACCTGCTCCGCTTTCTGCGGCCGGAGCGCCGCTTTGCGGGCCTGCCGGAACTGCGCGCGGCCATTCTGCGCAACGGCAGGCAGGCGCGGGAGTATTTTTCAAAAAATCCGCCCCCGCCGCCGTTTCCCTGATATTTACAAATGGAAACGGCTGTGCTATACTGAATCTTATATTGACCCCCCGCGCGGTTCAGGGGTATTGCCCCACTGGGGATTTCACCGGCCCTGTTCTGCGCCCGCGGGAATCTGAAAAAGGTGGAAAGATTTTTATGCTGAAAGAAGAAAAGACCGCAGTCATCAAAGAGTACGCCCGGCACGAGGGCGACACCGGCTCCCCGGAAGTGCAGGTCGCCATCCTGACGAACCGCATCAACGCACTGACCGAGCACCTGAAGGCCCATAAGAAGGACCACCACTCCGCCCGCGGGCTGCTCAAGATGATCGGCCAGCGGCGCAACCTCCTGAATTATCTGCAGAAGAACGACCTGGAGCGCTACCGCGCCCTGATTAAAAAGCTCGGAATCCGCAAGTGATTTGTTGCAAGAAGGCGGGAGGGGGAGGTGCCCGCCTGCCTTTTGTTTTCCGCGGCTCTGCCAGGGCGGGGAGGCCGCGGATTCCGCAATAAAGCCGGCGCCCCCGCCAATCCGGGGACGCCGGCTTTTCCGTACAGGGGAGGCTGCCGCGCTCCCGATTTGAACTGCGGCGCACGGAGGAGAAAAATGTTTGAAAATTACAGGGTCTACAAGACCGATTTCGGCGGCCGGCCCCTGACGGTGGAAACGGGGAAGTGGGCGCAGCTCGCCAACGGGGAGTGCCTGGTGCGCTGCGGGGACACCGCGGTGCACGTCGCGGTGACCGCCTCGGCCGGGGCGCGCGAAAACGCGCGCTTTTTTCCGCTTTCCGTCGATTATGAGGAGAAGCTGTACGCCGTCGGCAGAATCCCGGGCTCCTATTTCAGGCGGGAGGGCCGGCCGACCGAAAAGGCCGTCGCCGCCGGCCGCATGATCGACCGCTCCATCCGCCCGCTGTTTCCGAAGGACCTGCGCAACGGCGTCTCCGTCGTCTGCACCGTGATGAGCGCGGACCCCGACTGCCTGCCGGAGGTCGCCGCTCTGGTGGGCGCCTCCGCCGCGCTGAGCCTTTCGGACGTGCCGTGGAACGGGCCGGTTTCGGGGGTCTCCGTGGGTTTTGTGGACGGCGGGTTCGTGATCAACCCGACCGAGGAGCAGCGGAAAAAATCGAAGATGGCCCTGACCGTCGCCTCCACGCGGGAGCGCGTCGTGATGCTTGAGGCCGGCGCCGACCAGGTCCCGGACGACGTGGTGTACGCCGGCATCCTCGAAGGGCTCAAGGCCAACCGGCCCATCGTCGAGTTCCTCAAGAAGATTCAGGCGGAAATCGGCAGGGAGAAGTTTGCCTACGAGAGCGCCGAGCCGGACGAGGAGCTGGCGCAGGCCGTGGAGGAGTACGCGGCGGACGACATCCGCGCGGCGCTCGGCGCCGGCGACAAAAGGGCCCGCGACGCGCAGCTGCAGGCCGTCTGCGGCCGCGCGCACGAAAAATTCGACCCCGAATCCCCCGACCGGACCGCCCAAATCGACGAGTGCCTGTTCCGCGCACAGAAACAGGTGGTCCGCCGCCTCCTGCTGGACGGGCAGAAGCGCGTGGACGGCCGCGGCCCGGACGAAATCCGCCCGATGGCCGCCGAGGTCGGCGTGCTGCCGCGCGCCCACGGCAGCGGCCTGTTCACCCGCGGCCAGACCCAGGTGCTGACGGCCGTGACCCTCGGCCCGCCGGAGGCCGCGCAGCCGATCGATGGCATCGGCGGGCAGACGGTCAAGCGGTATATCCACCAGTACAACATGCCGCCCTATGCGACGGGCGACAGCCGTCCCCGGCACGGCCCCAACCGCCGGGAAATCGGCCACGGCGCGCTGGCCGAGCGCGCCCTCGCGCCGGTGATTCCCCCCGCCGGGGAGTTCCCCTACACCATCCGCGCGGTGTCGGAGGTGCTCTCCTCCGACGGCTCCACCTCGCAGGCTGCCGTCTGCGGCTCCACCCTGGCCCTGATGGACGCGGGCGTGCCGATTCGGGCGCCCGTCGCCGGCATCGCCTGCGGGCTGGTTGCCGAGGACGGGCGCTGGACGACCCTGACGGACATCCAGGGTCTGGAGGATTTCTTCGGCGACATGGATTTCAAGGTCGCCGGCACCCGCGCGGGCGTCACCGCCCTCCAGATGGACCAGAAAATCGACGGCCTCACGCCGGAAATCATCAGGGAGACCCTCTCCAAAGCCCGCAGGGCGCGCGACGCCATCCTCGACGGCGTCCTGCTCAAGGCCCTCGCGCAGCCCCGGAAAGAGCTTTCGCCCTATGCGCCGAAGATGCTTTCCGCGGTCATCCCGGTCGAAAAAATCCGCGACGTGATCGGCCCGGGCGGAAAGACCGTCCGGAGAATCTGCGCCGAATGCGGCGTGCAGATCAATGTGGAAGAGGACGGCCGCGTCCGCGTCTGCGGCGGCAGCCTCGCGGACTGCAGGCGCGCCCTCGGCATCGTCGACACCCTCGCGCACGACCCGGAGCCGGGCGCGGTCTTCCGCGGCAGGGTGACGCGGCTGGCGAGCTTCGGCGCGTTTGTGGAAATCGCCCCCGGCCGCGAGGGCCTCGTGCACCTCTCCCAGCTGGACGCCGGGCGCGTCGGCCGGGTCGAGGACGCAGTCCGGGTCGGCGACGAGGTGCTGGTCAAGGTGCTGGGCGTCGATGAAAAAGGGCGGCTGAGCCTCTCCCGCCGCGCGGCGCTCAAACAGATGGAGGGCCGCGCGCCGGAGGCCGGGCCTTCTTCCGGTTCCGCGCAGCGGCCGCGCCATTAAGCGCTTATTTGCCAAAAAGGGAGCACGGCACCGCACCGCGCTCCCCCTTTTCAGCACCGACCCGGAGGGAAAACACATCGCCGGTTCCCTTCCTGGAACTCGGCGAGCAGATCCTTCATGAGTTCTTCCTGGGAGGCGGTCAGGCCGTCGATGGGGAGCATTTTGCGGTTTTCCAGGCCCAGGATATAATCGGCGGAAACGCCGTAGAAGACGGCCAGCTTGGTGAGGACGTCCAGGGACGGCGTCTTGATGTTGTTCTCATACCCGCTGATGGTCGTCTTGGAGAGACCGAGCCGCTTTGCAACCTGCGTCTGGGAGAGATTTTTGCTTTCGCGCAGCTGCCGGAGGCGGTAGCCGAAATCGAAGATCATAATATCAACCCCTTATGGAAAATTGTACCGGATTTCTGTTGCCCGAAAGAGAACAGAACACAGCAATTTTACATCTATAAGAGTACTTTGAGCCGCAGACCGGCGATTATACGGAAGAAATGGGCAGGCTTCATTCTTCCGCGGGTTTGTGCTATAATAGCACCGGTCCGCGCCGCGGCGCCGGCCGGGAAAAAACAAAGCGAAAAGGCGGGAAAACGGGGATGTCGGCAGTCACACAGGCCAAACGGATCGTCGTCAAGGTGGGCACCTCCACCCTGACCTATGAGAACGGCAAGCTGAACCTCCGCAGGGTGGAGCGGCTGTGCAAGGTCCTGAGCGACCTGCAGAATTCCGGGCGGGAGATGATCCTCGTCACGTCGGGGGCCATCGGCGTGGGGGCCGGCAAGCTCGGCCTTCCCGCCCGCCCGGAGGAAACCGAGAAAAAGCAGGCGGTCGCCGCCGTGGGGCAGTGCGAGCTGATGTTCATCTACGACAAGTTTTTCGGGGAGTACAACCGGGTCGTCGCGCAGGTCCTGCTCACCGGGGACGTGATTGCCGGCGGGCGCAACCGGAAGAATACGGAAAACACGTTCGGCGAGCTGATCCGCATGGGCATCATCCCCGTCGTCAACGAGAACGACACCGTCGCGGTGGATGAGCTGGTCGGCTCGCAGATCGGCGACAACGACACGCTTTCCGCCGTTGTGGCGGAGCTGACGCGGGCCGACCTGCTGGTGATTCTGACCGACGTCGACGGCCTGTACGACGGGAACCCCGGCGTCCATCCGGAGGCGAAGCGCATCCCGTTCGTGCCCCGCGTGACGGACGCCGTACGGGCCCTGGCGGGCGGGCGCGGCTCCGCGCGCGGGACGGGCGGCATGCGCACCAAGGTGGAGGCGGCCGCCATGGCGAACCGGGCGGGCATCCCCTGCTGCGTGATGAGCGGCGCCGTGCCGGAAAAACTGTACGACCTTTTCGAGGGCGTGCAGATTGGAACAATTTTCGGCAGCAAAAAGCGGTAAAATGGAAGACGGAATTTACATATAGATATGTGCAGGATAAAATTCGACGGACAGGTGCCGCGCCGCGCACAGGCGGCCGGCGGAACCGGAGGAGCGAAAATGGCGGAACTGGAACAGATGGGAAAAAGAGCGAAAGCGGCCGCGCGGGCCCTCGCCCAGGCGGGGCCCCGCAAAGACCGGGCCCTGCTGGCCGCGGCGGAAGGGCTGGAGCGCGCGAAGGACAAAATCCTCGCCGCCAACGCGGAGGATCTGGCCGCGGCCAGAGCGGCGGGGATGAGCGCGCCGCTGCTGGACCGCCTCGCGCTGGACGAAGGGCGCGTCGCCGGCATGGCGCGCGGCCTGCGCGGCGTGGCGGCCCAGGAGGACCCGGTCGGCGAGGTGGTTTCCGGCTCGGTCCGGCCGAACGGGCTGAAGATTGAAAAAATCCGCGTGCCGCTCGGCGTGGTCGGCATCATCTACGAGGCGCGGCCCAACGTGACCGCCGACGCCGCGGCCATCTGCCTGAAGGCGGGCAGCGCGGTGCTGCTGCGCGGCGGCAAAGAGGCCGTGCGCTCCAACGCGGCCGTTGCGGACGTCCTGCGGGCCGCGCTGAAAACGGCCGGCCTGCCGGAGGACTGCGTCCAGCTCGTCACGGACACGTCCCGCGCCTCGGCGCTGGCCATGATGCGGATGCGCGGAACCCTCGACGTGCTGATTCCGCGCGGCGGGCGCGGGCTGATCCGCTCCGTGACGGAAAACGCGCGCGTGCCGGTGATTGAGACGGGATGGGGCAACTGCCACATTTTCGTGGATGCCTCGGCGGATATCGGCATGGCGGCGGAAATCGTGTTCAACGCGAAGACCTCGCGGCCCTCGGTCTGCAACGCGGCCGAGACGCTGCTCGTCCACAAAGACATCGCCGAAAAGGCCCTGCCGGTCCTCAAGGCCCGGTTGGACCAAAAGCACGTGCAGCTGCGCGGATGCGAGAGGACGCGCGCGATTCTCGGCGATTCGGTCGTGCCCGCCACGGAGGAGGACTGGGCGACCGAGTACCTCGACTACATCCTCGCCGTGCGCGTGGTGGACAGCCTCGACGAGGCCATGGCCCACATCGCGCGGTACTCCAGCGGCCACAGCGAGGCGATTGTGACGCGGGATTACGGAAATGCGCGCCGGTTCGCGGCGGGCGTGGATTCGGCGGCGGTCTACGTGAACGCCTCCACCCGCTTCACCGACGGCGGGGAGTTCGGCCTGGGCGCGGAAATCGGCATCTCCACCCAGAAGCTGCACGCGCGCGGCCCGATGGGCGTGCGGGAGCTGACCACCACGAAATTCGTCGTCACCGGCGACGGGCAGGTTCGGTAAAGGCCGGTGCGGGCGGATATGAAAAACGACGGGAAAAACGAAATCCCCGGATTTTCGGCCGATTACCGCGGGGCGTACCCGCGCGGGCCGAAAGCGGAAAAGCCGGCTCCGCAGAGGCGGAAGCCGAAGAAAACGGCGCGTCCCCGGCAGGAGCGGAAGGCGCCGCGCGCCGCCGCGGAAAAAAAGAAGCGGCCCGCGCCGCCGCCCGATCGGCGGACGCGGCCGAAAGAGCCGGAGAACGCCTTTCCGCAGGAGCCGGAGGAAGCCGCCGGCGAGGAGGAACTGCTGGCCCGGTGGAGCGCGGAAAGCGCAGAGGACGGGCCGGCGGCCCTTCTGCGGGAACAGAAATCCCGCCCCCGGCGGCGCGGAAAATACCGGTACGGCATTTTTGCGGGGACGCTGGTCCTGCTGCTGGCGCTGGTGGGCGTGGCGTTCATCGCCGGGCAGATCGGCACGCGCATCCACGGCGCGCTGACCGACGACAGCCGCCTGCGCGAATACGACCAGTTCCTCAGGGTGGTTGTGGCGCAGGACCCGAAGCCGTTCGCTTCGCCCCAGAAGGCCGACCCGGAGTTCGTGCTGAACGCCTCCCTCTGGAAAACCATGACGGAGAACGCCTCCTCCTACACCAGCTATGACGACGCGGGCCGCACCATCGTGCCCCTCGGCGACGTGGCGCAGGCCTGCCGCGAGCTGTTCGGGCCGGACTGCCGCCTGCAGCCGAAAAATCCCGCCCAGGAGACGTTCTATGAGTACGACGCCGCCAAAAGCCGGTTTTACGTCTCCCTGTTTTCCCTCGACAGCGTCTACGCGCCCTATACGCAGAGCGCCCGGCGGGAAGACGGCGGCACGGTGCTGCGCGTGGGGTACGTCCCGCCGACCGACGAGACCCGGACGCAGTCCGGCGCTTCTTCGGCCGGCACGCCGACCCCCTCCAAAGTGATGGAGTACGTGATAAAGACCGACCCCTCCACCCAAAAGGACTATGTCTACGCCGTCCGTTCGCCCGCGGCTTCGTAAGAGCGCGGGTGGGGTTCGGGCAAAAAAAGGCTTCCCCGCGGAGGGGAAGCCTGAAAGTTCCATCCAGTCATATCAAAAGGTACAGCAGCGCAAAAATCAGGGAGTGGTCGGCTTTTTCTTCCATCAGAATCAGCAGGAGCATCAGAATCAGCGTGCGCTCGCTGTCTTTAAACAGAATGTCGAGTGCCCCGGCGGGGGGGTCCGCATCTTCCTGTTGGGGTTCCGGGGGCCGCGGGGGCGTTTCTGAAGGCCGCCGGGGCGCGGGGGGATCGGCCCGCGCCGGAGCGGGGCGCGGCTGCCGCCCCGGCGGGTGCAGGGGCATCTGCTCCGCGCGCGGATGCGGCGCGCCGCCCTGCCGCGGGCGCGGCGGTATGTAAGAGGAAGGAATCTGCGCGCGCGCCTGCATTTCGCGGGCGCGGCGGATCGCTTCCTCCTGAAGGGTCTGCATGTTGCGCCGGTCCGGACTGTCTGCCATCGCTTTTCACCTTCAGAAAATCCCGCTGTTTTTCAGGAACGGCACCGCGCGGACAAGCTGCATCAGCCGGAGGGATTCGTCCAGCTTTTTCTGCCGCTTTTCGCTCAGAAACGGCCGCAGCGCGCGCAGCAGCCGGGTGGCGCTGTCCTCCCGGCGAAAGCGCGAGAGGGCCGGGGCGAGTTTCATCACCGTCCGCATCACGTCCGCGTCCGCGGGCGGCGCCGGTTTTTCCGCCGGTTTCGGCGGCGGGTCGGCCGCGGGGGCTTCCTTTTCCCCAGAACCGCCCAGCATGGAGGCGAGCGCCCGGATTTTCTCCATGCTGGCGGGGTCTTTCAGGATGTCGCCGAGCTTGGAGGTCATGTCGTCCATTTATTTCTTTCCCCCCGTAAACTTGCGGATCAGTTCCTGCGCCTCGGGCGTGCTCAGAATCTTCTCGCAGGCCTTTCGGTCGGCCAGAAGGGACTGCACTTTCTTCCGGTCTTCCGGCCCGAGCTTTTTTATCAGAGAGCCCAGCATTTCGCTGTTGTTCCCGTTCTTTTGCACAGTTCAATCACCCCGACACATACTATGCCGCCCGGCGGAAAGATATGCCGCCCGGGCGGCCGGGAGGTTTTTCCGGCTTTGCGAATTCTGGTTGTTTCGGATACCCACCGCGACCGCGGTGCCCTTCTGAGGGCCGTTCTGCGCCACCCGGAGGCCGGCGTGGTGATCCACCTGGGCGACGGCGCGGAAGAGGCCGCCGAAATGGGGCGCCGTTTCCCCAAAAAGAGGTTTCTGCAGGTGCGCGGCAACTGCGACTGGGGCAGCACCCTGCCCGACGAGGGGCTGGCGACGCTCGCGGGCAGGCGGATTTTTTATACGCATGGTCATATATACCGCGTCAAATACAGTC
>ENA-UOOH01001239-UOOH01001239.1-fermentation-metagenome-genome-assembly--contig:-NODE-1239-length-25501-cov-21.350114_pt1 | contig 25501 bp, 18 predicted proteins | sample MGYA00245778_ERZ724025 | MGnify/ENA primary metagenome ERZ724025 (study PRJEB28704, sample SAMN03018313) | fermentation metagenome | biome: anthropogenic terrestrial biome; feature: soil... | reverse complement strand
CACAGGGGTTCCGGCTATCCAGCCACATGGTTTTTCATAAAGTGCAGAAGAACCAGAATTTGCGACAGCGCAAGGAATTTTCCGACATGATTTTTTAACCCTCGCTTGGCAACTTTTTTCCTGTTTTCAGCGATTGTGACGGTCGGATGACGAATGATGACGGTGCATAACCATTATAGTGTCATTCGCAACATGCTGAAGAATAGATCATTATGAATTCCGTGACGGTTGTGACGGTAAAAATGGAATCCTCTCTCTATAAAATACATTATCCATGTTCTTAAAAATTCCTTTTCCCCACGTAAGAGTTGAAAAGAACCGTCATTACCGTCATTAGTTGTGTAAACAACTAAAATTCAGAGTATTATATGATGACGGTTCGCCGCTTCGCCAGCGTCATTTGCCGTCATTTACCGTCACAAAAAAGGCGGCCGAGGTTGCAGCCTCCGACCGCCCGGTGTTCCGAGAGATTATTTTTCCGGCTTGGTAATGATGAATGATTTTACCTTCGCCGTGCGAGGACAGACCATCTCATAGCCTCGCTGCTCGCAGTAATGCATGAGTAGCTTTTTTAGACGTGCGGGGGATATTTCAATCCCTTTTTCGTCATGCCAGCGTTTACTCAGTTCTTCGTTGGTTATCTGTTTACCCAAGAGCCCTTCTGTTTCCCAGGTCTGAATGAAGTCCAGAAACTCTTCTTTCCCCTGAAACTCGGCACGAAGAGATTTTTCTTTCGCAAACTTCGCCTCGTATTCCACCAATCCCTCCCTCATGTATAGAAAGGAGCACTGGAGCATGAAGTTATAGAAAAGATTCCATTCACTTCTATCCCAATCATGGAAAAAGCTATGGCCAAACTCATCCGTCGGTTGATGGTCGGCAGTGAAGTACCTGTAAAGCTCATAGACCGCCATTCTTCTCCGGTAAGAATCCTTTTCCATGTCTTTGAATGCAAAGTTCGTGGACATGTAGATTTTCGGGGATTCTTCGAACGGAATAATCTTTCGATTGACACCTTTGCTTTCGGTCTCCATATCATCCGCCAGCACATTGAAAAGGATATTAAAATCAAAGCTCTGCTGAACGTCGTCCATGTGAAAGATCGAACATCCCTTCTCGACAGTGGAGAAAAAGAACTGATTTTGCACACGGGTTTTCATGTCCGCCGCCTGACAAAATCTCATTTGCTTCAATGCCTGGAACAACAGTCCCTTGCCAGTGCCGCCGTTTTCGTCGGTAAGGGATTCATCCGTCAGAACAATCGCTTTTACCCGTGAGCGGTCTTTATGGCGATGCATCAGGTAGCCCAGTGCCGACATCAGGGCCTTAATCCGTTCCGGTTCGTGATTACAGATCATGCGGACGAACATTGAAAAAACTCCATCTTCGCCGGTGAGCGTTAAGTCGTGGTCGATCATCTGTTTGGCATCAATATAGCCTTCGAGTCCGGGAACAATGATCTTTTTCCCTTCCATCACATCCATGTATGGAACTTTTTCGATGCCTCTGGAGGAAACCCTGACCGCCGTTCTTTTAAAGTAAAAGAAACATCCATCCTGACTATCCGTATGTCTTTCATCCGGGATTGGGTCCAGTGCCTTTAATCTGGTCGGCTCCCATTTACTGTGAGCGAAAATATTCAGGTCCTCAGGGTAATAATCCTTCATCCAGACATAAAGAAAAGTTTGAATCTCGCCTTCCGTCACTTGCCGGACGAATTTGCCCTCCACCTTGTAAAAGATATTTCCGGCAATGTTGCGCCTGAAACCATTTTCCTGCAAGAGCTTTACCATCGAAGCGATATTGAGCTCTATTTTTGTTTCCGCCATTTCATCGGAGCTTTTGGCTTTTTTGACAACCGTTCGATCAAATATATCGATGTGATAGACCGCCTCCCTTTGCCATTGATTGAAGGTACGGTAATTTTCATGGACCTTCACCGGATACTGCATTTTCCCATTCCTGGCGGCGTACGGGAAGCGAACCCACCGATTTACGTTTTTGGTTGCCGTGTCAACTTTGAAACCATTAGATAAACAATAGCTCATCAACATCTCCGTCCGCTGTTCATATTCGGTTTCGGAGCTGGCTCCAATATGGCAGATGCAATGCAGACTCTTATTGCCGGAATGGACGACCGCCAGCAACGGCAAGTCCAACGAAAGAATCTTATTCCACTGTTCAGCGATCGTTCCCTCGTCTGATTCGACCAGGCACCAATCATAGGATATGAAGTGTTCTTTCTTCACACCTTTGGCGGTTCCTGCCTCACGGTCACTTTGCCACTGCGCTTCATTGATTTGGTTGAGCAGGAAACAATGCCCCAATTCCAGATTTTCGAGTCCCTGAAACTTGTCGCCCTTCTCCAGCTCGGCAAGGGACAATTTTTCGGCTTTTTCCTGATGCGGCCTGATCCGGCATTTGCCGTCATACTCTTCCTTAATATAGTCCGCAGTTATGAAGTCGCTTCCAAGCAGCGCCAGAAGTTTGATTGCGTCCTGCCTGGCTTGTTGTGCTTCAAAAATCGAAATCTGATCGTCATGGGGCTTGTTTACAGCCCGGAAGCATGGCTTCAGAACCACCGGTGGGAGATATTTGAATTCCCCCTTGTAGGTGTAACCATTTTCTCTGGCGATTTTCAGAAGGCGTCTTTCCGCATGTTCAGCCGTTTCCCTTGGCTTGAGACTGTGGTAGCGAGTAATGACATCACGGTCATATTTTTCCGGGTCTCGGCGGCACCATTCATCAAAATTTGCTTCGCTCACCCCTGCGGCCTTAGACGCATTGGCTACAAACAGCCATTCATTTTGATCTCGAAAGTGTTCCGTCGGGATATATTGCAGTAATTCTCTAATTTCCATAATTTTAGTTCTCCTTTTTGATTATATGGCTTTCTTCAATACCGTTATTTAATAATTTCTGGATTTCCCGTTCATCATATCGTACCTTGCGACACGACAGGCGAATCGGGGTTATTTTACCTTCCCGGACATATCTGCGGAGAGTAGGGGCGCTGATAGGCCGCCCCTCCGGTTCCCCCAAGAGTTCTCTTACGGACCGGGCTCCAATCAGTTTTCTTCTGATGGTTCCTCGTCCCCGGCAGATTTCAGCCAGTGCATCGAGTCGATCTTGACTCATTGAGGCATCGGCTTTTGCCATCGTCATGATGGCCGCTACTACTTCATCATTCATTTTGTCGTTTTGCTCCTTTTGTTTTTATTATGTTCTGTTTATTTCTAGAAATCCGCATTGGTTTCGTATCTATATTATACATCATAAACGATTGCAGTAAACAGTCTTACGAGTAGCACTCCATTAGCGGATATGTTTGTGGAGGAAAACTGGAATAACGACTAAATTAGCGGCTAAATATGTGTCGAGAGGGGGCGCAAAAAAAATCCCCCACTAGCATAGCTGAATGGAGGTATTAAGAAATAAGATTTTTAATTATCGGGTCTACGGCAGGACTACATGCTGAATATGGATAAAACTGTCTTTTTGAATTCGTCAAAATCTATATTCATAAAACGTATGTCTTTATAGTCATTATCACTTAGCGCTGAACGGGCTTCAACGAATTCCAATCCTGCAAGGTTCTTCAGTGCTTGCGAAGAAAAGGCGACTGTAATATTATGATAGCATTCGACCTGAAGCGTTTGATTGTATGGACAAGGTAATCTGGTATTCTTATCACTTACCTTTAATATGGCTTTTTCAGGAAGACCGTTCTTAGTAAAAGGATACACCAGTTTAGCTAAAGTAGAACTGATATTAATATCATATTCCCCATTTTTAGTTAAAAATAGTTCTTTATAAGGCATTATCTCCAATCCTGAATCTGTAACATAAAACATGTCCGTTTTAACGTTATCGGTTCGGTCAAATGCCAACCCCAAATAGCGCTTCGAGGCATAATATATTAAAAGGAACCGGAGAATTTGAACAAAAGTAAGATTATCCGACCACGACATTTGCCCATGCTCGATAAACAGCTCAATTCTCATCTCATTCCTTCCACGAAGCCGTCCTTTGTCGAGTTTACCTCCGGGAAAGTCTTTAATGGTAACTTTTATCTCGTCGATAGGATGCCCCGGAATAACCTCCAAAACGCCTTTCCCAAGATGAACGGAAAAGCTGATTACACCGTTTTCAGTGTTGTCGATTAGCGGCCTTACCGGAAAGTGCTCGCTGTTAAATCGAGGGAAGTCAAGCCGGACATAATTTCTAAAATTTTCAGCCTCTTCCTCGGTTTCTATTCGCAGTGGAAAATCTTGACTCCAATTGCAAGCCCAAATCCAGGCATTTGTTATATCGGATCGCTTATATGGAAATGGGATGTTTGTATATTCCAAGTAGTCACGGTGATGACCTTGGCAATCCTGAAATATCTCTGCCATAATGTAACATAACAGAAATAGGTTGCTATCAGAATATAAAAATACCACCTTTTGCTCACGCTTGATTCGTTTTGCTAAATCATTGACCAGTCCCCTGTATTCAACAGAAAACGATTTAATGCCGTAAAGACTTGGGTGCAAAAACTTTTTTCTGACACCGAATGGGTATGTAGTGTAAGTTTCAAACATCGGATCAACAGTAATTCCATCATCTTCAATAAGAGGTATTTCAACACTTTCCGTAATGATGATTTCATCCCATTTGTGAAAATCAGCTTTCAAAAAGTCGTCTTTGTTATAAATGGTGAGAGTACTCATAGTTGTTTATTTCCCCAATATTTTGAGAATTTTATTCAGTTGTTTATCATCGGCGCTGGAAATGGCTTCAAGCAAGCGCTGTTTCACATTTTCTTGCGGAATGGGAGTATTCGCAGAAATAGGCGACTCAAGTACAGGAAGCGCATCTATCGCTTTGCGTTTAGCCTCGGTGGTTATATGTGAATAATGACGTGTCATTGCCGGGTTTCCATGCCCTACGATTTCCGATACGGTTGCCAGTGGCACCCCGGCATTGGCGCAGAATGATACGAAGCTGTGCCTGAACGAATGTAGACTGTAGGCATTTGCCGCCAATAATCTTCGTGGTCCCGGATTCTTGATAGTTGTTTCCAGGCTCGTAGCACAACGAATTATTTTCATAACATCTTTCTGAACACCTGAAGGATTGTGTTTATATCGCTTTGCCACTGCTGGCAGAATATAGTTTTCACCGGCCCTGTTCTTTTCCTGCCATGCTTGTGCCTCAATAAGAATTGCTCGTAAATCAGGATGGAGCGGCAGGGTTACGGATTTACGGTTGGTTTTCCTTGCTGTTTTATTCGGGACATAGGTGATTTGGTTACGAGTAAAATCAACGCAATTCCAAGTTATTATGCATCCATCCTGTCCCCGGCATCCGGTCCAGCAGCAAAGATGCAGGAGTACCTTCATTTCCTGAGAGTTCATAGGCTGAAATTGAAGTCTCTTTTTCTCTTTCAGGCGTTTTCTTCCCGGTCCAAGTTTTTCTATCGTTGTTTCGTAGAAAAATCCACTATTAAAACCGTCAAAAATTTGTTTGATCTGCGCTTCAGTGAATTCCTTCCGGCTAACGGTTTCGATTGGTTTTGCCTGTATATCGTTGAATGGATTTTCGTCAAGGGCCGCCGGTTCGACTAAATATCTGAATATCAGTTTGAGAGCCTGTCGGTGAGCGTTATAAGTCTTGGCTGTAATCCCTCGCTTCCATACATCGTTGAGATATTCCCGTGCTGTGTCACGGCCAATTTCGCCAATTCGTGTTATTTCGGGATGATCCTTTCGGAGCCAGGCGAGAAATTTTCCCCAGATTCCTTCATACTGACTCAAGGTTTTCGGGCCGCTGTCCGGGCGGTCGCCTTGTTCCAGATAGACCTCCCAGGCTCTTGCCAGGGTAAGCCCTGATTGCCGCTTGAGCCTTTTGGCCTGTGCTACATGAAATGCTATTTCTTCTTTGGACTCCGACAGGAGGATCATCTTCATGTCGTCGGCAGCAACCAAAGCCTGTTCCATTTTTGTACAGGCCGTGCCGTCAGCATTACGGAGCATTTTAGTTTTAGCTTTACCGGCCACCCGGATTTTCAAGTAGAAGCGCTTACCGTCTTTATAGACTGTACCGCTGCCTTTTTCTCTGGTTTTGAGTTGTGTTTTGCTTGCCATGTTGACTGTTTTTCTCTAATTTTCCCTTGCTTTTCCTACTATTCCATAATATAGTATATAAGGGCCAAATAGTCAAGTAATGGTCAAGTGAAAATTATCGTTTAGAGCTCAAAAAGATGATAGTTTGTAATCATCAGGTCGTCGGTTCAATCCCGACTTCCGGCTCCATTTTTAACTTTCTAATAATCAATGCAATATGATTTTTATCATTAATTACAATCGTGAAAAGATTGATATAGGTTGTTTAGGCTTTATTTTGCAGTGATAATATCCCAAAGTGCAAGCTGATCCTTGAGCTTGAAAATTATTTATTTGAGCAGAGAGTAATATATTCTTAACCATAAATCGCTGAATATATAATGCAATTTAATTTTAATCGAGAATTAATGAGCAGAATCCAACATAACAATATTCGCAAGGTGAGTGTCGGTCAAGCTTGGCGGCAGTCTTGTCTCCCCCTTATATGTTTCGAATTTGGGCTAGGTGGACACGGACTTTTGAGGGTAAAAGTCCGCTAGGCTATGTCCAGTAACTCCTCATAAAAGTCCGGATGGAGTCTCCAGAAGTCCGCAAAAACCCCTCCCGGACACCGGCAAAGTTCTCAATAAATCCGGCAGAAAAATCTAATGAAAAGTAGTGGTTTTTGATGCGATTACAGACTGAGTATTTTCTCGACTTGTCTCAGGATTTCCGTCGGCTCTGCCGTCCCGGAACGGATCAAAGCCAGGGCATCTTCGATGCGTTTCCGGTCCGAAGACGGGCTGGCGGCTTCCCCTGTAATGGCTGCAATGGCTTTCGCCTGCGCCTCGTCGCCGATATGGGTATAATACTTGTCCGCAATTCCGGACTCCGTTCCGAGGATGGATAGCAGGACGGCTTTCGGCACACCGGCTTCGGCGCAATGGCTGGCAAAGCTATGGCGCAACGAATGGAAACCGTAAACCGTAACCTTTCGTTTTCGTCCGGGTACTTCGACGGATGGTTCCAAACCAGTCCAACGGATTACCCGCATGACATCATGATTGACATGATTATCTCCGACAACCTTGCCGTTTTTGTCGGTCTGTTTATAACGTTCAGCTACATTCGGACAGACGTATTCATTGGTTTTCCATTTCAGCGCTTCCTGTAGAACCGGAATCAACGCGTTAGCAATCGGAATCGTCACTTCTTTTCCGGTCTTGAATTGCTTGACCCAAATCTTTCGCAGTTTGAAATCCAATTTGTCCCAGCGCAGCAAGACACAGTCTTTCAAGCGTTGCCCGGTATACATCCCCAGATAATAAATCACCTTGATTTCGGGTTTATGCATGACTTTGTGTTTCGGATCGTCCAGGGCTTCCCGGATTTTCTGCTCCTCCTCATAAGTGAAGGCCAGACGGCGGGTGCTTTGCTCCTGCTCCTCGCGCGGCCTGCGGCGCAACGCCGAGGGAGCGAATGGATTCCCGTCGCAATATTCTTTCAAAGTCGTGAATATCCGTTGGAGGCGCATTATTTTCCGGTTATGGGTTGAAACCGATATGTCGGTTTTGCGAAGATAGTCGGCGAAATGGTTGGTCAATACCGTATCGACGTCGCGAATTGTCATCTGCGGATTATCAATGAAGCGCAGGAACTCATTGAACGTGGCTTCATACGATTTCTGTTCATGCACGGTGGCCGGGGTGGCACGGTCGGGATGTCTGGAATAAGTTCCCCAAACATCTTCAAGGTACAACAGCATTTTCTTTTCGACAAGCCCACGGGCTTCCTGAACGTGGGCGGAAATGACTTCCTGGGACGTTGCCTTGACCATCGGGATGAGGGCTTCGGCCCGCTTGACGGCTTCCTTCTGGTTCCTGGTTTTGAGGCTGACCGCCTTGCGCTGTCCGTTCACCTGGTAACGGAAGTAATAAGCTCCCTTGGGGGATTTCTGATACAAATGCCCGGCCTGAAGTTTGATTTTCTTTTTTTCTTTGCCGGTGTCTGCGTTTTCCTGGTTCGTCATAGCCGAATCCTCCGAAATATCCATTTTGACTAATATACGACAAGATATCGGCTTTTGAAAACGGAAAAGGTGCCAATCTGCCACCTTTTTGAGCTTTTTGAGGAAAAAATGGTGGACCCTGCCGGACTTGAACCAGCGACCCGGTGATTATGAGTCACCTGCTCTAACCGACTGAGCTAAGGGTCCATCCAATGGACCAATAAATTACATCCTTCATCATAAATTGCAAATCATTTTCCGATTTTCGTCGGGAATAATCTGGATTTTTTCCCGTTCTGGCGATATCTTAAAAAGATAAATTCCATTAAGTTAAAATTACAGAAGCAAGGAGTCAGAAATGAGTGTATTTGTTGGTATCGGCCTCGGTCCCATCCAGACCGGAATTTTCCTCTCCGGCGCGGGCAAGGGCAAGTTTGACCGGATCGTTATCGCCGAAGTCGATGATAAAATGAAAAATGCCGTTAATGGCAGCGGCGGCAAAGTCACCATCAATATCGCCGCCGATAACCGCATCTACGCGGAAACCTATTCCAACGTTGAAGTCTACAACCCCAATATCCCCGCGGAACGGGAAAAGCTTATCGAAGCTGCCGCTGAAGGCGAGGAATTCGCCACAGCGCTGCCCAGTGTCAAGTTTTTTTCCGGTTGCGCCGAATGGCTGAAAGCCGGTTTTGAGCGCCAGCCCTTGCGCCGCCGTTTCATTTACACCGCCGAGAACAACAACCATGCGGCGGAGGAACTCGCCAAAGCAGTCGGCGTCGAATTTCCCAACACATTTTACCTGAATACGGTAGTCGGCAAGATGAGTGGAGTCGTTCCCGCTGCCGATTGTCCGGCGCAAAAACTAGAACTGCTCTGTCCGGGAGCCGACCGTGCGCATCTGGTGGAAGAATTCAACCGGATTTATATTTCCACCTGTCCGCAGATCGAAGAACGCCGCGTGCAGAACCTGTATGTCAAGCAGGATCTGTATCCGTTTGAAGAAGCGAAGCTTTACGGGCATAACGCGGTTCATTTTCTGCTTGGTATCATGGGCAAACAGCGGAGCCATGAATTCATGAGTGAATTGCGTTCCGAACAGGATTTGATGGAAATTGCCCGCAAGGCGTTTATCGAAGAATCCGGCGTTGCTCTGTGCAAAAAATGGGCTGCTACCGGTGACGAACTCTTTACCCCCGCCGGTTTCAAGGCTTATGCCGAGGACTTGCTGGTCCGCATGACCAACCCCTTTTTGAAAGATGCCATTGCCCGCATCACCCGTGATATTCCCCGAAAATTGAGCTGGGAAGACCGCGTCATCGGCACCATGCGGGTTATTTTAAGCCAGGGGGAAACGCCGAAGAATTTCGCCGTCGGCGCGGCGCTCGCGGCGAAGGAACTCGCCGGGACCGGCGACATGGAAGCCATCCGCAAAGCGCTGGCAGAACTCTGGCCGCAGCCATGGGGCAACGAACACGAAACGCTTTTTGAATTGATTATTAAAGCGGAATAAGTGCTTTGCGGAATTGAAAACACGCCAAATCAAGCTATATTAAGTGAGTTGATATCTCAATTCGAAAGGAGAACAAGAAAAATGGAAATTCTGCACGATAACGCAGTGGATCAGAGCGTTTTGAATGGAAAAACGATCGCTGTGATCGGTTATGGAGCTCAGGGCCGCGCTCAGGCTCTCAACATGAGAGACTCCGGTGTCAACGTCATTATCGGCATCCGCCCGGGAAAATCCCACGACAGCGCCGTTGAAGACGGTTTTGAAGTGATGGATGTTGCTTCCGCCGCGGCCAAAGCCGATATCATCCATATGCTGCTTCCCGATGAAACCCATCAGGAAGTTTACGAAAAAGAAATTAAGCCCAATCTGAAACCGGGCAAAGCGCTTTCCTGCTCGCACGGATTCAACTTTGTGTTCGGCTTCATCGCTCCGCCGGAAGGCGTTGACGTGATGATGGTCGCTCCGAAAGGTCCGGGAACAGAAGTCCGCAAGGTCTTCGTCCAGGGCTTCGGTGTGCCGGGCCTGGTCGCCATCCGTCAGGATGCCACCGGCAAGGCTTGGAACCTCGTTCTGGCAATGGCCAAGGCTCAGGGACTCACCCGTGGCGGCGTGCTCAAATGTACCATGGAACAGGAAACCTACGAAGACCTGTTCGGCGAACAGAACGTCCTTTGCGGCGGCTTGGTCGATCTGATGAAATATGGTTTTGAAACGCTGGTCGAAGCCGGTTATCCGCCGGAAATGGCCTATTTTGAATGCGTCCACGAAACCAAGCTGATCGTCGACCTGATCTACGAAGGCGGCATCCAGAAGATGAATGCGGTCATTTCCAACACCGCCGAATGGGGCGAGTATGTGAACGGTCCGCGTATCATTACGCCGGATGTCAAAGCCCGCATGAAAGAATCGCTGGCCGACATCGAAAGCGGCAAATTTGCCCGTGAATGGATTGCGGAAGCCCGCAACGGCGCTCCCACCCTGAAGCGCAAGCGCGAAGAACTCGGTGCTCACCAGGTGGAAATCACCGGCGCCAAGATTCGCTCCCTTTTCGAAACCAAGTAAACGGTTTCGAATTCAAATAAAAACCCGCCATCCGGCGGGTTTTTTTATGCTGTTTTTACTGTCTTCAGGCCAATCAAAAGATTTTCCGAATTTGCGTCCTGACTTATTATTACAGCTTATGCGAAGAAGCGCCTTCGCCGATGCTGCAGCGAATCAATTCCGGCTCTTTACCGGTTTGAGCTTTGAAGCCGGTGGCGAGGCGGCGGCAGTAGTCGTCCGCCGCGTTTTTCTCGACCAGATGAATGCTGATTCCGCCGAACCCGCCTCCGCTGAGGCGTGCGCCGACGCAGCCCGGAATCGATCTTGCCAATTCCACCAGATAATCCAGTTCGGGACAGCTGTTTTCGAAGTTCCGGATAGAACTTTCGTGCGATTCGAACAATAGACGGCCGAATTCACGGATTTTGCCTTCTTTCAGGTAATCAATGCCTTGAAAAACGCGCTCGTCCTCGCCCACCACGTGTTTGGCTCGGCGGTATTCACGTTCGGTCAGGAGGTTGCGGTGTTTCTCCAGCATGGCGGATGAAACATCGCGCAAGGTGGCGACGCCAGGTTCGACCGCGCGGATTTTTGCGGCGGCGCCTTCACAGTCCGTGCGGCGGGTGTTGTATTCGGAATCCACCAGATTGTGCTTGACCATGGAATTAGCAACTACCAGAATATAGTCGGACGGCATGGAAATGGTGCGGAGCACTTCGTTGATGCGGAAATCGGACAGGATCAAGGCATTTGCATGGCCGAAAATCGAACTGAACTGATCCAGCAGACCGCTTTGCAGCCCCATGTACTGGTTTTCCACGCCCTGGCCGATCCGGGCCCATTCCGCCTTCGGCAATTCGATACCGAAGACTTCGCGGAACGCAAAACAGGCGGAAACTTCCAATGCGGCTGAACTGCTCATCCCCGCGGACAGCGGAACCGTGCTGAGAATGGCACCATCAAAAGCGCCAATCTCAATGCCGCGTTTGCGGAGCTGGACGATTACGCCCTTAATGTAATTGCTCCAATCGCGCGGGGTCGGGCGGTCAATATCGTTTAAATCGAATTCAGCTCGGCAGTCGCCGCGGAAATCCACCAGGCGGCAGACTGTTCCTTGCGTCGGGGCGATGGCGAATTCTGTGGCCTGCGACACCGCCGCGCTCAGGACGAAGCCTTCGTTGTAATCGGTATGGTTGCCGAGGATTTCCAACCGTCCGGGGGCCTTCGAAACCGCGGTTGGGGCTTTGCCGTAATGGGCGGTGAATTTTTCGATAATGCTGCTCATAAATTTTCCTTGCTGATAATGGCTTTGAGGGTATGAGTGGCGCCGGGGGCGATGGCGCGGCGGTCGTCGCGGGCGTTGGCAGTTTCCACGCAAAGCATGGTGCGGTATTCGTCGTCGCCGAAGTCCGGCATGCGTTTGGCTTTTTCGATCCACGGATTCCAGACGATGGCGGAGCGGCTGCCGGATTTGGCGATGCGGATTTTCCGGCTGTAGCCAGGGTCGTTGATGACGCATTCGCTCTCGGTGTCAAGGAATACCCGGTCGAATTCGGCATTGAACAGAATCGAACCCTGCTGGATAACTTCGCGCCCGGTCAGCGAATCGAAACTACGCGCTCCGTCCAAGCCGTCCACCGAAACACCGTCGATGTCGCTGATATTGAAATACGTGTGGAGCGCGCCGCTGATATGAAGCGTCTCGGTTCCGGTATTGGTCATTTCCAGCGCCATCGTCAATCTGCTGCCGACCGTGATGACGAAATGCAGCAGAAAAGATTGAGCCTTGAATTGCGGCGGTACGTCGCAGGAATTCAGTTTCAGGGTCACTTCGCTGGACCCGTCGGACAGTTCACGGCTGCCGGCCACACTCCAGAGGCAGAGCCGTGCGAAGCCATGCGCGGGCAAAACGGTATTCGACGGATGCGCTCCAAACCACGGCCAACAGATCGGGACGCCGCCGCGAATGGGTTTGCCCTGGGCGAAATAACTTTGCGAGCTTACCCACAACACCGGTTTTTCTCCGCGCGGGGTATATTCCATAACGTTGCCCCCCTGCAGGGATATCCGGGCGGTGGCCCATTGATTGTCCACGCCCACTACCGGCAGGCCGTGTGAATCGGTATCGATCCAGACTGAATGCGACATAAAGGTTCCTCCAAAAACAATTTGCGGTTAATGTACTTGAATTTAGCAAAAAATCAAATAGAAACCGACATTATGATGAAATACAAAAGACGATGTATTTCCTCGAAGGATATTGACTTTATCTTGAACGCATTGTATTTATAGAACATCGATATACTGAGGATCGAAGACGCTGTACGGGCACTGTCCAAGCTGGAGAAAAACAAGAAAAAATGACTTGGAATATTTTTGATCGTTTTTAGTAGTAAATTGGCATTTTGGCTTCTATAGTTTATCAGTGCTTGTAATAGTGAGTTCGTAATCGCCATTGCCGTGGTGGCCGATATTGGCGACATCACGGGCGAGTTTGTAGGGGGCCTCCAATTCTCCCTTGAAAAGATTGAGCCAAAGCTTTAACCCCTTTTTCTGAAGGGTAATATCCGTGAAATTTGATCCTTTGGCAGTGAATGCGACATAGAGTTTGGTCGCTTTGATTTCCACGTTTCCCAGTTCCAGTACCACACTAAATCATCAAGTGCAGCAAGCAAAGTGGATTCTTTGAAAAGAGATTGTACTTTTCTTGCAAAAGAAATTGGAAAAAAGACATTGGACGTTGCATCGGATTTTGAATCAATAGATGACTTGTTACACTGGGTAAAGAGCGGTAAATCCGGTTATCAATCAAATATACAAACACATAGGACGGTGACTCAAGAAGAAAGACTATGTATATACAGTGCGATTTAAATGGAGTGTTGCTTTTGGAAAATTATCGCTAATAAAACTTCTAACTATAAAAGTAATTCATGAGCTTAAGTCGGTTATTCCTGTTGAAAAACGATGGAAAGGATAGGAACAGATTAGGAAGTGGTACCAGGGACGGGACTCGAACCCGTAAGGTTGTAACCGGTTGATTTTAAGTCAACTGCGTATGCCATTCCGCCACCCTGGCATCATAAAAATCTCGAATTTATACCGTTTCTGCTCGCATTTTAAGTCTGTGGCGTCTGCCATTCCGCCATCCGAGCTATTGGATGAAATGATAAAATAATCCCGTTTTGAACGATTTCCATTCCGTTTCGGAAAATTTCAGTTAAAATCTCATTTCTTCCGGGAACGCGACGAACCGATCAGCGGAATCTGCCCCGACAGTTCGTTCACGATCCGGGATGGATTATAGACCACTTCAACCTTGCCGTCCGGCAGCACTTTCAGCGAAATCAGCATTTCCTGCAGCATCTGATACTCCGGAACGTTTTTCAGGAGCATATTCGCCCAGCGAATCCGCTCCGCAATCAGCCAATCGGGCAGCGGCAGCCGCCCGACCCGGCAGACCTTCACATCCGCCTCAATCCGGCCGTCCCGGAATCCCGGAACCACTTCCGCATAAATGTGCAGAGTCAATCCGTCCCGCGGCAGAGAGTGATTCACAAACAGCACACCGTCCTGAAAACGGAAATCGTAAGAGCTTGCCGGCGGCGCATTGACCTGGCTCTCCATACCGGCATGGGCGATACGGAGTGTGGCAAGCAGTTGGTTGACTTCTTTCGCCGTCAGGATCAGAGTCGCGCTCTGCCGGAGGTCCTGCCTGGAAATCTCCGGCAACACCCGGTGGAGAACCCCCATATTCACGGTCAGGATATCCGTTCCGAGCTGCGGCAGTGGATAGGCGGTCCGTTTGCTCAACAGCAGGCAGCCCAGAACCAGAACGATCAGCGCAAAGCTCACCGCCACCGAAACGATCACATAAAGCGCCGTCCGGAATTTGCTTCGGGGCTTGGATGCGGCGGTTGTATTCGGCACAGTCGACGGGACAGGCATTTTCAAAAATTCCTTTTTTCTGGATTAAAAATACCACCGGGGGCGGGGAAATGCAAATTTATTTCCCTTTGATCCCGAACTTTTTCAGTTTCCGGTAAAGCGTACTGCGCCCGATATTCAAATAGCCCGCCGCCTTGCTGAGGTTGTAGCCGGAAATTTTCAACGCCTTTTCATACATCAGTTTTTCACTGTTCTGGATGCCGAGGCGCTCCTGTCCCAGCGGGTCGTCCTGCACGGCAGCCGGTTCGGGGTTCAAATCGCGGTACAGCAGGGTGGTGCGCAGGTCGCCGGGCAGGTCTTTCCAGGCGATCATTTCCTCGCCGCTGTTGAGCATGATCGAAAATTCGATGGTGTTTTTCAGTTCGCGGATGTTGCCCGGCCAGGAATAGAGTTTGAAACGCTCCATGATTTCCGGCATGATGCCGGCGACCTTCTTGCCCATGATTTCGTTGTAATAGGTGATGAAGTGTTCGGTCAGGACCGGAATGTCGTCGCGGCAACTGGAAAGCTTCGGCAGGTCGATCGAGGTCACGTGGAGGCGATAATAAAGGTCTTCGCGGAACTTGCCGCTCTCCACCAGCGCCGTGATGTCGCGGTTCGTCGCCGCGATGATCCGGATATTGACCGGAATCTCTTTGCGCTCGCCCACCCGGATGATCGTCCGCTCCTCCAGCATACGGAGCAATTTTCCCTGAAGTTCAAACGGCATGTCGCCGATTTCGTCCAGAAACACCGTTCCCTTGTCGGCGGCCTCCAGTTTGCCGATGTTCCCGCCTTTTTTGGCGCCGGTGAACGCGCCGGGGGCATAGCCGAACAGTTCGCTTTCCGCGATTTCCTTCGGAATGGCCGCGCAATTGATGGCGATGAACGGGCAATCTTTGCGGTCGCTGGCGTTGTGGATGCTCTGCGCGAACATTTCCTTGCCGGTGCCGCTGGCGCCGTGGAGGAATACGCTGACCGAGGTTTCCGCCGTCCGGCGCGCCAGCCCCTTCACATGAAGCAGGGCGGCCGAGGAGCCCAGGATATCGTCGAACGTATAGCGGGCGGCGGTTATGGTTTCGGTGGCGGCGGTCGAGCTTTTGCCCTCGAAAACAATCATGCTGCCGAGGAATTCGTCGCGTTCACTGAACATCGGAATCCGGTCGTAGGTGACGGAGAGCGATTTCTTGTGGAGCTTGATTTCCATCGGCTGGGCGCGGCAGGGGATGGCGCTTTTGGCGATTTCCTTGAGGCTGGGGCGAAATTTGGCGGCGGAATCGAGGGATTTTTCCTCGGCGAATTTTTCATCGACCTCAAACAGTTTCATGGCGGCGGGGTTGATCTGCCGGATGAAGCCGCTCCGGGAAATCAGGACAATGGCTTTCTGGTCGTCCTTGAAAATTCTCGCCACCTGCTGCTTCAAATCCGCCTGCAGGGCCTGCGACCGCTGCATGCGCATGTCGCGGTCCAGCAGTTGAATCACCATCACCACCAGCGTTCTCAACGCCAGGCAATCGCTGTCGGGCAGGACGGCGAACAGCGCGAGATACCCTTCCAGCTTGCCGTCGGTATCGTAAAACGGGGCGGCGACGGTCCCCAGCGAATGCAATTTCTCCAGATAATGCTCCGCGCCCTGGCAGACGGCGGGGCCTTTCTGGGTCATGGCGAGGGCGACCGCGTTGGTGCCGGCCGAGTTTTCCGCCAGGGAAACGGTTTCACGGAGCCCGAGGGAACGGAGAAATTCAACCGTGTTCTTGTCGGCGCTGAAAATATCGGTGATCTCGCCGTTGGTGCCGCAGAGTAAGCCGGCGATCCGTTTGGCCGGGTCCAGCGACTGCAGCAGGGATTCGAGCTCCTGCCGCGCCCGGGTGTAATAAGAGCTCGGCTCGGAGGTCACCGGAAAAAGTTTCTGCGGGAACATGTGGGGGCTGAGCCCCCCTTGCACGGAATGCTTCCAACTCTCCAGAACGCGGTTGCGGACGTTCGGAGCGTGCCCGTTTTTCATGAATTCGAGCCAGTCGTTGTAGGAAGCGAATTTCATTGGCCCAGCCCCCTCCGTTTCAAGTAGTCTTTGCTGCGGAAACCGAGCAGGGCGAAAATGATCCGTTCGTGGCCGGTGATGATCGTGACCTCGCAACTGGAGCCGAAGCGCAACGGCTGCGGTTCGTTGATCAGAATAATTTTCACCGGGTAATAATAGACGCCGTTGATCTCCTCGGGCAACTGGTAAATTTCATCCACCTCGCCGTCAAAATAGCCGTAGTCGAAATAGTTGTACTGACGGCTGGCGATACGGACTTTCTGCCCTTTTTCCACCTTGAAGACCTGTTTTTCGTCGATCATCGCGACCACTTTTTTGTTGCGGTTGGCGGCCAGTTTGACCACCTGTTCGCCTTTCTCGAAATAACCGCCCGGGCGCGGCGGGATGTCCGTCACGATTCCCGCGTCCGGCGCATAAATGATATAATCCTCCAAATGCTTGATCGCCAGCTCGAGTTCGGTCTGTTTGCTGGCCAGGCGCTGTCTGGTCAGCGCCAGTTCGCCTTCGGCCTGGCTGACAATCTGCCGGGCCATGCCGTCCTGAAGCTTCTGCCAGTCCTCCTGCAGTCGCTTGACGGTAGAGGTGTTGGCCAGGTGTTCCATTTCGATTTTCAGGATTTCCCGGCGTGAAATCGCTTTCTGCTCGTACAGGCGGGTATAGACTTCCAGCTCGTATTTGCTGCGCTCGAGCTTGGATTCGGCTTCGTCCAGCGCGATTTTGGTGTGGCGGTAGTATTCCGGGAGAGGGTCCTGGCGCAACAGTTCGAGCGATTTCTCCCTGGCCTTGATTTCAAGCTCCAGTTCCTTGGCTTCGTTCCGGAGCAGTGCAATGCGGTCATGCTGGTCGCGGGCGTCGAATTCCAGCATCGCCCGGCCGCGCGGCACTTCTTCGCCCTCATGGCAAAGAATTTTGGTGGTTCTGGCGCTGACCAGCGATTTGATGTAATATTCGCGGATTCCGGTGACGGAGCCGGTGCCTTCGACCTGATCCTCCATGAAACCGAAAATCAAAATCATGAACATGGCGATCCCCAGCAGGAAAATCGTCAGTACGATCCGGCGAAACAGCCTCAGTTGCCGTTTGATGGTGCTTCTTTTCTTTGTCGTCGATGTAGCCATAATCTGTTAACCCTGTGCCGCCATTTGTTTTTGAGTCTGATACAGCTCGCGGTAAATGCCCGACTGTTCCATAAGTTCAATATGCGTGCCCTTCTGGACGATCCTTCCGGAGTCGAGCACCACAATCATGTCGGCGTTCTTGATGGTCGAGAGCCGGTGCGCGATGATGATCGTGGTCTTCCCCTCCATCAATTTGTCGAGCGCGTCCTGCACCAGAAATTCGGAAACCGTGTCCAGCGCGGAGGTGGCTTCGTCCAGAATCAGGATCGACGGATTCTTCAGGACTGCCCGGGCGATCGCCAGCCGCTGTTTCTGGCCGCCGGACATGCTGGCGCCATTTTCGCCGATCAGCGTATCGAAGCCGTCCGGGAGTTTTTCGACGAATTCGGTCACGTTGGCCAGGTCGGCGGCGTGTTCAATCTCGGCATTGGTGGCGTCGCGCTTGGCGTAGGCGATGTTTTCGCGGATGGAACCGCTGAACAGGAACGGTTCCTGGAGCACTACCCCGATATTGTTGCGGTAGGCGTCCAGCCCCATTTTGCGGATGTCCATGCCGTCCACCTTGATGGCGCCGCTGTCGATGTCGTAAAAACGCAGCAGCAGGTTGCTGATGGTGGATTTGCCGGAGCCGCTGGGGCCGACCAGCGCGATCTTTTGCCCGGGGCGGATCCACAAAGTAAAATTATCGATAACCGGTTTTTTGTCCTTGCCGTAGCCGAAGGTCACGTGCTCAAACGTGATGTTGCCGGTGAGTTTCTCGGGCTTGATCGGGTTCGGCGCTTCCTTGATTTCCGGGATGGTGTTCAGCAGATTGACGATACGGGTAGCCCCGACCATCCCCTGCGCAAACGTCATCGACAACCCCGAAAGCACGTTCACCGGCTGCAGCAGCATCCCCACGTAACTGTAGAACGCAACGAACTCGCCGATGGAAATCGTGTGGTCCTGCACGTACATGATCCCCATCCCGATCGTGCACAGGTACGTGCCCAGCGTCACCATGTCGAACACCGTCCACAACCCTACCCCGCCCACGGTCAGGCGCATCTGCATGTCCACCACGGGACGCAGGTTCTGGAAGAAGCTCAGGCACTCGGAACGCTCCTTGGAAAAGGACTTGACCACCTTCACGCCGGTCAGGGTTTCCGAGAGGTTCGCCGAGATTTCCGACATCTTTTCCTGAAGGATCAGCGAATCGCGACGCATGATTTTGCGGAAATAATAGAAGTTGAAGTAATGGATCGGCAGCGTCAGGAACACCATCAGCCCCATTTCCCAGTTGATGACCAACAGCAGGAACGCGATCAGCAGCAATTGGAAAATCTGTTCCCCGAGCTGGGTCATCGTCCTTACCAGCATCTGCAGCAGTGCCACGTCGCTGATGACGTTCGAGATCAGCTTCCCGGTCCGGTACTCCTCGTAAAAACGCAGCGACAGGCTCTGGAGATGCCGGAATACTTTCTGCCGCAGGTCCACCATGATCCGGATACCGGTGTAGTCCACCATGTAACTGGCCACATAACGAAGCAGCGAACGGGCGGTATAAATGATCAGCATGGCGCCGCAAAGCACCCAGAACAGCATATAGTCGGTATTGGGAATGACACGGTCGATGGCGATTTTCAGCATCCACGGCATGGTGATGCCGATACTGTTGAAGAGGATCAGGGTAAGCACCGATCCCATGAGCAACCCCCGGTAGGGTTTCACCAGGGGCAAGACTTTTTCCATCGACTGCTTATCGTATTTCTTGATCAGATCGTCACTGCTGATCTCACGATGTGTTCTTTTCATAATTTACATACTTTTTCTTAAATTGATTTTCCAAAAAATGAAACAATGCACTATTTTATAAGCAATATGTGTGCCAAGTCTGAAATGATTGTTTCATAACCATAAACATCAATGTTTTACAAATCAACAATTCAAATTTTTCCGATTTTTCATGCGGCGACGAATGTCCCTTTCATAATACAGTAAAATAGCACGCCCCAACGATAAAATCAAGCAACATACTGATGACAAGCATATTAAAATTAATTTTTAAATGACACACTATGTGTCTCAAACGGCACACCTGAATCACCCCCCCGCGGAAGAACGCCCGCCGGATTCCGGAAAAAGGTCTGTTCCCGTCAGCCTCAAAATATTAGATATTCCTAATTTTTTTGAAAAATGGCTTGAAATACCGGAGTTTCGGGCTAACTTATACGCCGATATATCAATCTATGGAAATAAATATTTTTGGTGAAGAATGAGAAAAGACAAGATCTCCAGCAGTCAGGAAGATTACTTGGAAGCTATTTCCGAGATTATCGCCATTAAGGGACATGCCCATACCAAGGACATCGCCGACCGGATGCGCGTCAAAATGCCGTCGGTCACCAATGCCCTGCAGGCCCTTTCCGCCCGCGGACTGATCCGTTATCAGTCTCATACGCCGGTAGTTCTGACTGCGGCCGGGGCCGAAGCCGCCGCGGTGATCATGCACCGCCATGACGCCATGCGCCGCTTCCTGCGCGGCATCCTGAAACTGGACCCTGAAGAAGCCAACGACACCGCCTGTAAAATCGAACACGTGATCGACGAAAAAGTACTGGCCCGCATCGTCGTCCTGAGTGAAGCCGTCGCCGAACGCGAAGACTGCACCGGACTGCGCGAATACCTCGAGCAGACCCTGCCGCAGATCCATCCGGAGACCACCAATGACAAACTGGTCCCGTTGAACAAACTGAAGCTCGGCCAGTCGGCGATCGTCATCAAAGTCAGCGAAAACCTGCGCGGCATCAAGAAATTCGCCGACCTCGGACTCGTCAACGGCACCCTGGTCACGATGGAAGGGCTCGCCCCGCTCGGCGACCTGCTCCGGCTCCGGGTAATGGGCAGCAGTTTATCGCTTCGTACTCCTGATGCGGCACATATCCGGGTGAAGCTGGCCGAATAATTTTTTTGATAAAATGTTTAGTATAAGCTAATAATTATATAAGGAATACTTATTTCTATGAAACAGATTTACAGGGTCGCGCTGGCCGGGAATCCCAATTGCGGAAAAACCACGGTATTCAATGCCCTGACCGGCGCCAGACAGCACATCGGCAACTATCCCGGCGTTACTGTCGAGCGCAAGACGGGCCATGCCCGGATTGAAGACCTCCAGATCGAGTTTATTGACCTGCCGGGGATTTACAGCCTGTCTTCGTCCTCCCCGGAAGAAAAAATCGCTTTTACCGAACTGCTGAACGGCGAGATCGACCTGATTCTCAATATCGTCGATTCCAGCAATCCCCAGCGCAATCTTTACCTGACCGCCCAACTGGCGGAACTGCGCATCCCCACCATCATGGTGTTCAACATGATCGACGACGCCGTCCGCAACGGCCTCAAATTCAACATCAACAAGATGTCTCTCTTCTTCAACGCCCCGATCATCACCACCGTCGGCACCACCGGCAAAGGCATCGGCAACTTGAAGCAGAAGATTCACAGTGTATTGACCAATCCGGGGCCAATTGCCGCATCTCCGATTTCCTACGGCCCGCACGCCGACGAAGCGATTCACGAGCTGACCGCCGCCGTGGAAAAGAAAAATATCCCCGGCCGCATCCCGCCGCGTTATTTCGCGATCAAACTGCTGGAAAACGACGAATTCTTCCAGAGAGCCGCCGAGCACCACCACCATCACCGGGAAGGCGGGCTCCATACCGAATTCTATAACAAATTCCGTCCCCTGAGCGACGCCCTGCTGGACCCTGAAATACAGGAGCTGGCCGCACAGTTGCGCCAGAAAATGGCATCCCGCCACGGCGTCGCCAACGACACGTTCATCGCGGACTGCCGTTACGGTTATATCGCCGGGGCCTGCCGCGAAGCCATCTCGATTTCCAACGAACGCCGTCACCAGCTCTCCGACAGCATCGACAAAGTCCTGACGAACCGTTTTCTCGGGCTTCCGATCTTCTTCGGCATCATGTTCCTGGTATTCGCCTTCACGTTCTGGCTTGCCGACCCGATGATGGGCTGGATCGAAAGCGGGTTCGGCGCACTGGCCGGAGTAATCGAAACCTATTGGCCCGAGGGTAAACTGGAACTGCTGAAAGCGTTGATCACCGAAGGAATCATCGGCGGCGTCGGCGGCGTGGTGGTGTTCCTGCCCAATATCCTGCTGTTGTTCCTGGCGATTGCGTTCCTGGAAGGAACCGGTTATATGGCCCGCGCCGCGTTTATCATGGACGGGTTCATGCACCGCTTCAAACTGCACGGCAAGAGTTTCATTCCGATGCTGCTCGGTTTCGGTTGTACCGTTCCGGCAATCATGGGGACCCGTACCATTGAGAGCGAACGCGACCGCATGACCACCATCATGGTCCTGCCGCTGATGAGCTGCGGCGCGCGGATGCCGATTTACGCGCTGATCATTCCCGCGTTTTTCGCACTCCAATACCAGGCGCTGGTCATGTTCCTCATCTACGTGATCGGTATCGTCATGGCGCTGGTTATGGCCATGCTGCTGAAGTCAACGCTGTTCAAAGGTGAAGACGAAGTCTTCGTCATGGAGCTTCCTCCGTACCGCATGCCGACGCTGAAAAGCATCATCATCCACATGGGCGAGCGCGGCTGGATTTACCTGAAAAAAGCCGGTACGCTGATCCTTGCGGCTTCGATCCTCCTGTTCATCATCAATACGTTCCCCAAGAAAAGCGATTTCTCCAAGGATTACGACGCCATGATCGGGCAGGTCCAGGCCTCCACCTTGTCCGAAGAAGAACGCAGCGAAAAAATTGCGAATCTTGAACACGAACAGAGGCAGGAAGAACTGGAATATTCCATCGCCGGGCGGATCGGCCGCGGCATGGAAGTCGTCATGAAACCGCTCGGCTTCGACTGGCGCGTGAGCTCAGCCCTGATCGGGGCGTTCGCCGCCAAGGAACTGTTCGTATCCCAGCTCGGCATCCTGTTCGCCGTCGGCGACGTGGACCTCGACGAGGACGATACCATGACGCCCCTGCGTCAAAGCCTGATTCGCCTTTATACCCCGCTGCAGGCGTTCTGCATCATGATCTTCTGCCTGCTTTCCATCCCCTGTATGGCGACGGTGGCGGTGGTGCGGCGGGAAACCGCCTCATGGAAACTGACATTCCTCCAGATGGGCGGACTGACGCTCCTGGCATATGTCATGACCCTGATCATTTACCAATGCGGTCTGCTCCTGAATATCGGAACCCAGATTCTCATCATCTAGAAACCAAATCCCTCCTGAATTCGTTTCAGGAATTTTACAACAGAAATTAGACATCACTAAATAACGAACCCCGGATTATAAAAACCAAAACAAAGTTAGTCAACACTAACTAGTTACAAAAAAAGGAAACATACATGAAGACTATCTTGATGATAATCATTCTGGGCCTGGCAATCGCCCCGGCGGCAAGCGGCCAGAACGGCAAATCGATCCCGGCGGACTCCAAAAGCAAATACGAACAGGACTTGAAAAAACTTTATCCGTCCTATTCGGAACTTGAATACGAACGCGACTACGTGTTCAGCATCAACGATGCCGAGGGGAAAAAGCTCGGGACCCTGTTCCTGGAAACCATTCAGGATTCGGATCGCGAATTCGGCTATGCGGGAACCATCGAAGTCGGCCTGGCAGTCGGAACGGACAACAAGGTCGCCGGGTTCGTCACCGGAAAACATGTGGAAACCCCCGCATACCTGATCCGGGTCAAACGTGCGCTCGCCAAGAGCTGGAACAATCTGGAGCTGAAAGATGTTCCGGAACACAAAGTCGATGCCGTAACCAGCGCCACCTATACATCGGCCGCGATCGTCGTGGGCGTGAAAAAACTGGCGAAAGAACACTTGAAAAGCGATACGCCGATCATCGTCACCAAACCGCAGAGCGCCCGCAAGCGCGACAACAAAGAACTGGAAGAACAGAACGCCAAGATCGAACAGATCGTGACGGAATACCGGAAAAACCCGGATGAAAAGACCAAAGCCGAACTGAAAGCCCTGCTGCAGAAACAGCAGGAAACCGAGATCGCCGAACTGACCAAACGGGTCAATATGCTCGAGCGCATCGTCACCGGCAGCCAGGCGATTCTGAAGCAATGGACGACCCGCCGCGCCGAAGAACTGGACCTGCGCGTCACCGCCGCCCTGCAGGGACGGGAAGCCGCCCAGGCGCTGGCGAAAGAAAAGGGGTTGATCTATTTCAGCCATCCGAGGCACGGTGCCGCCGCGGCGGACAAAGAACTGGACGAAGCCGTGAAAAAATGCAAAGAGAATCCGGACGAAGCCAATCAGAAAGCCCTGCGCCAACTGGTTGAAGAACGTTTCGACGCCCAGCTCGAAGGCATACCGTCCCACAACGAAAACCAGGAACGTTCCTACAAAGCCAACAAGGAACGCCTTGAGAAGATGACCGCCAATAAAGAACAGGACCTCGAACAACGTTTGAACGCCCTGATTAAATAAAAAGATGGAACAAACCCAAACAACCAATAAAAGGATATAAAACATCATGAACAAGAAAAATTTTACACTCATTGAACTCCTTGTCGTTATAGCAATTATAGCTATTCTGGCGGGTATGCTGCTTCCGGCGTTGAACAGCGCCCGGGACAAAGCCCACGGTTCCTCCTGTATTAACAATATTCGTCAGTTGTCACTGGCCAATATACAGTATTCCGGAGACTACGGTGCTCTTTGCCCGATTTCAGTTGCCAATACATTTTTCTATGGCGGCCGTAACGGCACCATGGGCAACTACAAATACGATTTGACCAGAGACGGCTTCCTCCACTCATACGTCGGCAGCGGCTCGACCGTGACGGTATGCCCGACCTGGCAGAAAACGGCAAATCTGTCGGATCTTACGGAAGCCAGCGGCGCCGGCGGCATCGGTTATAACCGGTTGATCTTTGGTGCAAGCATTACAGCCACTCACAGCGGCAGCGGAGAGCTGGACAAATCCATCAGCAACGGCAGGACCAAGCCTGAAAAGATTAAAAACCCTTCCAGCATTGTCATGTTCGGCGATTCCGCCATGGGAACCACTCCCACCGGTACTGCCTACCTGGTTCCGAAAGGCATCGGCATGATGGATACCAGTGGAACCGTCCACTTCCGTCATGGCGGCCTTGGGAATATCGGCTGGGCGGACGGCCACGCCTCCACGGTCAACTTCCTGGCCGGTAACGTTGCTGCAAAAACCGGGCATTTCGATGAAACCATGAAATATTTCTACACGGAATACAGCGAACCGGACAATCTTGAACCCTAAAAAATATCCGGAAATGAAAATATGTCAAAGAAGAAAAAAATATCATTATCCATCGCCTTATTGTGCATATCGGCTGCTATTTTCGGCTCTTATGCCATCGGTGGCTCGTCCAATTTGAGCACGGTCAAGGGATCGCAGGAAAGCGAAGCTATCGATTTTGCCAAAAGCGTCATCCAAACGATCCAAGACAAAAAACCGCGTGACTTCATCTCAAAATCCCTGAATCCCAAAGAACAGGGATTGAGGGATTGCTATGACTCCCTGCAAGGGGTTTCATTTGCGGCAAATCCCGAATGGGAAGTGAAGAAAGCGGAGGAAAATGAGGTTTATCATGTCTTTTTCAAGACCAGTGAAGGCGGAAAAATCATCATGATGCTCAAATATACCGATAAACAATGGAAATTCGCATATGTGACGCAGGGCTAAATGGAATACTTCATCCTGATCATTTTGGCGGCGGCAAGCCTCCAGAGCGCGAT
>ENA-UOOH01001238-UOOH01001238.1-fermentation-metagenome-genome-assembly--contig:-NODE-1238-length-25512-cov-3.739129_pt1 | contig 25512 bp, 28 predicted proteins | sample MGYA00245778_ERZ724025 | MGnify/ENA primary metagenome ERZ724025 (study PRJEB28704, sample SAMN03018313) | fermentation metagenome | biome: anthropogenic terrestrial biome; feature: soil; material... | reverse complement strand
TGCTGAGTCTATCGCAAAAAACGGGTATCTCGTTGTTTGAGTTGCAGTCTGCATCTGTATCAGAAAAGTGGCGTATCCCGGGAATCTTCGGAAACCAGGCCTTTAGTTTTGAGGGAGCTCTTTATTTTCGGGATCCAAGCGGCATCTATTACAAGCTTGTGGAAGGGAGTAATAGATGGCGGATTTTCCTACAGAACCAAGAAATTACGGAATCTGTGGAAGTCTTGAACCACGAAGGGGAGCTCTTTTATCGGTTGCCTGACCTTGCGGAAAGTCTAGGACTTATAGTGCATAAAGGAAAAAGCTGGTATTATGTACTTGGAAGCCACGAAGTCGTGCTGGACCCTGAGCATAACTGTATCAGGTATGATAACGTAGTGATTCCCATGACAAATTCCATCTTAGACATGGGTGGCCTGCCCTACGTGTCAGCGGAGGTGTTTCCCGTGTTTGGATGGAGGGTGGAGCTCGACTTTTCAAGGCAACATGTGATTTTTCGGCAGAATTGGGGATGGTGGTTGTAGCTTTTTTCCCAAGAGGCAGGAAAATCTAGCGATCTTGTTGAATGTAAGGCGTGGTATAAAAACATTTTAAGATTTACTATACACAGTGGATGTTTGACTTCGTCAAACTCCAAGGTGAGTGTTTTCATTCATCAGTTCACTAAGAGGAGGAGAATTTGTGAAGGAATATGGAACCGAGTTCTTACGAAACGTGGCCTTGGTAGGTCATGGTGGTGCAGGAAAAACCTCTCTGGCTGAAGCCATGCTCTTTGTCGCCAAGAGCATTAATCGTTTAGGAAAAGTGGATGACGGGACAACCGTGATGGACTTTGATCCAGAGGAGACTCGTCGCCAGATTTCTATTAATACGGCATTGGCACCGGCGGAGTGGAAAAATCATAAAGTTAATATTCTGGATACCCCTGGGTACTTTGACTTTGTTGGCGATGTTGTGGCAGCTCTGACCGTGGCTGATTCGGGTCTGTTGGTGGTTTGCGCCTCGTCAGGCGTAGAGGTTGGCACCGAAAAGGGTTGGGATGCTCTTGAACAGGCAGGTTTACCACGGGCCGTTTTTATGAACAAAATGGACCGTGAAAATGCCAGTTTCAGCAGGGTGGTTTCTGAACTCAGGGATCATTTTGGACCGAAGCTTGTGCCGATTCAGTTGCCTATAGGTGAAGCAGAATCGTTTGCCGGTATTGTTGACCTAGTGAAAATGAAAGCATTTATGAAAGACGGCGATTCTTACAAGGAAGTGCCCATTCCTGCAGATATGCAAGGGGATGTGGAAGTTGCTCGTGAAGAGATGATTGAGGCCGCGTCGGTTTCCGATGACGAGTTGATGATGAAGTATCTCGAAGGCGAATCCTTAACAGATCAGGAGATTGAACAGGCGGTAGGTTTGGGAACCAAAAATGGCGAGATGGTGCCTATTTTGTGTGGTAGCGCTCAATCAACCTTCGGTATTTCTGGCCTTTTGGATTGCCTGATTCAGGTTATGCCTTCTCCTTCTAATCGCACGATTCCTGGTACCGCTGCCGATGGCAGTGGGGTAACAATCAGCACAGAAGATCAAGCTCTTTCAGCCCTCGTGTACAAGACAATGGCCGACCCTTATGTGGGTAAGCTGACACTGTTCAGAGTGTTTTCTGGAACCATACGCTCTGACAGTAGCGCCTATAACGTACGTAGCGGACGAGAAGAGAGAATTGGGCAACTTTTCCTGATTACTGGTAAAGACCAAGTGCCCGTAAGCAAAATTGGCCCCGGTGACCTAGGTGCAGTGGCGAAGCTTCAAGATACCACCACCAACGACACCCTTTCTTCCAAGGAAAAGAAAGTTAGCATCAACCCAATTGCTTTCCCGAAACCGATCATGACTATGGCGATTCAACCCAAGGCTAAGGGTGATGAAGATAAGATCGGGTCTGGTCTCAGCCGCTTATCCGAAGAAGATCCGACCTTTACAGTAGAAAAAAGTATCCATACAGGCCAGAACCTAGTGAGCGGCATGGGCGATCTTCATCTTGAAATCATGTGTAGCCGTTTACACAAGAAATTTGGTGTTGAGGTAGAGCTAGCGACGCCTGTTGTTCCTTACAGGGAAACCATTCGGGGAACAGCCGACGTAGAAGGCAAACACAAGAAACAATCTGGCGGCAGGGGCCAGTTTGGTCACGTATTCTTAAAGCTATCACCTGGCGATCCAGAAAACGAAGATCGCTTGGAATTTGTCGACGATATCTTTGGCGGTTCGGTTCCGCGCAACTTTATTCCAGCGGTGGAAAAGGGCTTGAGAGAGATTCTCGACGAAGGTCCCTTAGCGGGTTATCCTGTAGAAAATGTGCGAGTGTCACTTTATGATGGTTCCTATCATGCGGTAGACTCCTCTGAAATGGCCTTTAAGATTGCAGCTAGCATGGCCTTTAAGAAGGGCTTCTTGGAGGCTAGTCCAGTTTTACTGGAGCCAATTATGAATGTGGAAATTACCGTACCCGAAGCCTTTATGGGTGATGTCATGGGAGATATGAACAAGAAGCGCGGCCGCATTTTAGGTATGGAACCTAAAGGTGGTCAACAGGTGATTCGTACCCAAGTACCCATGGCAGAGATGTTCAAGTATGCCATCGATCTACGATCGATGACACAGGGTCGTGGCACATTTACCTCGGAGTTCAGTCACTATGAAGAAGTGCCTGTGAATATCGCTGAACAAGTAATCGCTGAAAGCAAAAAGAAGGAAGACTAGGCTCAAGGAGATATGCAGTCCCAATCAGGGGCTGCATATTTTTGTTTGCAGGGCATAGGTTGTATGGGGTGATCGTTATGGCGAAGAAAAATGGTGCCGAAGTTAACGAATTCCACCTACGACCTATGGCAATTGTGCAAGGATTTCTCCTTTCCCTAGTTCTCTTGCTCCTCATTTCCAATGTCCAGGCAGCTATTGTCTACTTTTCCTCGTGGCAGACCAACCCTAGATTGCTGAACATCCTTGCCCACTTTGCCGTTTTTGGGGGAACAGTCTTGGCTGGTTGCCGTTGCCACAAAAAAGCCTGGCTACACGGGATTATCGTTGGAGTCATGGTGTTTTCCCTCTTCAGTTGGGTCGGTTACGGTGGAGCGCTTTTGGTGACATGGGCCTGGTGGAAAAGTCTTCTCAAAATGGCATTTGTGGCCATGCTTGGTGGCATTCTAGGAGGACTATTTGTAACCAAGTAAATGACGCATAAAAATTCCTTTGCTGACAAGGACTATTTCTCTCCTTAGCGAAAGTAGTATTATGTCGAAATTTTGCTGATGGGGGAATGGATTTGCGCGTGAGGAGTTTCAGAGGAATTTATGCCTTTGTGCTTTTGCCACTGGTTTCAATGATGGTCTTGGGCATAACGACCTTGGGATATGCATCGACCGATGCCACGTTTGATCTTGATTCTTTGATTAAGGATACTGTGGTTTTTGCCAGTGTTACAGAAGATACGCCCGCCTATGATGATTATGCTAGTGGTCGTAAAAGAATTGGTGAGTTCAAGAACGGGGAAGTTGTGGAAGTTGTCAGAGATCGCGCCTTTGAATGGTACTTCGTGAAATCTAGGGATGGTAAAGAGGGATGGATATCCGTTGACAGCCTCTGGATTCCCAGTGATCCCGAGACCAACACCGAACAATTGCCCCGAGAAGCGTTAGAAGCATTTGTGAATATGCGTGGATTTACGTCCAAGACCGACCATTTGGTGTGGGTTGACATTGATCGCCAACTCACTCATGTTTTCATAGGAAAACGAGGGCACTGGACGCTCAAGCATACGATGCCTTGTTCTACGGGGAAGAATGTCTCTCCGACATTGCGAGGCTTTCATGAGATCGCAGAACGAGGCGAGTGGTTCTTTACGGAGCGTCTAGCACGTGGGGGACAGAATTGGGTTCAGTTTGCCGGCCCATATATGTTCCATTCCTTACCCATGGACAAGGACCGAAATATCATGGACTACACTCTCCTAGAGAGACGATCTTCTGGTTGCATCCGATTATCTATGGAAGATTCTGTGTGGTTTTACTCTTTTATTAAACGAAGATCAACAGTCTTTGTAAACTAGTGTGCACTCCGCCCCATCACCTGTAGATGGGGTTTTGCACTAGGTATGAAAGGATAGTAGATGTGTATGACTCTACGTACTCGTTTTGGCACTTTAAATCCACCTTTGCTCAGTTCAATGTTCAGGTTTGCCTTGCCCATTATGGCAATGAACATTCTTCAGCTTGCCTTTAATGCAGCCGATATGATCGTAGTGGGCCGTTTTGATGGCAGTCTTGCCTTGGCCGCTGTGGGGGCAACAGGTTCTTTGATCAACTTGATTGTGAATTTATTCATGGGTTTGTCCGTTGGAACAGCCGTCGTTGTGGCACAGGACTATGGTGCCCGCAGGCTAGAGGGCATTCGCCAGTCGGTTCATACTTCCATTGCCATCAGTTTGGTTACAGGTGTCGTTGTCGCTATCCTTGGCGTAGGTCTCAGCACTCCTTCACTGCAGATGATGGGTACGCCGGGAGATATCATCCACCTTTCCACCCTCTACGTAAGAATTTACTTTCTAGGGATCCCCGCCAGCATGGTGTATAACTTTGGAGCTGCTATCCTGCGAGCAGTGGGTGATAGTAAGCGGCCTATGTACTTCTTGACGGTGTCTGGCGTGGTCAACGTCATCTTGAATATTGTCTTTGTGGCAGGATTTTCTATGGGTGTGGCGGGCGTAGCCTGGTCCACAGTCATCTCTCAGTATCTGACCATGGTGCTCATTATGACTTCTCTTGCAAAGAATGAGGGACCCATACGTTTCAATTGGCGACGGCTACAAATTCATATGGACCAACTTGGACGGATTGTGCGGGTCGGACTCCCTGCTGGTCTCCAAAGTGTGCTTTTTTCCATTTCCAACGTACTGATACAATCTGCCGTTAACTCCTTCGGTTCTGTTATGGTGGCAGCCAGTGCTGCCTCCAATAATGTGGAAAACCTCGTGGGCACTACTATGAACTCTTACTATAATGCGGCCATTACGTATACGGGTCAAAGTATGGGCGCAGAAGACTATGATAAAATTGACGAGATTGCCAAGATTTCCACTGTCTTTGTTTTTGCAACCTGGATGGTTCTAGGCGGTGCAATTGTATTCTTTGGTCGTCCGTTACTGGGCTTGTATACCATCGACCCTGAAGTGATCGATTTGGGTATGCAACGCCTAAGGATCATGATGGCCGTCTACTTCTCCTGCGGAATTATGAACGTTTTCCCAGGCTTGACCAGGGCGATGGGGTATTCGATTCTCCCCATGCTCTCTACACTCGTTGGAGCCTGCTTGCTTCGCATCGTCTGGCTGGTCACTGTCTTCAAGTGGTATCCCACAATGATGATGCTTTTCCTTGCCTATCCAGTCACTTGGACCATGGCTGGCCTCGGTCAAGTTGCCAGTTTCTTCTACGCCCGTCACCAAATTCGTAATAAAGCCTCTACACCGGAGACCAGTGCCTTAAACGTATGATCCCAACCGAGGTCGTTCTTGGACTAGAAACTACCAGTGAAGCAAAAATTCGCTTGACAGTTGTCTCAGTCTCTGCTTTAATATAAGATAATTATAGCGAACGATGATGAAGAGAAGAGTCCATATGTAACGTCTTCTAAGCGAGTTAGGGGTGGTGGGAGCCTAGCAAGATACGTTTATGGACGGACACCTCGGAGTTGCCATCCGATCAAAAAAGATGTGCCGGTTTCCGCCGTTATCTGGACTAAAGACAACTCTTGCTTAGAGTTTGAATTTGGGTGGCACCACGATAATCTCGTCCCATTGCGGACGAGATTTTTTTATAGGCAGAGTTAACTAGGGTGGCACCGCGTCCACACGCCCCTAGCCGTTTTCGGCTAGGGATATTTTAATTTGGGAAGGGAAGATCAAAATGAAACGTGTCTTAATGAAAGAGTTAGGCAGTTATCTGGAACAAGAGGTACTGGTAAAAGGATGGGTTTATCGCATACGGCGCCTAAGTCAAGTGACGTTTCTGATCCTTAGGGATCGAACTGGAATGGTTCAAGTGGTAGTCGATCCTGATTTAATCGCGGATGTGCACCTCACCACTGAAAGCGTTGTGAAGATTCAAGGTTCTGTCAAACCAGAACCTAGGTCTAGGGTGGGTTATGAATTGGTCGCTGGTAGAATTGAGGTCTTATCTCTGGCAGAAAACCTTCCCATTAACATCAATGGCGCAGAACTCAATGTTCCTCTAGACATTGCGTTAGACAATCGCGTCTTGAGTCTCAGGCATACAAAAATTAATCCCATATTCAAGATCCAGGCCGCTCTAGTCCAGGCTTTTCAGGATTTTCTGAATCAGGAAGGCTTTGTGCAGGTGTTTACACCAAAAATCGTAGCCAGTGGCACGGAAGGGGGCACCGAGCTTTTCGCCATGGAATATTTCGGAGAAGAAGCATACTTGGCCCAGAGTCCTCAGTTCTATAAGCAGATGTTGGTCGGTTCAGGGTTCGAGCGGGTGTATGAGGTGGGCCAAGTGTATCGTGCAGAAAAACACGCTACCTCTCGTCACCTTAACGAGTATGTGAGCCTAGACTTGGAAATGGGCTTTATAGAGAGTGAGCACGACATCATGAATCTGCAAAACCAGCTTCTGGCTTCCATGTTTTCCGCCGTGCAAGCAAACTGCTCTAACGAGTTGGAGATCCTCGGTGTCACATTGCCGGAGATACCGAAGATCCCAAAGATTCCGCTAAGCGAGGCCTTGGAGATTTTGAGAAAGGAATGCGGGAAGATACATGAAGAGGCCGACCTAGATCCTGAAGGGGAAAGGCTCTTGAGTCAATATGTCCTAGAACATACAGGAGGTGAGTTTATCTTCGTCACGGACTATCCCTGGGAGAAAAGGCCCATGTACACCATGCCTAAGGGAGGAGGGGTCACTGGCAGTTTTGACCTTTTGTTTCGAGGTTTGGAGATTACAACAGGAGGACAGCGGATTCATGACTATGAACTCTTGGTCGCGAATATGCGCAAGAAGGGGCTTAATCCTAATGACTTCTCCTCTTACTTGAGCAACTTCACCATCGGTATGCCGCCCCATGGTGGCCTGGCCATCGGCTTAGAACGCCTTACGGCTCAGATCATTGGTCTAGGTAATATTCGCGAGGCTTGCCTATTTCCAAGGGATCGTCATCGCTTAACGCCATAGGTCTTCCGTTAGGCCATAAGTATCCCTAAGATCACAGCGATGATTATAGCGGGTAGCATGTTTCCTAAGCGGAGCTTGGTTAGACCCAACATGTTTAGAGCTATGCCTATAATGAGAATGCCGCCGGTTGCCGTTAGCTCTGCCACGATAGGATCACTAAGGAAGGGAGCGACAACGGTTGCCAAGAGTGCAATCCCCCCCTGGTAAATGAATACCGGAATCGCTGAAAAAGCGACGCCAATTCCCATGGAGGCGGCGAAGAAAATAGCTGTTACTCCGTCGATCAAGGATTTGGCATAGAGGACTTGGTGATCTCCCATAAGGCCACTATTTAAACTTCCCACTACAGCCATTGCTCCCACACAATACGTGAGCGTTGCCGCCAGAAAGCCTTGGGTAAAGTCAGTAGCACCGTCTTGAACCTTGTCACCTCCAAGTTTTCGTAGTCGTTCACCAAAGTGGGCGATTCCAGCCTCAATATTCAGTAGCTCGCCCAAGACACTTCCTAAAGCAAGGGAAGCAATTGGGATAAGCACATTGCCGCTTTCCAGACCCATGGAAATTCCGATAATCATAACGGCTAGAGCCAGTGCTTGCATGATTGTTTGGCGAATACGGTCTGGAAGGCGAACTGCCCTACCCAAGAGCGCGCCTGCTACAATTGCAATGACATTAACGAAAGATCCCCACAGCACCAAGGACATAACCTCCACGAATTGATCTACTCTAGAGATTTCTGTTCTCAAATGAACATACCTGCCACTGGGTATACCAGGGATGTCAAAATTGCGTCCTTCGGCATTATTACCATCGTTTTGGCAGGTATTACCAAGGGTAAGGACGAATAACGAAAAAGCTATGACAAAATTACATGCCAGAGAGGAATAGTCATGGGATCACGGGTTATGCACTATTGCATCACATCACTGCTAAGCCAGTCAGTAAACCAAACGGACGACTCCTTCTTACTAGGGGGCCTGGCCCCTGATGTGCATCGTTACATGGGTCAGTCCCAGTACTATCTAACGCATTTTGCCATGAAAGATGAGTTAGGCAATACGATTACCGATCGCAACACTTACCTCACCAAGTATTTATCGGATGAACTATCGCCATTTCATCTTGGCTATTACTTTCATCTCATCTCTGATGAAATCTGGAAAGAGGACATCTACTACAAGAAAATCAAATGCTTGCATCAAAAGGACAGGAAAGCGGCCCTCGAGAAGAACTATAGAGACTTTTGGAGGCTGAATGGGAAAATAATCGACCATCACTCCTTGCAGCTTCGAGAGTTAGAGCCCGTGTCTGTTAACATGCATGAAATTGACTCCAAGTACTTTCCTGAGCTGATCAAAGCACTCCATCGTGATTTTGAGTTAAAAGACGAGGCTAGTAGCGAGGGTTTAGAATTCTTAGATCTTGGCGACGTCTTAAGGGTGATAGACAAATCGGCCAGGGTCTGCCTAGACGCTTACGCGATGCTGAAGAAGAGTGCCCTACAACGGAAAAACCCTGACCCTGTGGAGGAAGTTCATGGGACACATTAGGAGAAGTGATGTTAACGAAGATTGGGCTCACGCTGGTATTGTAGAAGCTGGCGATTTTGTGTTTGTTAGCTACTGTGTGGGAAATGTTGGCCAGTCCATTGACGAGCAGATCAATGGGGCTTTTGATCATCTTATAGAGCGCCTCAAGACTGTCGGTTTGGATTTGGATGCCGTGGTGCAAATGGACTGCCTGTTTAGGGACATTTGGAATATCCCAGTTATGGAAAAGGTGATCAAGGAACGATTCAGCGGAAAGTACCCGGCTAGAAAGTCGCTTCAGACCGAGTTTGCCCATCGCGGGGGTCAGGAAGGACTGCTATTCCAGCTTGACGCTGTAGCGTTTAAGGGCTAATGAGGAAACTATACGAGCTTGTTATCCAACTTCAGACTGTCTACACTTGAGAGGAATCTTGGCCTGTACGGTGTCCATGTATATCAAGATGGCAAGACCCTCGCTGAGTATCGATTCCGCAGCGATGATAGGGAGAACCTCTATTCCGCATCGAAAACCTTTGCATAGGTTGGTGTGGGCATCGCTGAGGGAGAAGGACGTCTGCAATTGTCAGATTGTGTACTAGACTTCTTCCCCGAGTTTAGAAGTCTTGCCCAGCCTGGTGCTGAAAAGATAACGATTGAACATCTGTTGCAGATGAGTTCTGGACACATGTTTGAGGATTTTGGTCTGTATAAATCTAGTGATTTGGCGGAACTGTTTTTCAGCACGGAGATGAAAGCGAACGCTGGCTCAAGATTCTACTACGAAAATCTGTGTACGTACATGCTGGGGCGAGTAGTGGAAAAAGTGAGCGGTCAGATCATGTTGGATTATCTGAAACCTCGACTATTTGATAAGCTCGAGATCACAAACCCTCAGTGGAATATGTGCCCAGGTGGGCATACATTCTGCGCCGGTGGTTTGTATTTGACCACCGAGGAGTTGTCCCGTATTGGAGTAACGTTACTGCAAAATGGTGTATACAAGGATGAGCAAATTGTCGCAGCTGACTATGTATGGTCAATTGTGTGTCATTCTAGCCGATTATGACGCCGTCATCACGGTCACTGCCCACAACGAAATAGAACACAAGGATATCCTGCGTGCCATGTGGAGCGATATTCTTCCGAAGCTATAGGTGAGAGAGGGTCGATTAAAATAAAACGGATAGACGCCGTTTATGCGCTAATAACAGATGAAACTGATACTAAGATATTGATGGTTAGAAATGTAGACAATGGCCTGTGGTCTCTCCCAGGTGGAGCTGTTGAAGAAAACGAGTTCTTAGAGCTTGCTGCCATTCGTGAAGCTAAGGAAGAGACGGGATTCGATATCAAAGTCCATGGTATTGTGGCTGTAAATGAGGCAGCACTCTTGAAGTTCGGTGAGCATGCATGTTTCTTCACGTTTAGAGCTGAGATTATTGGCGGTGCCTGTGAAATATCTAGGCCTGAAGAAATAAGCGAGATCAAATGGATGGATGTAGAGGTAGCGGACCATGTATTGCCCTATTATCAAAACCGACTACAGGATATTGTGAAAACTGGCGTAAGAGTCATGTATGTGAACCAAGGAACGGTCTCATGAGAAAAGGGGAACACTTTGTGACCGCTATAAGCGAATTTCAATTGGCCCTAAGAAAGGCATATAGAAAAGACCCCTGCTTGATCCTTCCAAATGCTATCTGGAAAACTGAGGAGAGATTGCCTGCTTTGCAGTGCTCCTTAGAAGTGACCGTGGGGGCAGAACTCTTGGATTTGATCGCATGGGATCAAGAGGGTTTGCATGTCTTTTGGAACAAGCACAGGAAAATCGACGACTCGGTAAGGCAGATAATGGAACAGTCTCGTTTTCTGATCGTCCATGATGATCATTTTAGGCAGATGGATGTTCACCCCTACAGACTAGTTAAGCCATTCTTCCGCAGGAAACATGATCACAAGAACATTGAGCCCTATGCGTTACGCAGTGAATTCTATATCAAAGAATCCGATCCAATAAAGGAGTGTGATGAAATCTCAGATCTGATCGGACGATGTTACAGAGATTTACATCCCAGTCCAGATACTGTCAGAACCTGGAGCACCCATCCAGTCTTTGATAAGAGTCTTTGGATCTGGATCATGGACAAGCACAAAGATTCTCCGGTTGCACTAGGTATAGCTGAAGTTGATCGTAGCTTACCGGAAGGTTCCTTAGAGTGGATTCAGGTCCTTCCAGAGTATCAAGGACGGGGATTGGGAAAAGCTCTTGTGCTGGAGTTACTCCATAGGTTGAGGGACAAAGCAGAATTTACAACAGTTTCTGGGGAAGCAGATAACTGCCGCCGTCCAGGAACTCTGCAGCAGACAAATCCGGAAAGGCTCTATAGAAGCTGTGGGTTTGCTGGGGATGACGTATGGTGGTTGCTTCGTAGGTAGAATTGGGGTGAAATGGTAGATATGTACGAAAAGGCTATGAAAGTAATAAAGGAATTATTTGCAAGGGATTATCAATTTGCTATGGCTACCGCACACGAGAATAGCCCATCCGTTCGGTTCGTAGATACCTTTTATGAAGATGGTTCTTTTTTCGTTGTCACATACGCGAAGTCCCGCCTTGGTATTTCACGCACAATGATGAGAGCGATGAAAGTATGTGTTATGTGGAAATTAAACTCATCGATGGTTTCTTTTATAAGGATGGAACAGGCTATAAAGTGAATTTCGAAGAAAAGACAGCCGAGGTCTGTCCTTTCGAACGAGATATCAAACCTGGTTCCTGATTTGGAGGAGTAGAACGCGAGTGAACAACAATAGAAACGAACTCAAGGCAATTGTCACCAAGTTTGCAGAATCGGGTTGGGACTTGATAGGTACCCCTGCCAGAGCGTGGCTTGAGGGTAATGGAGATAAGCAGGAATTGATTTCAGCTATTGAGCAGGCAGACAGGGAATGTGGCAACTGCGGTTGTGAATTTGATCCTCTTTACAAAAAGGCACTTGAACTTCAGGATTAGCTATAAGGTATCGCAAAGGTGGGTGATTAGATGATCGAAGGTATAAGCCACATCACGTTTGTAGTCAAGGACTTGGAGCGCGCCTCGCTCCAGTAATGGCGGTTTGATAGCTTATATCGGTGGCGAGCGATTTGTGTGGGAACAAGACCTGTTTTTCGATGCTTTCAACCATGGCACACGATTGGATATTTTGGCTAGGACGGGAGGTTATCATGGAGAGCTTAATGCAATCATTTAAGGAGTACCTTAATGCGGAATCCTATGATGTCCTTGAGAAAATTGTAGGATATATTGATACTCACTATGTCATGGATGTTCTCTTTGATGGGATAGACGAGGTGAAATTTCGCCGTAGCGGCAGAACCCTCTTGACTATTTATCTTAGAGGCGAATCCATTGTTACCTTGATCATCTTCGGCAAAGATGAGCGAAGGCAATTTGAAATGGTTCAAGAGAGCTTCTCGGAATTTATACAAAAGTACTATACCAACAGCCGTACATACCATGACGGCAAATGGATGTATATCGAGTTATGCGATGACTCCCATTTAGTTGATGTCTTAAGGTTAATCCAAATCAAAAGGAAGCCTAATCCCAAGGTCATCACCATGTGCGGTTATAGGTGCGACTTGTGCAAGGCTTACTACCGCAACATTCGAAAAGACGATCAGAGGGCGGGCTTATCGCTCGCCTGGAGGCAATATTACGGACTGAATATCGGGCCCTCTGACATGTACTGTGACGGGTGCCGTTCGTCGAAACGCAATGCAGAGCGTATCGACCATAGCTGTCCGGTTCGTAGGTGTGTCTTGGATCGAGGTCTAGGCAGTTGCGCTGATTGCCTGGGGTATCCTTGTGAGGTGTTTGTCCAGCGAGAAGGGCTGTGTTTCGCAGAAGCCGCAGAGATGCAAGGGGAAAGATTCAACGGCGAAGAATTTGATTTGTTTCTGCGAGCGTTTGACAACAAGACGCGACTAAATCGACTCAGGGAGACCAAAAGGATGCAAACAAGCCAAGTTCGTCAGAGCATCGTAGCAGCCGATTCAGGCAATCCCTTCCCGAACGTGTCTTCATCATATAGAGAATGTTCTAAAAATATTTCGCCTCCGTCAGAACCCAGGAGCTTACCAATATTACCCAATAGGAAGGCGTAAAGGGCAAACCAAGGACGCATATCATGAATATCCTCTATGTCGTTATAAGATTTTTCTCGCTTGATCCAAGTTTTGAAGCATTGGCGTTTCTGTTTCCCAGACAGACCCTTATCGATCAGATTATACAAAAGCCAACCCAGATCCAAAAATTTTAACTTGCAGCGAACACCATTTTGCTGTTTAGGAAGTATGGCGATGTCTTTACCATTCAACAAGTCTACAAAAGCTTCTACCAGATCCACACCGGCAAAATAGCCTAAAGTTGCCCCGGGGGCAATCCGTGGATTACAGTCGATTAAGTAAAGGTTCCCTGTCGATTCGTCTTCCATATAATCGAAGCTAATAAAGCCTGTCCAGTTAAAGTGTTTGATCAATCGTGCGTCAAAGAGTTCTGCTTCGGGGGAAGCCACTGTCTCTCTGTAGGAACTTGTCCCCCCAGAAGTGGGAACAGTGCGTAAAGCACGAAACACCACATTACCCTTGACCTCACCATTGACAGCCAGATTTACACTGGAAATCAGCGTCCCTTTGATGTATTGCTGAATGATCGGAAGTTGTGCCTCTAACCCGTACTGTTTTACGATACGACCATACTCCCATACCGCCTCTTTAGGATCAAGGACGATTTTCTGTCCATGGGCATTACACGCTACCTGGGGTTTGATGACTACGGCCGAGTCGAGTGTCTCCAGCATGCGGAATGCGTCTTTTAGAGTATCGGGGGCCAGGGTATGGGGGGTTCGAACTTGCGCTCGCTTTGCATAGTCTCTCATAGCATTTTTATTGTGCACATGGGTGATATGGTGATAGGGCATGGAAATCATTTTCGTGTACTGTTTGATTGTATCCTGATAATAGGACATCAGATAACCGCACTCCAAGACAGGGAGATAAAAATCGTACTGTTCTTGTCGTAGTTCGTCGATGATCGCTTCTGCAAAACCATGGGGATCGTAGCGAAGCGAAGGCGCAATGATTCTCTTACTTACTGCGTTGGAATACGAGACGAAACTACGGGTATGGGAATCCACAGTCGTCACTTTGTAACCCATCTGCTTTAGGCGGCGAACAAGAAAAAGACTGGTTGGTGTACTAGCCGTCGTCACTAATGCTTTCATTGTGCTTGCCTCCAATGGACTGTCAATCTATAATTAAGACGAGTATAACACTTAGATAATAACACATTAAAGCACATAATAGTAGTCGTTTTCCATAAAATAGATGGAGGGTGGACAAGTTGCATGTACGAGTAGCCACTGCAGAAGACAACACTAAATTAATAGCGATTGAGCAGCTCACGCCGCAGGGGGAACAAATAAAACTGGTCAGTGAGCGCAAAGATTACTTCATTCGAGCCAAGAAGTTTGAGGAACCGATTCTCCTGGTGGCAGAGGATGAAGCGCAAGGCAATATTTTGGGAATCATGGGTATTGGTCCAGTTAATGTGAGGCTTAGGGGGGAGATGGTACGCGGCGGATTAATTTTCGACTGGCGTTCTAATCCTCTGACACAAAAGGGACTTCCCAGGCACATGTTACGGCTTTGGCAGGCGGCGCAGGACGAGATAGCCCGTCGGAAGCTCAAGTTCATCTTTGGCTACGTGAAAGAAGACAATGAACGCTCTCTGGGCATCCTTACAAAATACGGAGCGCAGGCTGTGGAAACAAAAGAGTTTCTTACCATGCCTGTTCACGCCAGCTTCTGTAGAGATCGAGCACAAGTGAACAAGGTGGACATTGAGCGCACTATCAATGCAGACAGAGAAAACATCATTCTTCACAGCAATTTTGGAACCCTCGATTTATTCCCCGATCTATCCCAGAGTAGTTTTGCTGCTACACAAAGGGAACGTTATATGTTCGGAAAGTTTTCATATGGTAAGTCAGCGGTCAAAGTCTGGGACACGAATGATGAGTATTCGCAGAGAGTGTTGAATATGCCCTTGCTCTACAAAGTTGCTCGGCCAGTGTTTAGTGCAGGATCCCGAGTCTTTTCTTTGCCCCGTATCCCTAGACTCGGCGATGAGATTAGAGTGTGGCAACTATACGACCTGATCCTCAATCAACCAGGCGATCTCTCCTACCTCCTGGAAAAGGCGCGGCTGGCTGCAAGAGAGAATGGCGTCGATTACTTGGTGATTTGTATGAACTCAAGAGACCAAGAATATGAACAAATCTCTAGAAAGGCTTGGGTACGTCTAAAATACCATCTGTTCTTCTTACCCTTAACGGAGCTTCCTTTGCCTCAGGAGCCTACGTACTTTGACGTTACATATCTCTAATCTCCGCCGCAGATCATCAGTGAGGTGTAATTAATGAAGCTTTTGAAGGAATTTCACCGTAGTGAAGGTCTTAACCTGCATGGTAAGACCATCAAGCGCGAAGCAGTCAGGGCAATTATCCGAGAGGGCGATCAATTGCTCATGGTGTATTCTCCTGTCAATAAGGATTACAAGTTTCCAGGTGGGGGCATCAAGGAACCGGAAAGCCACGAGGAGACACTGTTCAGGGAGATCAAGGAAGAGTGTGGGGTCATTTTGTCAGAAGTGACAGACGAATTTGGGCTTGTGGTGGAATACGCCACAGCGCGGGAAGCAGAGTATGATGTATTTAAGCAGATCTCTTATTATTACCTATGTAGGGTAAATCCGCGCTTCTTAGGCCAGAATCTAGACGAATATGAGCGGCAGTTGGGCTTTCGTCCAGAGTGGGTGAGTATAGAGTTGGCCCTCAGGGAGAATCAGTCTGTTTTGGACGGAGATTTTGGTGACCCACCTTGGTGGACTAAGAGGGATACCTATGTGCTCAGAGTGTTGGCGGAGATGGGCAATCCATATGGATAGGCTGAGAAAGCATCTTCTGTATCTATCCACAGGCGAATTTGCAGCACTTTGTACCTTTGGTTTTTTGTGCCGTTCTTTGCGACTGGGACCAACTAGCCTTGCAGCGTTTTCCTATCTCATGTTTGTTCTGCTACAAGGTAGCATCTATTGGGGTTATCGGTATGTATTGTTGCGTAAACGACAGAGTCCAGGCTGCAAAGCAGCGACATTCTGGAGAGTGCAGCGGTTTTTGAGCACGGGTTTGATGGCGCTAGTAGGGCTTATGATACCCATCGCTCACAAGGGTCTTTGGGATTTATTTTGGGGCATTGCGGCGTTTGCATTTGCCTTCATCGAGTACATCAACTACTTCTGGTACCGCTTAAGCTATGGCAAATCGGGCTTTAACATTAAAGTCTTGTTGAACACAAAACTCGAAAAATCCAGTATGAATAAGCTGATGACCAAGAACAAGAACTATGGCCCATCGAGAGGAGAAAAAGATCAGTGAAGAGTTGGGTTCCTTTCTTTCAGACCATTTTACTGGCTTGGGCGTAGAACGAGGTCTAGCACGGACCGCGATGCGGAGGAAGATCGCGATGAGTAAGAACATTAGAATCAGGTCTTGTGCTTTCATCTTTAAGGGAGAGTCTATTCTTCTGACACAGTATCAGGACCAAAACGGTATTCACTTGCCTGGTGGAGGTTTGGAGGATACCGCAACCGCATCTTTGAGTGCATGATGCAAGGTGATACTGAGAGAAAAAGTACTCAGCTAATCGAGGATCCCGCGGGAGAGACAATGAAGGTTTCATTTACAGGGGCCACTCCGCGTGATGCGGACACAATCTTCCGCATGGCAAGGAGGCTCATTGAGGAATACGAAACCGACTTGAGCCTGGACTTTGAAAAAGTCTTTGACTTTGACTGGGTGACAAAGAAGATAGAACGGAATATTGAGACCTATCACACCATCCACGTGAATGGTGTGAAGGTAGGTTACTTTTGCGTCCTTGACGGTGGAGAAGGGCTGGAGCTCGATACTCATATGTCTTTGATGACTGTCAGGGACGAGGCTACGGTACACGAGTATTGGAATACGTGGTTTCTATGGCGAGACATGGATAAAGCTGTGTTCTTGCACGTGTTCAAAGAAAACTATAGGGCCATAAACTTGTATAAGCGCAACGGGTTTGAGATTGTTGCGAGCGTCGGTGATAGTAGGTATATCATGAAAAAGAGCTCGCGGTCGGCATGTGAGCCATATGGGAGTGATTGAGTTGCCAAGGATGGACAATAGAAAATTCTTTTTCACAATATGATATTAGAGCGAATCGAAGATCTTACGGAGATGCGAAGCCCCCGCACCAAGCCAATGAGACTTTATGATCGTTGCCTCGCAACCACCGAGAAGGTTTGTCCATTCGGCATTGCATGTAGACCAACCAGAGAACAAGAAGAATCGGCACCATTCGCCGCTTGGGACTATCATCCAGTGTAATCTGCCCGAGTTTCTCGAAATTCAGGTGGCTGATGGCACACCACTACGTGAACCCATGTATTTCTATCTGTCCTTCGCTAGGCGTCAGGATCAGGCTGCCAAAGGCAGCGAACCCTTAGACCATAAAGTACTAAAGTACCCCTGAAGGAAGTTACATCCGTAACTGTGGTAGAGTTTGAACAATGAAAGGAGGAGCTTATGCGTTTTCGAGCGATTTTCTTCGATAGAGATGGCACCCTCACATATGCCAACAAGGAAAAGATCAAATGGTACAGAGAAGTAGTTGAAGAATGGTCACAGAAGAAATTCGAGTTGGATTACGAGAAAATGATGATGTTATTCGACCTGGCTGGTTACCCCAGAGAAGGCTTAAAAAGCATTGAACAGGAGAAAGACTTCTGGAGAAAATATTATGAAGAACTGCTGAAAAATGAAGGGGTGGTTGACTCCCTGAAAGAACGGGCAGAACTGCTTTTTTCTGAACTATGGTGTAACAATGATAGAGAATTATACGAGGAAGTTATTGACGTCATGGAGTACTTTAAGAATAAGGGCTACAAAATTGGCGTAATAAGTGATACTTCTCCATCACTTCAAACCACCTTAGAGAACCTGGGTTTAGGCAAATACATTGACAGTTACACTTGTAGCGACTTGGTTGGCGCTATGAAGCCGGCCCCTGAAATCTACAATGCAGCACTAGAATCGCTACATGTGTCAGCCGAAGAGAGTCTCTATGTTGACGATTATGACGTGGAAGCTGATGGTGCTAGAGCACTGGGTTTTACGTCCTTCCACATAAAGCGAAAGGGACAAAGGGAAGGCGAGTGGGAAATCAACTCACTCAAGGAAATCGTCGAATACGTGAAGAGACAGCAAGGGGGGGTAGTAGAGAATGTGTGAGACCCGCGATAAGGAGTTAAACATCAGAGTGTTCTCTATCGTTATTGACTGTAATAATCCCAATGCATTAGCTGACTTTTATGCAGCTTTGCTAGGATGGCAAAAGAACACCGATGATCCCGAGTGGATAGCGGTTGGCAAGAAAGGAATAACACCTTTTCTGATTTTTCAAGAAGAACCTAATTATAGACCTCCCGTATGGCCAGATAATCCTGCTGACCAACAGAAAAGCATTCACTTAGACTTTGCCGTGTCCGATATGAACAAGGCCATCGAACATGCTGTCCACTGCGGGGCTATCGTGGCTGCCGAGCAGTTTTCACCATATTGGACCGTCATGATAGACCCCGCTGGTCATCCATTTTGCTTATGTGAAAGATAATTCCTATGCTCGCCGAACAATCTCGAGTTGTAGTCGTAACAAGGGTTTGGCGACGCATGCAGCCTGTCCTCCGGGACCTGTGGTTCAGGGATATAGGACAACGTGGGAAGGTGATTTACATGAGAGTTTTTCAGGTTGATTCATTCACTGATGAGTTGTTTAAAGGCAACCCAGCAGGCGTGTGCATGTTTGTATCCAAGGAGTCTGATAGATGGATGCAAAATATGGCTGGGGAAATGAACCTCTCAGAAACGGCGTTCTTGAGAGAAGTGAAAGAAGGATACGAATTGCGGTGGTTCACTCCTGCCACAGAAGTGGATTTGTGTGGACATGCTACGCTAGCGGCAGCTCATGCTCTGTGGGAAACTGGTGAACTGGATGTTGACCAAGAAGCCAAGTTTTTTACAAAAAGTGGTGTATTAAAGGCGACAAAGATGGGAGATTGGGTACAACTGGATTTCCCTTTGGAAGAGGATGAACCAGTTCATCCTCCCCAAGAATTGGTTGATGGACTCAAAGCGCCCTTTACATATGTGGGTAAGAATAGGATGGATTATATTGTCGAAGTCGAATCCGAGGCGATCCTAAGGCAGCTCAGGCCCGATAAAGATGCGCTCTGCAAGCTAGCCAATAGAGGGATTATCGTCACATGCAAATCGGAACGCGACAAATTTGATTTTATCTCACGGTTCTTTGCTCCGGCCTTGGGCATCGATGAAGATCCAGTCACGGGTTCTGCCCACTGCTGCTTAGGACCCTATTGGAAGAGGAAGTTGAAGGAAGATGAATTCGTGGCGTATCAAGCATCGGAGCGTGGTGGGATTTTAAAGCTTCGAGTTGATGATAGAGTCTATATACGTGGGCAGGCTAGGACGGTCTTTGGTGGAGAAGTGCGATTATAGGTGGAGATGAGCGTGAGTTCTTTCCAGTAGAGACTATCAGCGAGTAAGGTCAAGGTATGGCCTTCCTGGAAGTACCGCAAGCGAACTCTTCGTAAGGGAACTAATGCCATGCTTGGAGAATTCGAAAGGCAATATTTAATGTACCATGCGAACTTACAGCGTCTACAATGGTCCAATTATTTCAAGAGAGATGATTACCATAAATACAAACTCTGTGGCTATGGAGAGTGGATACAGCTCCTATGTTGATCCACAGGCAGTTGGCAAGATGACGGCTGACCAGACTACGTGAGGAACAATAACACCGAAATGAGTCCTACACAAGCCGCGGAGCGGATCGAAGAACTCTTCAATTTATAAGATGTCCTGGAGTCTGCTCATAACCAATTTGATCCAGTCAAGGAAGAAATATTAGACAAAAAGCAGGAACTTAGGCAGAAATGAAAGAAGTAAATCATTAGCGAATCATGATCGATGGCAGGGTTGGAGTCGGCCATCCTGGTCCTTGACACAGTTCAAATGATCCGGATTTATAGAGAATCTATGGCGTTTTTTGGTGCTCCCGGCGTCGTAAGTCTTGCTGGCTGGGCACTTTTTTCGTCATGAAGGCCGGAAAGGTAGGGTGCGTGTGAACATACTTTTCTCTTTGATGTGAAAATTGGCATTACACCCGTTAGAAGCCTAACGGGGTCTTCTTCGTTAAGACTGACAAACTCTCCTTGGTTCTTCTAGGGTGACCCATTCTGGGTTTGCTCATTTCCATTGCAGAACCCGGTCTCATGGTATTAGCTCATCAAGTGGATTTCGTTACTTTAGGTGCCATTTCCTCGTTCACCCTGTTAGTGGTGGTTTCCATTGTCTCGCTATTACGGTAGCACTCGGCTTTTTTAGAGTGTTTGTCAACACACCTCAAGGTCTTCCTGCTGATATGTTGCATCATAATTCTCATGCTGGATTTTTTTACGCAACCAGAGTTCCTAGCCATCGCCTTCGATGCAATTATGGCACATTTTGTTGCCAGGTTATACCCTTGGAAGCAATGGCGCCAATCCTCACATTACAAATTCTTGGGTTTATCTTCCAAGCCAGATCCCAGAAACAAGGAGTTGATAGTGATGCACAAGTCTGAGTCGACAGGAAAACGGTATGAGCTGATCTGTGTGATCGTGAACTTAGGTTTGGGAAGCAAAGCATTGAGTGCAGCCAAAAAAAGTGGTGTATCAGGGGGTACAATCATGCTGGGCAGAGGTACAGTCGAGAATCGTTGGCTGAAACTCTTGGAGTTGACGGATATCGGCAAGGAGGTCGTTCTCATGGTGGGCGAGGAGTCAATCGGTAAAAAGGCTCTTGACGCCATCGACGAGAAGCTGAACTTTAGTAAGCCTAAACACGGAATAGCCTTTACCATGCCGATCGATGCAGTTATCGGCGCGGGAAACGACGAGTATGAGTCCAATGCTGGAGATGGAGGTAGTGTTAGCGTGTATAAAGCAATTTTCGTTGTGGTGGACAAGGGAAAAGGAGAAACAGTGATGGAGGCAGCCAAAGAAGCGGGTGCCCGTGGGGGAACGATTATCAACGCTCGCGGCTCTGGCATTCATAAAACCGCGACATTTTTAAATATGGAAATTGAGCCTGAGAAGGAGATAGTACTGATCCTCACTTCGACTGCGTTGTCCGATAAAATTGTTATCGCAATACGGGATAACTTGAAGATCGACGAGCCGGGTCATGGTATACTTTTTGTGCAGGCAGTAAGCGAAACCTATGGTCTTGTAAACGGTTAGAGTCAGGTATGAACAGAGGGAGAGCTGAGCCTCATGCTGAAGCTTAGCGTTTGACTGTTCTATAAGCGAGTGACTTTTTTATCCAGTTATGGTCATGCTTGGTAATCAATGAAATAAGGTTCATGAGGGGCTGAAAAGACGTGGAAAGACGAATCGGCATTGCTCTGTTAGTATTGGCCGTTATTCCATTGATCTTGCCTCTTAGCTACATCCATCATAGAATACAACTTGCGAAAGAGGATGAACTCTTCATACCCATGGGCCAGCAAGTGGAAATCGATGGAAGACTGATGCATGTGTATTCTGAGGGAAATGGAGAACTCACGCTGGTATTCATGTCCGGAGGTGGGACCTCTTCTCCCGTTTTGGATTTCAAATCACTGTATTCGATATTGAGTGAAGAATATGGGATTGTGGTTGTTGAAAAAACAAGATATGGCTTTAGTGACGTGGCAGATGTGGAAAGAGATGTTGACTCCATACTGTCTGATTCAAGAGCAGTACTTGAGCTTGCAGGCATAGAAGGTCCGTTTGTTCTTTGCCCACATTCTATGTCTGGAATCGAGGCGATCTACTGTTTCAAGTCTGCCAAATGGAACGTTAATCGAATTAGATTGCTCACACTATGTCCATGACCTTGAGTATGAACTAATTGCCGAAGAAATGAAGACATATCTTAGCAGAATACACTAAAGAGAAGCTGAGCGATGCTATTTATGCTAATGGTCAAAGCCTCGAAAAACTCAGAAGAGGGAAACCTGCCGCGGTACACTCCGTGAGAAGTTCGGCCATCTCGGTGACATCGATTGAGAGGCTATTAGGCAAGACGCTATTGTTAAATTACTGAATATTGCGCAAGCGGTGCCATGGGAAGGGCTTAGGGCCTTGTTGTTGAAGGAAAAACCAGACAAATACCGATGCCATAAGGAGAGGGAGTGTTACCCAATGGCGGATGTCATCAAAACCTATAGGCAGACTGTTCCTGCAATGCGTTTCGTTGGAAAGAAGTATTTTGACGGCGATAGGGTCGACGGCGGATTTGGGAAGCAGTGGGTTGAGTGGTTTGCTAACGGGTGGTTTGAAGAGCTGCAAAGTAACTTTGATCCAAAAACAGTCTATGGAGACGGTGATGCTACGATTGGACTCATGCGTTGGAAAGAAGGAGAAGTGTTTGAGTATTGGATTGGCGTCTTTTGCCCTGAAAAGGCAGAAGTACCCAATGGATACCTATTCGTTGATTTTCCAGAAGCTGAGTTGGGTGTCACCTGGGTATATGGAAAAGAAGAGGAAGTCTTTGGGCAAGAACACAAATGTGCAGAAAGTTGTAAAGAACAGGGTTATGAAATCATGCACGATGAAGAGGGAGCTTATTGGTTTTTTGAGAGGTACGTGTGTCCTCGCTTCACCATTCCAGATGAACACGGTAACATTGTGTTGGATATCTGCCACTACATAAGGGGAATAGGGTATGGATAAGAAACAATTTGTCGTTGAATTTTGGCGAGAGGTTGCTACGCAAAATGCATCGAATCTCCTGTCATACTTTTCACCCGATGCTGTCATCAACTGGCACAACACCGATGAACAGTTTTCAGTGGGGGAATTTATTGTTGCCAATTGCGAATATCCCGGAGACTGGCTTGGCCATGTGGAAAGGATAGAAGAGGTCTCTGATGATCTGGTTATTACCGTTGCCCGAGTTTGGGAGGCTACTGACGGATTTTCTTGCCATGCAGTCTCGTTTTTCATGTTTCGAGATGATACGATAGTGCGGCTCGATGAATACTGGGGAGACGATGGAAAGGCGCCGCAGTGGAGGTTGGATAAAAAAATCGGCAGGCCAATTAGCCAAACCTAAATGAGCGTAAGGGAGATCAAAGATGGGCTCTTATAAAGACGGAAATCGAAGAAGCAAAGAGTGAAGGGAGCATCAAAGTGATTCTATCCGATAAGACGATTCGAGACTTACTAGATCAAGGGAAATTGGGGATCCACCCTTTAGAGGATGACCAAATCAATCCCGAAAGTGCACGCCTAGGGAAACAGATTCAACCTGCGAGCGTTGATTTGAGACTGGGCACACACTTTCTAAAACTGGACGAGCATAACATTGCCTATATCGACCTAGAGAACCCTGCCACGTACATTTCCTTTGACAAAGAGGAGATTATCCTGCCGCCCCATTCGTTTATGCTGGCAACAACGATGGAATACGTCAGACTTCCCAACAACTTGACCGCTTTTGTTGAGGGCCGAAGCTCAATTGGTCGCATGGGCCTATTCATTCAAAATGCGGGCTGGGTAGATCCAGGCTTTGAAGGTGAGATTACTCTGGAATTATATAATGCTAACCAACTACCCATAAAGCTTACAGCTGGGCGTAGAGTCTGCCAACTGGTCTTTGCCCAGATGGACCAGGATGCCTATTATCCCTACCGGGGAAAATATCAGGGTCAGCGGGATGCCACTGGCAGCCAAATCTACTTCGACTTTGAGAATGAGCACAACTAGAGCCCCCAGTAGGGTTAATGCAATGATGTTGAGGAGGGGTCTCCATCAAACTAATCTATGGGACTACAAATTCTGCCAAATTGCAGCATATGAGGGATATGCTACAAGGATTGGACATAAATGTAGCAGGTTTGGCGCACCAGGCACCAATGTCTGTAGATATTGAGGAAACGGGGAACAATCCACTGGAAAACGCTCGAATTAAGGCTCTGGCCTACTACGACATCCTACAAGCTCCGGTCTTCTCTTGTGACTCAGGACTTTACATTGAAGGATTGAGCACACATGAACAACCAGGTGTGCATATCCGCAGAGTGGGCGGTAGGGAACTGTCCGATGAGCAAATGGTGGCATACTACTCTGGTCTTGCTGCAAGGTTTGGGGGAAAGGTGAGAGCCAGATATAGAAATGCCATCTGCTTGGTTACTAATTATCAGACTATTTACGAGCATGATGGTGAAGACATAGCGTCGGAAGAGTTTTTCATAACTTCAATACCTCACCAACAACGAATAAAAGGGTTTCCTTTGGACAGCCTTTCGGTTCACTGCAAAACTAACAAGTATTACTTGGATCTAGAGGATGATTCTCGCGTGGGCAAATACGATCCACCTCAGACTAATGGGTTTAGACGTTTTTTTGAACGCATAATTGAAGGTTAATGGAGTCCGTTTTACATGAAGTGGAGCATGATTTGTCTAAGTGAGTTTTGCTACCTGGTGTCTCATGAAAGCTAGAGTGGTCACAAGGACGGTGGCGAAAGAGAGGAGAAAACTGTTGAGGGTTTCAGTTTTAGGTTGTGGACGCTGGGGTACCTTTTTGGCATGGTATGCCGCAACAATTGGTCATGCGGTTTGCTTGTGGGGTAGGGAGAATTCCACTAATTTTCAGCGCTTGAGAGACGAGGGGAGCAACGAGTACTTAATCCTTCCGAGAGGTGTGAACCTCTCTAACTCTCTAGAGACAGTACTAGATAACGAGTATATCATCATTTCCATTAGCTCGCAGAATCTCAGGGAATTCGCGAAGGAGCTACGTCCCTTTAAACCTAGTGACCGGAAGTTCATTCTCTGTATGAAGGGAATTGAATCAGTTACGGGAAAGAGGCTCTCCCAGGTGTTTAATGAAGAAATTGGTACGAACTGTTCGGTTTCCATTTGGGTGGGTCCCGGTCATGTGCAGGATTTTGTCACAGGAATCCCAAATTGCATGGTGATCGGCTCCGAAGACATCGAAACCACAAAAGACATCGTTGAGACATTTGGCAGTGATTTGATTCGGTTCTATTATGGCCAAGATATGATCGGAAATGAAATAGGGGCAGCTGCCAAGAATGTTATGGGTATAGCAGCTGGAATGCTGGATGGTCTTAACTATCGCAGTCTAAAAGGGGCCCTAATGGCCAGGGGTGCTAGGGAGATCTCCCGTCTTGTCCGAGTTATGGGGGGTAACGAGTTAACTGTCTATGGATTGAGTCATCTTGGTGATTACGAGGCTACCTTGTTTTCACCACATAGCCACAATAGACGATTTGGCCAGGCATTCGTCCAAGGTGAGAGGTTTGAGAAGTTGGCGGAAGGTGTTGAGACGGTAAAAGCGCTCCGCATTTTGTCAGAACGGCATGAACTAGAACTCCCTATCTGCAATGCAATTTACTCCATCCTCTTTGAGGATAGGAACTCGAAGGACGTACTCCTCGACTTATTTTTGAGGCCTTTGAAATTCGAATTTTAGGAGCTAGATCCGCAACGGTCATCTGGTTCACTATGCCTGC
>ENA-UOOH01001235-UOOH01001235.1-fermentation-metagenome-genome-assembly--contig:-NODE-1235-length-25545-cov-3.845312_pt1 | contig 25545 bp, 28 predicted proteins | sample MGYA00245778_ERZ724025 | MGnify/ENA primary metagenome ERZ724025 (study PRJEB28704, sample SAMN03018313) | fermentation metagenome | biome: anthropogenic terrestrial biome; feature: soil; material... | reverse complement strand
ATGTGGGGAAAAGCCCGGGAAGCCGTAAAGGCCTGGTCCGAAAGCGAAGAAGACGTTATCACTTATGCCCTTTTTCCCCAGGTGGCGTTAAAGTTCTTTGAATGGCGCAAGGCGCGCAGTGCCGAAGATGTTCCGCAAATCCAGTCCAATGACGAAATAGGACCCACTGTAGTGGAGAATAAGGCCTCGGCGGCTCCCCCCAGAGTGAAGCCGCCCGTCAAGCCCAGAGCAGTTAGTAGGGGAGATGAAGATATGAACATCGACGAAATTAGAGAATTGATGCTGCTTTTGGATCAAAGCAATATCGCTGATCTGGAACTGCAAAAAAATGATTTTAAAATACACCTGCGCAAATATGCGGCAGGGGTTATTCCGGCAGCATCCAATCCTGTTTCCGCTGTATCCAACCCGGTATTTGCCGAGCCGGTTGAAGAAATACTTGATGAAAGCATTACCGAAGTCCTGGCTCCGATGGTAGGTACTTTTTATGCCGCGCCCTCTCCGGACGCTGCACCTTATGTAAAAATCGGGGATAGGGTCGAACCCGGCCAAACCTTGTGCATACTGGAAGCCATGAAGCTGATGAATGAGATCAAAACAGATTTTGCCGGTACAATTGTAAACATTTTGGTCGAAAACGCGCAGCCGGTAGAGTACGGGCAAACCCTGTTCCTTATCCAGAAAGATTAGGGGTGGAAGGTTGTTTGAGAAAATTCTAATCGCTAACCGCGGGGAGATCGCTTTGCGTGTGATCAGGGCCTGCCAGGAACTGGGCATCCCCAACGTCGTAGCATATTCCGTCGCCGACAAAGACAGCCTGCCGGTGAAACTGGCTGATGAAGCGGTTTGTATCGGCGGTGCGTCCGCAAGGGAGAGTTACCTGAATATTGCCAATATAATAGCTGCGGCAAGAAACACCGGGGCGGATGCGATCCATCCCGGGTATGGTTTTCTGGCTGAGAATGCTTATTTTGCGGAATTATGCAATACATATGACATAAAATTTATCGGGCCCCGTTCCGATGTCATCGATACCATGGGCAACAAAGTGAAAGCCAGGGAAGTGGTCAAGCCGGCCGGAGTACCGGTGGTGCCGGGTAGCGACGGGGCGGTAAGCAGTTATCAGGAGGCCCTGGCTATCGCCAATCAAATAGGTTATCCGGTAATGATAAAGGCTTCCGCCGGGGGCGGCGGGCGCGGCATGCGCCTGGCCCACAACCGGGATTCTCTTAAAGAAGCCTTAAATACGGCACGCCTGGAGGCCGGTGCAGCCTTCGGCAATGACGCAGTCTATATCGAAAAGTACCTGGAGGAACCCCGCCATATCGAATTTCAGATTCTGGGTGACGAGTTCGGCAATCTGGTGCACCTGGGAGAGCGCGACTGTTCCCTGCAGCGCCGCAATCAGAAATTGCTGGAAGAGTCGCCTTCCTCCTTTCTTGATGACCCGCTGCGCCAAACCATGGGAAATATAGCGGTAAAAGCCGCTCAAGCCGCGAATTATTCGAGCGCCGGAACGGTTGAGTTCCTGGTAGACAAAAACCGCAATTTTTATTTTATAGAGATGAATACCAGGGTGCAGGTGGAACATCCGGTTACCGAGATGGTTACCGGCATTGACATTGTAAAAGAACAGATCCGCATCGCGGCTGGTGAACCCCTGCGTTGCGCCCAGGAGGATATCGTCTTAAACGGCTGGGCCATTGAATGCCGCATCAACGCAAAGCAGGGCGGAACGGTCTCCTTCCTGCATCGAATGCCGCATCAACGCAGAGGATCCGGATAATGATTTCCGACCCTCACCAGGACGGGTTGGTCAGTATGTGGTTCCCGGAGGGCCCGGAATCCGGGTGGATTCCTCGGTTTACTCCAATTACCTGATACCTCCTTATTACGACTCCATGGTGGCCAAATTGATCGCCTGGGGCAATGAACGCGATGAAGCCATTGAGAGAATGAAGCGGGCTTTACGTGAGTTCAAGGTGGAGAACATCAAAACCACGATTCCCTTTCACCTCAAGGTTTTGGACAATGCCTTTTTCAGGCGCGGTGAGGTCTACACCAATTTCATCCAGCGCCGCATGGAAGATTAGAATTTGCCAGCTTAAATTTGAACATACCCCGGCCTTTTGGTAGAATAATACTTACAAGTTTGGAAATTATAAATTGGAGGTGGAACGAATGGACCCGCAGAAGCCCGAGATTACCAATGATATTGGCTCAATACGCATAGCCGACGAAGTGGTGGCAACTGTTGCCGGACTAGCTGCCGTTGATGTTGAAGGCGTCGCCTCGATGAGTGGAGGATGGGGAACTGATCTGGTAGAAAAACTGGGCAAGAAAAATTTTGGCAAAGGCATCAAAGTTGAAGTCGCCGACAATGACACCAAGATCGACATTTATCTGATCATTGAATATGGATATCCAATTCCCAATGTTGCGGAAACCGTTCAAAAAGAAGTCAAAATAGCGGTTGAATCTATGACTGGATTAAAGGTCAGTGCGGTAAATGTTAATATACTGGGGGTTTCAATTAAAAAAGCGGAGAGCGCTTACGAAGGTACAGACCTGGATAAGGAATAGCATGAATGTAAGTTATGGATTATAACCCCCTGCCTTGTACAGGGGGTTAACTGTATTTCTTGAGAAAGAGGTGGGATAACAATGTCAGCTACCCTACGTTTGGTGTTATTCCTCTATAACCTGCTTTTGCTGGCACTATCGGGGATATTCCTGGCCGCAGCCATAAACCGCCCCGAGCCCTTGGCCTATTTGCAGCTGGCTCTGGCTACCCCGGAGAACCGGCTGATCTTTGGCATCGCCGCTTTGCTGTTGCTGGGCGCTACCCTGGTGGTGTTTGTGCATCTTTTTAAAAAGGAGCCCCGTTTGGAACAGGTAGTCGTCAAGCAAGGCCTGCAAGGCGAGATAGCCATCACTGTTCCTGCCATCAAAGTGCTGATTATGAAGGCCATTAAGCAAATCGAAGGGGTCCGCGATATCAGACCTCATGTTGCTCAAAGTGCGGAAGGTTTGGTTATTAAGCTACATATGGCCATTAATCCGGAACTAAGCGTGCCTGAACTCAGCCAGCAGATCCAGTCCACCGTCAAGCAATATCTGCAAGACATCGGGGGATTAGAGGTGGCAGAGATCCGTATACTGGTCGATGACATTCCCGCTGCGGGAAAATAGCCGCCTGAAGGGGGTGCTCATATGATGGACAGACTGATTACGTTACTATGGCAGGAACACCGCGGCAAAACCGTAGGTGTTATTTTAGGGCTTGCCGCCAGTATCCTGGTTGTGACCCTGGGATTTTGGCGCACCATATTTATTGTCATCTGCCTTTCAATCGGTTACTGGATTGGCAAACGGGTTGATGATCACCACAGTTTCAATAACTGGATAGAAACATTTAAGGATCAGCGTTGATTTTGAAAGGATAGATGTGATTGAGCAGAAGAAAAGCGCGGGTGGTAGCCTTCAAGGTTATATTTCAGTATGATCAGGTCAAGACGGAACCGCAGCAGGCCTTATCCTACCTTTACCGGGAAGACGAGCTCACGGCGGAAAAGGATCAGAGTTTCGCCGCCGAATTGACCCACGGTGCGATACGGCACCTGGCTGATATCGATGAGGCCATTAAGCGTTTTTCCCGGGAATGGGATTTAAGCCGCATGTCGGCGGTCGACCGCAATATCATGCGCCTGGCCGGTTATGAAATCCTTTTTATGCAGCCCTCTGAGCCGGTAGTGGCGATTGACGAAGCGGTTGAGATTGCCAAAAAATACGGTGATGAGAATTCGCCGGCTTTTATTAACGCCATTTTGGACAGGATTTTGGGTGAGAAATATGGCTCTGTTCCTGGGACTTGATACCAGCGCATATACCACTTCTATAGCACTGGTGAACAATCGGCGCCAGGTGGTTGTAGACAAACGCATTCCACTCATTATTAAATCGGGAGAAAGAGGGTTGAGGCAATCACAGGCTCTCTTTTTTCATGTTCAGAACCTGCCCCGGCTTTTTGACAGCCTGCCGGCCGAGCTCAGCCGTGAGGTGGCCGCAATTGCAGCCAGCGCCTGGCCGCGCCGGGTTAATGACAGCTATATGCCGGTTTTCCTGGCTGGCCTTAATCAGGCCCGGGTATTAAGCTCTTTTGCCAATCTTCCCCTCTATCTGGTGAGCCATCAGGAAGGCCACATCATGGCAGCCCTGATAGGAAATGAGGCCCTGCTGCAGCAGGAAAGCTTTGTGGCGGTTCATTTTTCCGGGGGAACCTCGGAGATACTGCAGGTTGGCCGGCATCACAAGCATGTTCTGGAGGTGCGGACCGGCATGTCCGGTCTGGATCTGCACGCCGGTCAACTGGTGGATCGGGTAGGGGTGGCCCTGGGACTGCCCTTTCCTGCAGGCCCGGCCCTGGAAAAACTGGCCTTGGGATCCGGCGGCACGGATATTCCGCATCTGACCACTTTTGTCGGGGATGAAGGCTTTTCTTTTTCCGGAATAGAAACCCAGGTTTTACGCTTGATAAATTCCGGGCATAAACATCAAGATATTGCTTTGGCCCTGTTCAAAGCGGTGGGAAGAACCCTGGAAAAGGCCTTATTGAAAGAATCAGTCCGTTTGGAGAACCGTCATGTGCTCCTGGCCGGAGGGGTTATGGCCAACAGTATCATAAAGGAACACTTGCTGCGCCGCTTGGGGCACCCGGCCTTGGGCTTCAAACTGTATTTCGCCGACCCTGAACTGTGCAGCGATAATGCGGTGGGCGTAGCCGGGCTGGCAGCAAAACTTCACCACCGCCAGTCGGATGACGGTGCAGATGCACCGTAAAAACAGGTCATGGTAACAGTCTTTATTTATTAGAGGAGAGAAACGCTATGCAATTAATATCCGGCACCCAGATGGCGGCAGAAATAAGGGGGCAATTATGCCGGCAGAACCGGGAAAAGGGGGCGGCCCCCGCCCTGGCAGTGATTTTGGTGGGAAAGCAGGAGGACAGTGGGGCTTACGTTAAACTCAAACAAAAAGCGGCGGCTGATATCGGGGGTGTTTGCCGGGTGGCGCACCTGGCGGAGAATATAACCGCATCCCAGTTGTATGCAGAGATTGAAAGCTTGAACCTTGATGCGAAGGTGCATGGCATCATTTTGCAGCTGCCTTTGCCCCCGCATCTGCAAGCGCAGCAGGATTATTTCCTGCAGGCCATAAGCCCGGAAAAGGATGTGGATGGGTTTAATCCGATAAACCGCGGGCTCTTGATAGGCGGGCGTCCCGGATTTATCAGCTGCGCAGCCCTGGCCGCCATGGAGGTGATCGGCCGCTGCCTTCCTGATGTACAAGGACGCAGCGCTCTCTTGATCGGGGATTCTTTTGACCTTATCCTGCCCCTGACGGCTATCCTGGTGGAACAGGGGTGTCAGGTCAGGGTGATGCCTGCCTGGCATGGAGGCGAAATCCTTAAAGCGGATGTAGTAGTAGCTGAAAAGGGCTCCGCACATCTTATTAAGGCCCGCCACCTGGCCTCAGCAACACTGCTCATTGATGCCGGGTTTTATTGGACCGCAGCCGGGGTCAGAGGCAATGTGGACAATGATGACGTTGCCGGGATAGGCGGCCATTTGTTGCCGGTTCCGGGCGGAATCGGCCCTTTGTTAATCGCCAAGCTGATGCAGAACCTGTCCCGGGCGGCCTGGGAACAGCAGGACCTGAAGCCATGAGAGAATACTTGACTGTCACTGAGCTCAATAAACATATCGACCACCTCATGCAAACCGACGTGATCCTCTCTGATCTATGGCTGAAAGGCGAGATATCCGGATTTAAGCACCACCGCCAATCCGGGCATTGTTACTTTACCTTAAAAGATCGGGATAGTTCGGTGAGCTGTGTAATGTTCAGAAGCCAGGCCCGGCGCGCCAGCATTACTCCGCAAGACGGCATGGAGGTCATAGCCCGGGGGGCGGTGTCGGTGTACGCCCCGCAGGGCAAATACCAGCTCTATGTCCAGGAATTGCGGCCTTATGGCATCGGCGCCTGGCAGATATACCTGGAAAAAATCAGGGAAAAGTGCCAGGCAGCAGGATATTTTGATGTGGAGCGAAAAAAAACCATTCCCGGCCAGGTCAACCGGGTGGGGATCATCACCTCCCAGGATGGAGCCGCTCTGCAGGACATTCTCAAGATCATCCGCCAGCGTCATCGGCGCTGCCAGGTCATTCTGGTACACAGTGCGGTGCAGGGCAATGATGCCCCCCGGGAACTGGCCGAAGGCCTGCGCCTGCTCAATGAGCATGGCGGGGTAGAGGTCATCATTTTGGGGCGCGGCGGAGGTTCATGGGAAGACTTGATGCCCTTTAATACCGAAACGGTGGTAGAGGCTATCTTTAATTCCAGGATACCGGTCATCACCGCCATCGGCCACGAAGTTGATTTCAGCCTGGCCGACCTGGCTGCAGATTTACGGGCGGCTACACCGACTCAGGCCGGGGTATTGGCAGTGCCGGATATGAATCTGTTGGAGTCTGCCCTGTCAAAGCAGCAGGAGCGCCTCATAGCGGCGGTAACCCGTAAATTGACCCGGAATATGGAGAACCTGGACCGTATTATGATGAAAAAGGTGTGGAAAGACCCGGCTCAATTGATAAAACAACACTATGACCGCTTGCAGCAGGCTGAGCTCGGCCTCAATCAGGCTATGACAACGCTGACTGAACAAAAATCAGTCAGGCTGGCCCTTTTAACGGCCGGCCTGGACGGAGTCAGCCCCTTAAAAACCATGCAGCGCGGTTATGCTTTGATAAAGTCGGGTCCCGCGGTGGTAACCCGGGGAGAGCAGGTGGAACTGGGCGGCGAACTGCAGGTATGCATGCAGGACGCCGATTTAAAGGTCAAAGTAATGGAGAAGGAGGCCGTATCCCGGTGGAAAATATGAGCTTTGAAAAAGCGTTGGAGAGGCTCGAAACGATTGTGGAAATGCTTGAGAACGGCACCTTGGATTTGGAGGCCTCGGTCAAGCTTTTCGAGGAAGGCATTGTTCTCTCGGTCCGCTGCCAGCAGGAGTTGCAGAAGGCTGAGGGACGGGTGCAGCAGCTGGTAAAGAAGCTGGACGGCGGCTGGGAACTGGCTGATATCTGATTTGACAATTCTGAACGATTACAGGCTAAGCGAGGGGATACACGAATGGGGTTCGATAAAACCGGATTTTTGAAGCAGTTACAAACCCGCAAAGAGCAAATCGATCGCAGTCTGTTGGGATTTCTCCCGGTTGACGTTTACCCGCCGATTATTCATGAGGCCATGTATTACGCAGTGTCCAATGGAGGCAAACGCCTGCGCCCCATCATGGTAGTGGAAGGAGCCCGTTTAGCCGGCATACCGGCCGATTCGGTAATGCTTACCGCCTGCGCCATAGAAATGATCCACTGTTATTCGCTGGTGCATGATGACTTGCCCAGCATGGATGATGATGACCTGAGACGGGGTAAACCCACCTGCCATATTGTTTACGGGGAGGCTGCCGCTGTCTTGACCGGGGATGCCCTTCTGAGCCGGGCCTTTGAATTAATGGCGGCCAATGCCTCGGTGTCCGGGGTAACTCCACAGGCAGCGGTTGAAATGATTGGGGAAGTGGCTGTTGCCATCGGCAGTACCGGCATGATCGGCGGACAGGTTCTGGATCTGCAATGGGAAGGGCAGCAGATTCCCTTTTCAGACCTGCAACGCCTGCACCTGCTTAAGACCGGGGCACTTTTCCGGGCTTCCCTGAGGTCCGGCGCCATACTGGGAGGAATGGAAGCCCAACAGCTGCAGGACCTGACCGATTATGCCCGGCATTTTGGATTGGCATTTCAGATCACGGACGATATTCTTGATGTTTGCGGGGAAGAGGAAATCATCGGCAAACCGGTAGGGAGTGACCAAAAGAACGCTAAAACCACTTACGTCAGCCTGTTCGGCCTAAAAGGCGCTCTGGATATGGCCCGGCAAAGTGTCGAACAGTGCATGGCGAGTCTGCGGGGATTTGGAGACGAGGCCGATTTCCTGCGCGATCTGGCCAGGTTTACCCTCTTCCGGCAGAGCTGAAAAGTTGGCCCTTGTCTTGCCGGCCAGTCTATAAGCGCGTATACTTTAGTGCCGCTTATCAGCATGGCGATTTGAGCCCCAGGGACGTTAACAAGCGGTTTTAGGGGCACTCCTGGCTTTTCACGCAACTGGAAGCTGGATTTTATACATGATATAATATGTACTGAAAGGACTGGCAAAAGGTTGCAGTATTCTAGTCAACCCTATCTGTTTTAAAGACGGGGCTAAAAATCCGTTAAGGGCACATCGATGAAGCTTCTGGTATCGGCTTTTGACGCCCAGTCAGGGGTCGTTGCTGGGAGTTAAGGATGTGTGGGGAATCTGCAATGGCATGCGGGCTCTACCCATACATCTGTGGAGGCTCGCCATTTCGATGGCGGGAAAACCTGCATTCTGGTAAAAAAGCTGGGTGTAGTGTAGCCTGCCTTGAGTGGGGGCGGCGAATAGGCGCATGTGGGTTGTGCTTATCTTGGCCGAGATAGTATGGCTTGCTTTGAAACCGTTGCTGCAAAAGAGGCTAGAAACCGATGTGGGTTGTTGAGGAAAACTCCTAGACTGAGTGCGGGTGCACGGTTTATTGGGGATTAAAGTGCGTACTAAGTGGTAATCCAGTTCTGCTGTCGGTGACGCAGCAGAGCAGGCGTAAAGGGAAATCGCCCATTTGGCAACAATTGGGTGTCCTGCTGGGAAAACCGTCTGGACCTAAGTCGCAGCGTTTACTCAATGAACAACCTTTTGCCAGGACCGCTATTTCTGGAGGATAAATCAGCTTGTCTGGTTACATACGAAAAAATCACCTGATATCGGCCATGTTTATGGCCTTTTTGACCTTTGTCATCGCTCTGTTGATGAGCATTGGTTCTGAGGGACTGGTTAAAGCGGTCAATCAGATAGCGGTGGCCATTGGCCTGTTGATCGTAATAATTTTTTGGGGAATATTTTTTGATATTATCGGAACAGCTGTAACCGCTGCTGAATTGCCGCCTTTCAATGCCAGGGCGGCAAAAAAAATATTTGGGGCCAGGCAGGCCGTCAAGCTAATTCACAATGCCGGACTGGTGGCCAACTTCTGCAGCGATGTAGTGGGAGATATCGCAGGAACATTGAGCGGGGCCATAGGAGCGGGTATCGCGGTAAGCCTTTTGAACCGTTTCCCGCTGGCAGACGCTATCTGGATGGGCGCAGCCGTAACCAGCTTGATTGCAGCCGCGACAGTCGGAGGCAAAGCCCTGGGAAAACACCTGGCGGTCAATTATGCCAATCAAATTATTTTTCGGGTAGCGATTGTGATCGGTTGGTGGGAAAACCTCACTGGAATGGAATTATTTAAGAAGTAGAAGGTGTAACCGTGTCTATACTTGAAAAGATAGACTCACCACAGGATTTGCGCCGGCTGAATAAAGCCCAGCTGACCCTGCTGGCCGAAGAGATAAGAGAATTGTTGATACACAGCGTATCCGAATGCGGGGGCCACCTGGCCTCCAACCTGGGCGTAGTTGAATTGACCTTGGCCCTGCACTATGTTTTTGACACCGCCACCGACCGCATCATTTGGGATGTGGGTCACCAGAGTTATGTACACAAAATATTGACCGGGCGCCGCCAGCAGATGGCGACTTTACGCCAGTTCGGAGGCTTGAGCGGTTTCCCCAAAACCGAAGAATCACATCACGATGCTTTTAATACCGGACACAGCAGCACTTCCATCTCAGCAGCTCTGGGGATGGCTCTGGCCCGGGATCTGATGGGACAGAAGTATTCAGTCTTAGCGGTTATAGGCGATGGTGCGCTCACAGGCGGAATGGCATTTGAGGCCCTCAATCATGCCGGGCATCAAGGCTGCGACATCACCGTAATCTTGAACGATAATGAGATGTCTATCTCCAAAAATGTTGGCGCCCTTTCCAGCTACTTGAACCGCCTGCGCACTGACCCGTCATACTCCCGGACCAAGGAGGAGATCGAATCCCGTTTAAACCGCATACCCGCAATTGGACCGAACATTGCCAGAGCAGCCGGGCGCATGAAGGAAATGGTCAAAAACCTGGTAGTGCCGGGGATTCTTTTTGAAGAGCTGGGCTTTACTTATATAGGACCGGTTAACGGCCACAACCTGGATGAATTATACTTGATGCTGTCTAATGTCAAGCAGATGAAAGGCCCGGTATTGATTCATGTCATCACCCAGAAAGGGCGCGGTTACGAGCCGGCCAGTTTAGAGCCCGACCTGTTCCACGGCATCGGTCCATTTAATGTGGAGACCGGGCACCCCCTCAAGAAACCTTTTCTGACCTATACCGAGATATTCGGTGAGTATATGCTCAACCGGGCCAAAACCGACTCAAAAGTAGTGGCCATTACCGCTGCCATGACCAGCGGTACCGGTTTATCCGCTTTCGCGGCATGTTATCCGCAGCGGTTTTTCGATGTAGGTATATGTGAACAGCATGCCGTCACCCTGGCGGCCGGCATGGCCAAAATGGGGTTAAGACCGGTGGTAGCCATATATTCTACGTTTTTGCAGAGGGCTTATGATCAGATCATTCATGATGTAAGCATGCAGAAGCTGCCGGTTATTTTCGCCGTGGACCGGGCCGGGCTGGTAGGCGAAGACGGTCCCACACATCATGGCGTATTCGATCTGGCCTATTTGAGAAATGTCCCCAACCTCACCGTAATGGCTCCCTCAGACAAAGAAGAATTGATAAAGATGCTGGACGCCGCTTTTACTTTATCGGGCCCGGTGGCCATACGCTACCCGCGGGGGGTGGCGGAGAGCCATATCGAAGCTGCTGATATATTGGAAGTAGGGCGGGCCAGGTTGATATGCGAAGGCCAGGATATTGCCATCATGGCTATTGGACGAGCCGTGAATATTGCCCGGGATGTAGTGGCGAAACTAAGTCGTCTGGGAATATCGGCAGCCCTCCTGGATGCCCGCTTCGCGAACCCCCTGGACACAGCCGCTATTCTGCAGCGGGCCCAGGCAGGAGCCAGGATAGTGACCATGGAAGAAAACTGCCTCAACGGCGGGTTTGGCAGCGGGGTTTCCGATGTGCTGACCGAGATGGGCTTTTCAGCAGATTTAATGAAAATAGGAATTCCCGATGAGTTTGTTGAGCATGGCAAGACCGAATTATTATTGGAGTGCCTCAATATGGATGCGGCTTCGGCTGTAGAAGGCATCCTGAAACGCTGGCCGGAACTGCTCAAGAAAGGCCATGAATTGGAGTTGCTTAAGATTGTCAAAGGTTAGGCTGGACGTCCTGGTTCATAAGAAGTCCCTGGCGGCGAGCCGGGAAAAAGCCCAGGCTATGATTCAGGCCGGACAGATTTATGTCAACGGGCAGAAGATGGATAAGCCCGGTTCGCTGGTGGCTGAAGAATCTGATGTCGAGGTTCATGGCGAGAGGCTGAGATATGCAAGCCGGGGCGGTTTAAAGCTGGAAAAGGCTTTAGAAGTGTTTGCACTTGATTTTGCAGACAAAGTGGTTTTGGATGTGGGGGCTTCCACGGGCGGCTATACCGACTGCGCTCTGCAAAATGGCGCCAGGAAGGTTTACGCGGTCGACGTCGGATATGGACAGCTGGATTGGAAGCTGCGCAACGACCCCCGGGTTATCAACCTGGAACGCACCAACATTCGCCATATAAGCAGTCGCGAGCTGCCGGAAATGGTGGATATTATCACCATAGACGTGTCGTTTATCTCCACCGCCCTGGTTTTTCCGGCTATTGCCCCCTGGCTGAGGCCGGACGGCCAGGTTATATGCCTGGTTAAGCCGCAATTTGAGGCTGGGCGCGACAAGGTGGGGAAGAAAGGGGTAGTGCGGGACCCGCAGGTCCATATGGAGGTCATCAATAAGGTGATCGCTTGCGCGGGTGGCGCTGGTTTGTCTTGTCAGGGCATGACCTTTTCCCCCATCAAAGGCCCCAAAGGAAATATCGAGTATTTGTTGCTTTTCAGACCAAACCTGGAGGAAACCGGCACAGACTGGACTCCGACTGTACAGAGAACCGTAAATGAAGCCCACCAGCAATTGGGGAACGCGAAATGAAATATTTATTGATAAGCAATCACCGTAAAGAACATACAACTGTCATGGCTGAGCAAACAGCGGATTGGCTTCAAGCTCAGGCCATCGAATGTGACATCGATGACGGACGTGAGGAGGCCTACACCCAACGGTATGACGTGATGATAGTACTGGGCGGGGACGGCACCATGCTGCGGGCCGCGCGGCGTTACGGACAATGCAATACCCCGATACTGGGGGTCAATCTGGGCACAGTCGGTTCGATGAGCAATATACAGGCCAGCGAACTGCTGCAATATCTGCCGCGGGTAATCGCGGGCCAATTCACCCTGGAACACCGCCTCATGCTGGCCGTGAGGGTTTTCGAAGATGAAAAATTGATCTCTGAATTTCAATGTTTAAATGAAGCCGTCATCAAGGCCACCGGGGCGCGGATGTTAAGCTTTTCGGTTCAGATCGACAACAGCCGGGCCTATCCTTTTTCTGGTGACGGGATTATGGTAGCTACTCCGACCGGATCCAGCGCTTATTCACTGTCAGCCGGGGGGCCTCTTTTGGATCCTAGTATCCTGGCTCTGGTGATCACTCCATTGGCACCGAACACCATGTCCTGGAAGCCGCTGGTCCTGAATCCTGACCGCAGGGTGCGGCTGCGGCCGCTTAGCTGCGAAGAGGCCGTATTATGCCTGGACGGGCAGATCTGCTTGTTGTCTGACCAGCAGCGCTGGGTTGAAATCGCCCGGGCTGAACAGCTGTTGCCATTGATAAAGCTTAAGGAGAAGCCTTTCCTGAAGACCATCAACAGCCGGCTGAGGCCCTTTGAAGGCTAGTTACCGCCGGGTTGAACCGGCTTAAAATGATATTCTGCCAGGGCAATACACCACGGAAATGCCGGCCAACAGACCGGATATGTACAGCGACCCTTTGATAACTCTGTCAAATTCGAGATGGGACAGGAGGCAAGGATGAAGGCTCGACGCCATTTTACCATTCTGGACATTATTGCCGGACAGCGGGTGGGCACACAAGAAGAACTCTGTGATCTCTTGAAGCAGCGTGGTTTCGATGTTACCCAGGCCACTGTTTCCAGAGATATCAAAGAATTGAAACTGGTCAAAACAGCTGACGGAGCAGGCTACCGCTATGCTCTGCCTGAAGGCACTCCGATGAAAAATACTTTTGACCGCATGCAGCGGATTTTCAGAGACCTGGTGATCAACTGCGACTGCAGCGAAAATATCATCGTGATTAAAACCATAGCAGCAGGTGCACAATCGGTGGCTTCAGTCATCGATGCCTATGAAAATCATCACATTTTGGGTACGGTGGCCGGTGACGACACCATTATAGTAGTGGTAAGATCCGCTATAGCGGTGGCTGAAGTGATGAACCTTTTCAACTCCTTGCTCAATGCTTGAGCGGGCCGGCAGGACCAATAAGGGCAAGCTATGCTATTAGAGATTTATATCAGCAACTTCGTTTTAATTGATAATGTGCGTATCGCCTTTCAACCCGGGTTGACCGTATTGAGCGGAGAGACCGGCGCCGGAAAATCGATCGTGATCGATGCGCTGGGGTTGATACTGGGTGACAGGGCTCAGAAAGAGCTGGTGCGGGATGCTGACCGCGCTGCTGTTGCCGAAGCCAGCTTTGATATCTCCGGGCTGCCGCAGCTGCAGGGCATGCTGGCTGAGAAGGGCTTCCTGGAGCAGGATGAAAGTCTCCTGGTATTGAGCCGGGAAATAGTAGCCGGCGGAAAGAATCTGGCGCGGTTGAATGGGCGGATAATCACGGCCGCCCAGCTCAGGCAGATTTCGGCCTGGCTTCTGGATATGCATCTGCAGCATGACCACCTCAGCATTTTAAAGCCTCATATGTATCTGCAGTACCTGGACCGCTGCGGCCCGGGAGCCCCGGCGCTGTTGAGGCAGGTAGAGGGCGGTTATCAATTGCTGCAGAAGCGCCGTCAGGAACTGGAAGAACTGCAGAGCTTGGAGCAGACCAAGCTGCAGCGTATAGATTTTCTGTCCTATCAAATCAGTGAAATCCAATCCGTCCATCTGCGAGCAGATGAAGAAGAAGAACTGCAAACAACCCGCGACCGCATTCGCAACCTGGAGAAGTTCCGGGCTGCGACCGAGCGATTGTTAGAGCTGCTCTACACCCAGGAACAAGGGCAAAATGCTTATGACCTTATCTCCACCGCGATTCAGCTGGTTCAGCCGCTTAACGATCCTTTCTTTGAGCCTGTTAAAGCTGCCTTACAGGAAGTCTGCTTCACCATTGAAGAAACCGCCGGTTCGGTATCGGCCTATAAACAGGCTCTGGAAGATGAGCCTTATGTTCTCGATGAGGTGGAATCGCGGCTGCATCTTATTCAACGCCTGAAAAGCCGTTACGGACAGAATATCACTGAGATTTTGCGGTATCTGGAAAATGCCCAACAGGAATTGGAGTATCTGCAAAATGACCAGACCCGCCAGGAGGACTTGAGACGGGAAATATCAGCCCTGGAAAGAGACTATTTGCATGCTGCGGAGCAGCTGAGCCAGCTCAGAAAGCAAGCCGCCCGGAAGCTGGAAGAGCAGGTGCATCAGCAGCTGTCAGAGCTTAACATGCCTCATTTGAAATTCGAGGTAAGGGTTTTGGACAGCGAAGCCAGCAGTACCGGCATAAACCGGGTGGAATTGATGTTCTCCCCCAACCCCGGGGAGGAGATGAAGCCTCTGCAGCGCGTGGCCTCAGGCGGAGAGATATCGCGTTTTGTGCTGGCTCTAAAGATTGTTCTGGCAGGGATTTATGATGTGCCGACCCTGGTGTTTGACGAGATCGACGCCGGGGTAGGAGGGCGTTCTTTAACCGCTATGGCGCGCAAGCTGGCAAATCTGTCACATCATTACCAGGTTCTTATGGTTACTCACGCCCCGGCTATTGCCAGCGTGGCCAGCCATCATTACCTGATCAGCAAGGAAATAGAAGGGGAGCGCACGGTTACCCGGTTACGCCTTTTGGACTTTGAGGAGCGCATACAGGAGCTGGCCCGTATGCTGGCCGGGGACAATATCAGTCAGCTTACCCTGGAACATGCCCGGCAGATGTTATCTGAGGGGCAGCAATGGCAGAACCGTCATTAAACGCTAGCTGATGCGCCGGGAGCTGAACCCATGATGCAAGCTTTTAATTTTTACGTTATGGGTGGGAGGTTATTCAATTTTATTGTTCTGGATTATTGATATTTTTGCTTATATTTTTACAATTAAAAGTTTTCGTTTATAAATGAAATCGCTGCCCGGCAGCCCAAACAGCAGTTATTCAGAAGAAAACAAAAATCCTTCCCATAGCTTGAAACCACTCTATGCTATCAGCCCATCTACTGGGATATTAACCAAATAGCTCACGACCCTGTGCAGTATAGTTTCTTCCCTGCAGGGAGACAATAAAAACTATCAGCGAATAGGGGAGTGACTAAATTGCGCCGATGGCGATCCACTTTTGGCATTATAATTTCAATACTATTTGTTGCTTTATGTTGCAGCCCTCAGGCGCGCACTATTCTTAATCTACCCCATCAGCAGAAAATGGTGGTAGGTGAAACCAACATCATTCCCATGCAGCTTCCCGGCTTGCTGGAAGAACGGCTGGTTTTGGAGATCTTTAATCCATCCCGCAGCGTTTTTGCTTCCCAGGGGGATCCAGCCGTAGTCGTATCCAAAAATGGTTCCGCTTATGAGATAACTGCTTTAAAACCCGGCAAGGCCTCCCTCAAGATCAAACTCCTGGGCTACATTCCTTTAAAATCAATATCCATCGAATCGGTCCCGCCTCGACGGGTGGTGGTTGGAGGACACTCAATCGGGGTTTTGCTGCAATCACGGGGCATAATGGTGGTGGGTTTTGCGCCTATTGTTGACAGCCAGGGGCAAAAACTATATCCCGCCCGGGAACAGGGGGTGGAGATTGGGGATCTGGTCCTAAAAGTCAATAATCAGGATGTAAGCACTGAAACCGATTTGGCACAAATCATCGATACCGTCAAAGACAGCGAACTGGTCCTCAATATTAAACGCAAGGACCGGATCATTGATTTGACAATAAAACCGGCTTTTTGTGCAGAGACCCAGCGTTTTCGGGTGGGGCTTTTTGTTCGCGACGGGGTGGTGGGAGTAGGCACCATGACCTTTTGGGACCCCGAAACCCGCCAGTATGCAGCCCTGGGACATATAATCATGGATGCGGACACCAAGCAAGGTATCGATGTATTAAAAGGGCGCATCGTATCTGCATCAATTCAGACCATCAAACCCGGCAAACCCGGGCGTCCGGGGGAAAAAATCGGGGTCTTTCAGGGTGAGAGCACCCTTAAAGGCAGTATTTCTAAAAATACTGAAGCCGGCATTTTTGGGAGCACCGAGGGCGTAGTCGAAAACCCGGCCTCGGCGCACAGCGTTGAAATCGGCTATGCCCATCAGGTTCATACCGGCCCGGCCCATATATATACAGTTGTAAACGGCACCAGCATCGAGGAATTTGAAGTGACTATAGAAAAAGTGTACCCGGAACGTAAAAATGGCAAAGGTATGGTGGTTAAAATCGAGGATCCCCGTTTGTTGACCATCACCGGGGGCATTGTCCAGGGCATGAGCGGCAGTCCCATTGTGCAGGACGGGCGTTTGATAGGGGCAATAACCCATGTTTTCCTAAACGATCCTCAGCGCGGCTACGGTATATTTATGGATAACATTTTGTCGGAAATGCCGGTACAGAATAACACTGTAAGCTCTTTTTCGACATCGATTTTTTCGCCCGCCCTGGCGAACTGTGCTTAAAAGCCCCCTTATTTTCAATATCGGTTGTCAGCCCCTCTCCAGATCCTGGTTTAGTCCTTTTGTTTGTTTATGACATTGCCTGTGGTATTTTAGGTTAATTTAGGTTAATAAAAAAGCAGGAAATACCTGGGGAATAGTCGAAATCGGTTCTACAATGAGTCGGGAATAGGAGGGGTTTTTAAGAAATGTTTTTTGATAACGACAAAATCAAAGTTCTGATTGCAGATGACAACCGTGAATTCTGTGGAATACTCAGGGATTATTTCACTAATGATCCCGATTTTGAATTAGTTGATGTTTGCACCAACGGTATGGAAGTTCTTAATGTTTTACAAAAACAAGAGGTTCAGGTTTTAATTCTAGATCTTATCATGCCATACATGGATGGAATTGGAGTATTAGAGAAAATTAACAGCATCAATCTGGAGACCAGACCCAAGATCATCATACTAACCGCTTTCGGACAAGAAAATGTCACCCAGAAGGCGGTTCAATTAGGTGTCGATTATTACATATTAAAACCATTTAATCTTGAGGTTCTAGGAGACCGGGTCAGGCAAGTGGTCAGAGACATCAAGCCCCGGGAAGAAAACCGGGGCGGAGTGGCCACATTGACCGTGCATCACGGCAGCGCGAAAAACCTTGAGGTTGAGGTCACCAAAGTCATTCACGAAATCGGAGTGCCGGCTCATGTAAAGGGATATCAGTATTTACGCGACGCCATCATGCTGGTGGTTGAAGAGATCAATTACCTGGGCGCGGTGACCAAGGAACTGTATCCGGCTATTGCTCAAAAATATGACACTACTCCCAGCCGGGTGGAAAGAGCTATTCGCCACGCCATCGAATTAGCCTGGGATCGCGGAGATGTAGATAAGATCAATAAGGTGTTTGGGTACACCATTAGCGGAGAAAAAGGCAAGCCTACGAATTCTGAGTTCATAGCCATCATAGCCGACCGCCTGCGCTTGGAAAACAAGGTTAGCTAACCGAGTTTAAGAGAACACTCTGTAAGAAATTACAGAGTGTTTTTTTTATGCGGAAAAACCCCCGGCCTGACCGGGGAAGGTTTTGCAAAAGCCGCCCCTTTGAGGGGCAGCCGGCAAAGGCATGCGGTTGGCAGAAGTTCAGTGCGCTTTAAGGCGCCGCCGGCAAGACGCCCTTATAGGGCTGACGCATGCCACCGGTTACCAGCGCTGGTCATGACTGGGCGCATGACTATTACAGGTGGAGATTTTTGATGGTTCCGCGGCATAATTCCTATATTGTGACCGGGGTGGTATACTGGACAAGGAAGATTTTGGCCGGAGTTGCATTTAAGAACCCGGTTAAGGCCATATTAATTATCGATACAAGGCAACAGCGTTGTAAACCGCCTTTTAAAAATTAATAGGAGATTGGTTGATGATAAATGAAGATCGGCTTGTAAAAGGCTTTTGTAAACTGGTCGGTACCGCCTCGGTATCAGGGCGCGAAGGAGCCGTACGGGACTTGTTGATCAAGGCCATGGCCGACCGGGGCCTCAAGGCGACAGAAGATGCGGCTGCCCTTACGGTTAACGGCGAATCCGGAAACCTGTTGGCGCGCATTCCCGGGAATGCGCCTGGCCAGAAGGTGCTTTTCGCCGCCCACATGGATACAGTTGAGCCGGGAGAGGGTGTCGTTGCCGTGGTTGAAGCGGGTATTATCCGCAGCCAGGGTGATACCATACTGGGATCAGACGATAAAGCCGCCATTGCCGCCCTCCTGGAAGCCCTGGATGTATTACGGGAAAAACATCTGGCCTTTCCTGATTTGGAGCTGCTTTTCACAGTAGGGGAGGAACAGGGCTTGAAGGGGGCCAAGGCCTTCGATTTCAGCGTGCTCCAGTCGGAAATCGGCTATGTTTTGGATGCCGGGGGAGAGCCGGGTTGTATCGTGATACAGTCCCCCTGTCAGAATGAAATAGAATATGAGGTATACGGGCGGGCAGCTCACGCTGGCATCAACCCGGAGGAGGGCCTTAACGCCGTTCACCTGGCAGCCAAAGCTTTATCGTCCATGCCCTCCGGCCGTATTGATCACGATACCACCTGTAATTTCGGGCTGATTGCCGGGGGAAAAGCCCGCAATATAGTGGCTGAATACTGCCATGTCAGGGGGGAGGCCCGCAGCTTATCGCGCCGCAAACTGGATGAGCTTACCGCCGCCTTGACACAGACATTCTGCGACGAAGTCGAAAGACAGGGGGGCAGGGCTCAAACCAGCATCACTTTGCTCTACCCCGAGATAAGCCTCAAGCCAGACGATGAAGTGGTGCGCCTGGCGGCCTCAGCAGCCAGATCAATCGGGCTCAAACCGCGTTTGATAAAAACCGGCGGAGGCAGTGATGCCAGCATTATTCATGGTGCGGGAATACCCTGTGCCAACCTGGGGGTGGGCATGCAGAAGGTGCATACCTGCCAGGAATTTATTAAGCTTTCCGACCTCTCAGCCGTAACCCGGCTCATTCTGGCCATCATACAAACCGCTGTTGAACAAAATCCGGACTCAAACCCGTAATCAATGCAGGCTGAGGCGAATATACTCCTGAAGAAGCATTTCTCCTGGCACTTTTTCCAGCCAGGCCAGTATTTCTCCGATTTTGCCCTGCATGGTCATGCTGTTATGAGCGATAAAAATGTTCATTACCATCACCTCTGCTGCAGTATATGCAGGAGGTGGAAGAGTTATACAGGGAGGGCTCAAAATGTATTTCGAGGAGAAAACTATCGAATCCAAGCCCATATTTAAAGGGAGAATCATCGAAGTCAAGGTCGACCGGGTGCTCCTGCCCGGTGGGCAGGAGAGCACCCGCGAGATCGTTTTGCACGCCGGCGCGGTGGCTATCGTTGCCATCGATGACCAGGAAAACCTGTACCTGGTGCGCCAGTACCGCAAGCCTTTGGAAAAAACCCTGCTGGAGATTCCGGCCGGCACCCTGGAAGAAGGGGAAGAACCGCTGCATTGCGCCCAGCGCGAATTGGAGGAAGAAGTGGGAATGAAAGCGGAACGCTGGGAGAAACTGCTGTCCTATTACAGCGCGCCCGGCTTTTGCAACGAGCTTTTACATATATTCCTAGCCACCGGACTCACTCCCGGAGTCGTCCATTTGGATGCGGATGAATTCGTTGAAAGAGTCATTATGCCGTTAGACCAGGCCGTTAAGGCTATTGAAACCGGCCAAATCGCAGACGGTAAAAGTATTATCGGCATACAGTGCTGGTTGAACCGTAGGGCGGCTAAGTAGATGCATCGTTATTACGCTGATTTGCATATTCATATCGGCTCTGCACAGGGAAGGGCAGTTAAAATTACCGCGTCACGGCATTTAACCCTGCATAAGGTGCTTTTTCAGGATGCCCCGCGCAAAGGTCTGGATATAGTGGGGATTGTGGATACGGGCAGTCCGTTGGTCAGCGCAGAAATGGAAGCCATGCTCACAGAGGGCTCTCTACAGGAACTGGCGGGGGGCGGGTTTTTGGCCAACAATGGAGTCTTGCTGGTCGCCGGGTGTGAAATAGAAACCTGTGAAGGCATACATGTTATTATCTACCTGCCTGACCTGAAGAGTATCCGGACTCTCCAGAAATACCTGCATACCAGGGTCAAAAATCCCAACCTCTCCACTCAGGCGGCTCGATGCAGCACTCTGGATCTCATTAATCTCAATGTCTTACTTGATGGGATCTTTTGCCCGGCTCATGTTTTCACTCCGCATAAAGGCATATACGGCTGCTGGACCCGGCGCTGGGCTGACGTTTTGGGGAGGCAGTCCCGGCAGATCAAGATATTGGAACTCGGCCTCAGCGCCGACACCGATATGGCCGACTGCATTGCGGAAACCCGCCCGGTGAGCTTTCTATCCAATTCTGACGCCCATTCCTCGGGCAACATCGGGCGCGAGTTCAATCTGTTGCGCATGCAAAACAAGAATTTCGAAGAGCTGCGCTTGTGTCTGTACAAATCCTCGGGGCGCAATGTGGCTGCTAATTTTGGCATGGACCCCCTTCTGGGGAAATACCACCGCACCTATTGCAATAAATGCCGGCGCATTGCGGTTGAAGAGGCTCCGATCCTCAAATGCCCGGTCTGCGGGGGTACAGACGTGGTGATGGGGGTGTATGACCGCATCGTCAGTATCCGCGACTATGACGAACCGCACCACCCGGTGGGCCGGCCCCTTTATCGTTACCGGGTTCCTTTGAAAGATTTGCCGGGAGTGGGGCCCCGTACCCTGCAAAGCCTATGGCAGGCCTTTTCCAGTGAAATCGATATCCTTGAAAATGCCCCTATGGAGCGGATAGCCAAGGTGGGGGGAGCGCGTCTGGCCGCTTTGATTCTCGGGATGAGGAAGGGCCGGCTGAATATCCAAGCCGGCGGGGGAGGTTATTATGGAAAGGTTCTGAAAGGAGACGGAGAACATTAAACCTGTATACGTAATAGGACACAAAAACCCGGACGTTGATTCCATCGCCGCAGCTATAAGCTACGCCTGCTTTAAGAATCATGGCGGAACCCAGCCTCATATTCCCGCAGCGGCCGGGTCGATCAACAGCGAAAGCGAATTCGTCCTGCAGCAACTGCGTATAGAAAGACCCCTGGAGCTGGCCAGTGTGGGAACCATTGCCGAGGATCTTCTGGACAGCAAGCCCATAACCACTACCAGGGCTGATGTTGATCTGACGACACTGGGCAAATTGATGCGTGAGCAGAATATCAAAACCGTTCCGGTGGTAGATGAGGATGCCAAGTTTCTAGGCCTGGTTACCATCGGCGATATGGCCCTGCTGTTCCTGGAGCAGTTGGGTTCGGGCATCGATATTGCAGAAACTCCGGCAGTGCTGAGCCGACTCCTGGCCTTGCGGGTGGGTGAGGTGATGAAAAGCCAGGATCTGGTTCTTTTCGAACACGACGATACCATTGAAGAGATCAAAAGGAGTATGTTGAGCACCCGTTTCCGCAATTATCCGGTAGTAGGCGAACAGCACCGCTTCCTGGGCATGATCTCGCGCTACAACCTTTTGGCCATGCGCCGCAAGCAGCTCATTCTGGTGGATCATAATGAGAGCAAACAAGCCATTGACGGGATTGAAGAAGCAGAGATCGTAGAGATTATCGACCATCACCGGGTGGGCGATCTGCAGACCCTGTCCCCGATATATTTTTATAATCAGCCGGTCGGGTCGACCTGTACCTTGGTTGCCGAGCATTTCTTTAATAGCCGGGTGCCTTGCGACAAGAGCTACGCGAGTTTGATGCTGGCCGGCATCATGACCGATACCATGTTGTTCAAATCGCCCACTACCACGGAAAAAGACCGCAAGATCGCCCGGCAACTGGAGCAAATAGCGGGACTGAACGGGCTGCAATGGGGAAAAACCATCCTGGAAAAGGGAAGGCATTTTGACGAACAGGATGAGCTCAGCATGATAACCTCTGATTTAAAGGAATATCAACAGGATCACCTGCTCTTCGCCATCGCTCAAATCGAGACCCTGGAGCTGCACCAGCTGCACCACCGTCAGCAGGAACTGCGCCGGGCTATGGAGGCACTGTGCCAGTCCCGCGGCTATGATTTCATGTGTTTGATGGTCACCGCTATTCTGGAGGAATGCACCGAGCTGCTCATCGCGGGTCCGCAAGCCATATTGTTGGAAGCCGCTTTTCAAAGCCAGGCCCAACAGGGGGTAATGGCACTGGACGGGGTAATGTCCAGGAAGAAGCAGGTGGTTCCGGTTATCATTCAGCATATCAGGCAAAAACAAATCGTATAGAGCATTTCGAAAACCGAAAATGAACAGTACCTGCCGGGGGCTTGAGAATCGACATCTCAGGCCTTTTTCTTTTTGCATAAAGTTACCATGGCTAAAATATTATTGTTACAGGCCATGCTTGGCTGCCAATTTATATGCCACGGAAAATGCCTCGCCAGGGAGATTAGTGCATGAACTTACGTTTTAAATTAAAAGAGCATTTTCGCGAAAACCGCATCCAGTACTGCATGGTGGTAGCGCTTTTTACGTTGGGATTAATCATGGGAGCCTTCAAAGTGGGCGACCTGGACGGAGCGGTCCGAGAGCGGCTGCTGCAAATGATCGATCTCTATCTGGGGGGCCAGGAAGGAGTATACGGCCCCACCGTTTTTGTCAGCGCTTTGATCAATCAGGGCCGGTTTATGCTGGCCATCTGGGCCTTGGGACTGACGGTGATAGGCATCCCCCTTATCCTGGCGGTGATCTTCATGCGGGGCTTTTCGCTGGGATTCACGGTGGGGTTTCTGTTTCAGGAAAAGGCCGGTCAGGGGGTATTATTAACCTTTATCTCACTTCTGCCGCAAAACCTCATCTATATTCCGGTTTTGCTGATCGTGTCCGTTGTGGCGGTAAACTTCTCGCTGTATATCGTGCGGGGGCGCAGCTACCGCAAAGCCCCCTTAGGGGTTAGCCTTTTGGGATATACCTCGCTGTTCGGCGTCCTGATGCTGGTATTTATGCTGGGGGCCTTTATTGAAGCCTACCTGGTACCCTGGCTTTTACATAGCTTTATAAAATAATGGGAGGTGTCTGAATTGGTTATTCTGGTCGGAAATTGGAAAAAGAAATTGGTCAAAATTCTCGCTGTAATCGCTTTAATTGCAGTCTTTGCCGCTGCCATGCCGCTGGTGACCGGTCTCCTCTATGAACAGGTTCCGGTTATAAGCACCTGGTTCCAGGATGAACAGCCCAGCGGGAATCCTATGAGGGTGGAAAACGGCGAAAAGAATTCCAGGTTCCAGCAGCTGGTGGATCAGTTTGTCTTTAAACTGCAGGAATTTTACTATGAGGAATAGAGGAGGTGCAGGAAAAGTTTTTAAAGATGTCTAATAGAATAAAAAAATGAAAGAAACTTGGGCCATGTTAACCTGCCTTGAAGCTTTTATTGAATACCTTGACTATGAGAAAGGTTTGTCACTCAACAGCCGGGAAGCCTATCGGCGCGACCTTACCAAATTGTATGCTTTTCTCGAAAGTACTGGTCGGAGCGTTGATCCGGTTGAGCTTAATAAACAGGATATCATGGCTTTTTTGACCTGGCAGCTGGATAAGGGTCAGGCTCATTCCACCATTGCCCGCAGCCTTTCCAGCATCAAAGGCTTTTTCAAGTTTCTTATCCTGGAGGGGCTGATAACCCATAATGCTGCCCTGGATTTAGAAAACCCGCGTATCAAACGCCATTTGCCCCGGGTTCTTACGGTATCCGAAGTAGACCGCCTGATGGAGATCCCGCCGGTGGCCATACCACGCGGTTTGCGGGACCGGGCTATGCTGGAATTAATGTACGGCACCGGGATACGGGTGTCCGAAATGCTGGCCCTGGAGGTCAACGATATCAACTTAACTGCAGGTTTTTTGCGCTGTCTGGGCAAAGGCCGCAAAGAACGGATTGTTCCCGTAAACGGCAGCGCCCTCCGCTGGGTGGAACATTACCTGGCGCACGGCCGCCCGCTTTTGCTCAAAAATCTTAGACAGCACACCCTGTTCCTCAATGCCCGCGGCAGCAGTATGAGCCGGCAGGGTTACTTTAAAATTCTGAGCGGATATGCGCAGAAAGCCGGCCTGGACAAGGATATCACCCCCCATACCCTGCGTCATTCCTTTGCCACCCACCTTTTGGAAAACGGGGCGGATTTGCGTTCTGTACAGGAAATGCTGGGCCACGCTGACATTTCCACCACGCAGATCTACACCCATCTGACCCGCTCCCGGCTTCTTGAGGTGTATCAGCTTTATCATCCCCGCGCCTGATGCTTACCCCTCTTAATGCTCAGGTTCATTTGGGGTAAGCTATGATCATAATTCATGGCATTATACGACAGGTTGATAATATTGAGACCGACCAAGGAGGTTTGCAATGAAGAGAAGGGCTATACTGATTATCCTGGACGGGGTTGGGATTGGCGCCGCTCCGGATGCTGCCCTGTACGGAGATGAGGGCAGTAACTCGCTGGTCAATACTGCTGCGGTGCTGAATGGATTGGCACTTCCCAATATGGCCAGCCTGGGACTGGGGCATCTGGCCAGGATACCGGGGGTGAGCGCTCAACCCGCACCGATTGGGGCTTATGGGTTTATGGAGCCGTTGTCTAAAGGAAAAGACAGCACTACCGGGCATTGGGAGATTATGGGAGTGGTCTTGAGCCAGCCGTTTCCCACCTATGGGAAAGGGTTCCCGGAAGAGATTATCAAATCATTTGAAGAGCAGACCGGGCGCAAGAGTTTGGGCAATGTTGTCGCATCCGGCACCGAAATCATCGAACGCCTGGGGGACCAACACATAAAAACCGGCTGTCCCATCGTTTATACCTCTGCCGACAGCGTGTTTCAGATAGCCGCCCATGAGGATGTAATTCCCGTGGAGGAACTGTATGCCATGTGCAAGACTGCCCGGGAATTGCTGCAAGGCGAGCATGCCGTAGGCCGGGTCATCGCCCGCCCTTTCATTGGACAACCCGGGAGCTTGCAACGTACCAGCAACCGTCATGACTATTCTTTAGTCCCTCCCAGGAATATACTGGACTTTATTGAAGAAGC
>ENA-UOOH01001234-UOOH01001234.1-fermentation-metagenome-genome-assembly--contig:-NODE-1234-length-25568-cov-10.645240_pt1 | contig 25568 bp, 21 predicted proteins | sample MGYA00245778_ERZ724025 | MGnify/ENA primary metagenome ERZ724025 (study PRJEB28704, sample SAMN03018313) | fermentation metagenome | biome: anthropogenic terrestrial biome; feature: soil... | reverse complement strand
CCATGGGAATGTTGTTATTGCATCACATGCTGTGGCAAATGTAATTGTAGAAGACCATAAACTTTGATCTGCCCCACAATCTGTTTGTACTCTTGCTTTATATGCTGTTGATGAATTAAGGGTTGTGAATATATATGGGTTTGTAACTCCAGAAATTGTTGTTGCATTTGCCCAATCCGTTTCTGTTGCTAACATATATTGAATGTTCCATAAGCTTCCTGTTGCATCTGTCCATCCTAAATCAACTCCTGTTAATGTGGGATTTGATGCAATTATATTTGTTGGTGCAGGACAGGTTAAATCTAATATTGTTACATTATCTAAACCTACTGGATATCCCCAGTCATCATATCCTTCAAATGCTATTTGATAAGTTGATGATCCATTTGTAAGAGGGAGGGTTACCATTGTCCAAGATGGAGTATTTTGACTTAAGTATAGTATTTCCGTCCAAGTAGAAGTGGAAACTGTATCATTTCGATAATATACTTTTATTGTATTTTGGTCCGTACCCCAAGCAGATTGTGTGTACCAAAAAAACATTGTTGGATTTGTTAATGCTGAGATATCAAAAACTGGGGATACAAGCTTTGTTGTATTTCCAGTTGAGGAATGAGAGTATCTTGCAAACTGCGTCCCTTCTTGTGCAGATGTTATCTGGGAAGCAGATGATGCAGCTGACCAACTGTTAGTTCCTGAGACAAATTGTTGAGTCCAATTTGTTAATCCTGATTCAAATCCTTCATTCCATGGAAATGTACTAATGACTTGAGACCAGCCTTGAATAGCGAAAATCATCGCTATGAGAAAGTAAAAAATCTTTTTCATGTTTTTAATGTGTTAGTTAAACAATAATTAATAAAATTTATCTTAAGATTATAAATTTCAAGGCGACAAAGGTATGAATTAAAAAAATTAAAAACAAATAATTAGCAACAATTTTTTTGTCATTCACTGAAGTATTTCCTTAACTATTTGATTTTGTCTTATTTTCTGCTTCTAATTGCTGACGTGATTTTGACTGTGTAACAACATAAACTCCCAAAAAAACCAAAATTGCTGCCAAGACTTTCTCTAATCCAAAGTTATCTTGACCTAAAAATATTGCTAGAATAGCTGCAATGATTGGCTGAAGATAGTTATACATTGTGAGTGTCGTAGGTCTTAAATGCTTCTGACCTATTGGAATTAATAGATATGTTAGGAAGGTTGCCATTAAAACAACATATATAATTTCTACTCCCAAAAGATTATTTATAGAACGTAAATCAACTGCAGTAATTTTGGGAATTCCAATTGGCAAAAGCAAGATGGCACTAAAAAGAAACATCCATTTCATTAAAGTTACAGGGTGTTTGGTTTTAATAAAGTCCCTAAAGAATACTAAATAACAAGCATAAGCAAGAGAACTTAGGAAACAAAGTGAATTTCCAAACCAAGAACGAGTACCACTTACATTTAGATATTTGCTCGAAAAGATTAGAATTACTGCACCTAAACATCCAATCAAAACTCCAATAATTTTTTTATACGTAATTGGTTCTTTAAGGTATGCTGCAGAAATAAGCATTGTTATGATTGGAGTAAGGGTAATTATTAGAGAGGCATCAATTGGAGAAGTTGTTTTAAGTCCAACAATAAATGAAGTTTGATTGATTACTATTCCAAACAAAGAGGCAAAAAATAAAATAACAAAGTCCTTCACTGTAAGTTTTTCTCTTTTAACAAATAGTGAAGCAATCCAAAAAGCAATTGTTGCTCCCAAAATCCTAAAATAAGTAAGTGCTAACGCATCAATATTCCCATTTGATAGCACATTTTTAGCTATAACTATATTTATTCCAAATATAATATTGGTAGTAAGTATTGCTATATGTCCTTTTGAAACTCCTTTCATATTCAAAATTTTGTGCAAAAGTACATAAAATGTTCTACTTTTGCTCTTTTTCCTTCTTCATCACAAAAAATTTAAGACCAAATTAATAGCATTAATTTCTTTTCTGAAATAAATTTATCCTTCTCTGAAATAAATTATTTTTTCTCTGAAAACAATTTACATATTTAAGAGATTATTATTATTAGACTGATTATTTTTTCAAATATACATAATAAATCTAATACTTTGTCGTTTGAGGTAAGATTGGGCTTTGAAGGGAGGAATTTGGATTATGTTTAAGAAATTTAGAGTTTAATACATTATATATTATGGTTGACATTATTGAATTAAATGCAAAGATTGAGCGTGAAAGTGCTTTTGTTGATATGATTAACAACGAAATTCACAAATCTATTATTGGTCAAAAAGGAATGATTGAAAGATTAATCATTGGACTTTTGGCTAATGGGCATATTCTTTTGGAGGGTGTTCCTGGATTAGCAAAAACATTAGCTATAACTTCTTTGGCAAAGAGTATTGATGCTAAGTTTAGTAGGATTCAGTTTACTCCTGACCTTTTGCCTGCCGACCTTATTGGAACAATGGTTTATAGTCCAAAAGAAGAAGTGTTTGCAGTGAAGAAAGGTCCTGTTTTTTCTAATTTTGTTTTGGCTGATGAAATTAATCGTGCTCCTGCAAAGGTTCAATCAGCTCTTTTGGAGGCTATGCAAGAACGTCAAGTAACTATTGGAGAGAATACTTATAGATTAGAAGAGCCTTTTTTGGTGCTTGCAACCCAAAACCCAATTGAGCAGGAAGGAACCTATAGCTTGCCTGAGGCTCAACTTGACAGATTTATGATGAAAGTTGTGATTACTTACCCAAAGAAAGAGGAAGAAAAATTGATACTTGCACAACAGGTTGGTGCAACATTACCAAAGATTGAGCCAGTTATTAAGCCTGATCATATACTTCATGCAAGGGAAGTTGTTAAGGAGGTTTATATTGATGAGAAGATTGCAAATTATATTACAGATATTGTTTTTGCGACTCGTTTCCCTAAGGAAAATAATTTGGAAAAATTAAGCTCTTACATTAGTTACGGAGCTTCTCCAAGAGCAACAATTAATCTTGCATTGGCTTCTCGTTCCTATGCGTTTATTAAAAGAAGAGGTTATGTTATTCCTGAGGATGTGAGAGCAATTTGTATGGATGTTATGCGTCATAGGATTGGCTTAACCTACGAGGCGGAGGCTGATAATATTACTACTGAAGACATTATTAACGAAATAATAAACAAGGTTGATGTTCCTTAAGAGATGAATGAAGATTTATTAAAGAAGGTTCGAAAGATTGAGATAAAAACTAAACGTCTGTCCAAAAATATTTTTTCTGGACAGTATCATAGTGCTTTCAAAGGGAGAGGTATGTCTTTTAGCGAGGTCAGGGAATATAATTATGGAGATGAAGTAAGGAGCATTGATTGGAATGTTACTGCTCGTTTCAATCATCCTTATGTTAAGATTTTTGAAGAAGAAAGAGAACTTACTGTTATTCTCTTGATTGACGTTAGTGGAAGTACTTTCTTTGGATCAAATGGAAATCTGAAGTCTGATATTATTACTGAGATAGCGGCTGTTTTGAGTTTTTCTGCAATTGCAAACAACGATAAGGTTGGAGTAATTTTCTTTAGTGATAAGGTTGAAAAATATATCCCTCCCAAAAAAGGGTCTTCACACATATTAAGAATTATTAGAGAGCTTATTACTTACAAACAAAGTAACACTAAGACCTCGTTTGATATTCCTCTTAAGTTTATGAATAATGTTATCAAAAAGCGTTCAACTTGTTTTCTTATTACTGATGCTTTTGGGCATTTTGATGATTCTTTAGAGATAATTTCCCGTAAACACGATTTTTCAACAATAATTGTAAGAGATAAGAAAGAAGACATAATACCTTCAATTGGTCTAGTTAGTTTATTTGACAACGAAACTGGAAAGAAAATGTGGATCGACACTTCGGATAAGAAACTATTGAAGCATTTTTCAGAACAAAGAAACAAACAAGATTATTTCTTAAAACAAAAGCTCAATCGTCTTGGCATTGACAGTATAATGGTTTATACAGGAGAGGATTATATAAGGTCTTTAATAAAATTATTTGAAAGAGGAGGACGTTTATGAAAAGGCTTTTTACCCTATTATTCTCATTAATTATTTTCAATACTTCTTTCTCTCAGCCAATAATTCCAAATATTAGCAAGTCAAAGTTTCAGATTGGGGATCAGGTTGTTTATTCTTTTTCTATTCCTGTTGAGAAAACAAATGAAATGAGTGTGTATATGCTTGTTGAAAAGAAGGATAGCTTGGAGATTGCTAAGCAAACTATAGACACTGTTCAAAGAAATGGGAAGAAGTATCTGGATGTAAAGTATTATTTTACTTCATTTGTTGAGGGTAAGCATAAGATAATTAATCAAAATGGCAGAAGCTTTGAATATGAAGTTATTCCCTTCCCTATTGATACTACTAGTTATGAGATAAAGGACATTAAAGCAAATCTTAAGGAGCCGTTTAACATAAGTGAAATAATGCCAATTATTATTTGGCTGCTTATAGCAATTGGTTTTATTGTTTTAGTTTATTTCCTATTCAAGCTTTGGAAGAAATACAGAAAAACAAATATTAAGGAAGTATTTGTTAAGCCTAAACCAAGTCTCCCTGCTCACGTTATTGCCTTAGATTCTCTTGAAAAATTAAGGCTAAAACGACTTATTGAGAATAATAGAATAAAAGAGTATTACTCAGAAATATCTGAAATTTTAAGAATATATCTTAATAATAGATTTTCAATGATGGCAATTGAAATGACTACTCAAGAAATACTTGCAATTATTAGTATGAATGAGCAGATTAATGAAGATTCTTTTAAATTAATCAAAGAAGTTTTGGAATATTCTGATTTGGTTAAATTCGCAAAGTACATTCCTTCATTACATATTAGTGATAAATGTATGCAAGATGCAATTGAGTTTATTCAAAACACAAAACTTATAATTGAGAACAAAGAAAAGGAGGAAGAAAATGATTAATGGTTTTGAGTATCCTTATTTCTTACTTTTATTAGTAATAATACCTTTGCTTATTGCTTTTCAGATATTTTACGATAAAAAGCAATATTCAAATATTCACTATTCTCAACTTACTCCCTTTGAAGGTTATTCCAAATCATGGAGGGTTAAATTAAGGCTTCTGCCTAATTATCTTAGATATTTGGTTCTTGCTCTATTGATTATTGCAATAGCTAGACCACAATCATACTTGAGTAAGGACGAAATGAATATTGAAGGAGTTGATATTGTTGTTGCATTAGATATTTCTGGTTCAATGCTTGCAGAAGATTTTAAGCCTAACAGATTGGAAGCTGCAAAGGATGTTGCCAAAGATTTTATGCAGGGAAGACAAACAGATAATATAGGATTAGTTGTTTTCTCTGGAGAAGCTTTTACACAGTGTCCACCAACTACTGACCACAGAATGCTTTTAGAGCTAACCTCTAAGGTAGAAAGTGGAATTATTGAAGATGGGACTGCAATTGGTGATGGTTTGGCAACTGCAATCAACAGAATGAAAGATACTAAGACTAAAAGCAAAACAATTATTCTCTTAACTGATGGAGTTAATAATATGGGAGCTATTGATCCATTAACAGCAGCAGAGATTGCTAAAGATTATAAAATGAGAGTTTACACAATAGGCATAGGGAAGATTGGAATGGCTCCATATCCTTTCCAAACTCCTTTCGGTAAACAATATCAAAATGTTGAAGTAAATATTGACGAACCTCTTTTAAAGGAAATTTCAAACATTACTGGAGGTAAGTACTTTCGCTCAACAGATAAGAATTCTCTTCAAACCATTTTTAAGGAAATTGACAGCATGGAGAAATCAATTATTGATGTATCTTACTATAAACTTAAAAAAGATTTAGCCCTCCCTTTTCTAATTGGTGCTCTTTTAGTTTTGATTGCTGAAGTGTTATTGAGAAGAACCATTTTAAGAACAAATCCATAGATATGATTAGAACAGAATTTCCAGAAGCATTATATCTCTTAATACTAATTCCTGTATTTTTTGTTATACATTATATATATATTAGGAGAAAAAAACAGAGATTAAAACGATTTGTAGATAACGAATTAATAAATACAATAGTTCCAGAACTTTCTTATGGTAAGCTTTGGACTAAATTTATTCTTTTAAACTTAGCTTTTATGTTTCTTGTAATTGCCATTTCAAATCCTCAAATTGGAACATCTATTGAAAAGAGCGAAAGAAAAGGAACTGACCTAATGATATGTTTGGATATTTCAAATAGTATGTTAGCAGAGGATATTAAGCCAAATAGGATATCTAGGGCTAAGCAATCTTTAAATTCTTTGATTGATCAATTAAGCAATGATAGAATTGGAATAGTTATTTTTGCAGGTAGTGCGTATGTTCAACTTCCAATAACCAATGATTATAGTGCAGCAAAGACCTTTATTGATATTATTGATCCTTCAATGATTTCTAATCAAGGAACTGCAATTGGAGAAGCTTTGGAAATTGCAAACGAAAGTTTTGGAGAAAAAAATAACAATAAATCAAGAAGCATAATTCTCATCTCTGACGGAGAGGATAATGAAGAGGAAGCTGTTAACATTGCTAAGAAAATTGCTAAAGATGGGGTTATAATAAATACAATAGGTTTAGGATTAGCTGAAGGAGCATTAATTCCAATTAATAAAAAAGGTGCAAGTAAGATAGAATATAAAAAAGATGCAAATGGTTCATATGTGATGACCAAACTCAATGAAGATATTCTTAAGGATATTGCTACTTCTGGTAATGGAGTCTATATTAAAGCTAATAATGCCTCCATTGGATTAGACAATATTCTTGCAAGAATTAATAAAATGGATAAAAACGAATATCAAGCAATAGCATATAAAGATTATGAAAATAGATTTTATATCTTTGCATTTATTGCACTATTGTTTTTAGTTATTGAGTTTTTTGTTTTTGAAAAGAAGAATAAATATATTAATAGGAAGTTTTTCTTTGGAAAAGAATAAGATGAATTTATGAAAAAGTATATTTTTTTAGTTTTAATTGTGTTTGTTCTTACTTCTTGTGAGAAAGAAAAGAATTATTTGCGAGAGGGCAATAAGGACTTTGAAGAAAAACATTATGCAGAAGCTGAAGATAATTATCGGAAATCCCTTAATGTTGATAGTAATTATGTTAAAGCACAGTATAATCTGGCTAACTCTACATACAAACAAAACAAAGAGGATCTATTTAATCAATCACTTTTGTATTATGACAAGGTCTTATCTAAAGACAGTATTTCTGACACAGCAATTAGAGCTAACACATTTTATAATAGAGGAAATACAAACTTCAAAATTGCTATCTTTGACTCGATTGAAAAAGGTGATAGGTTTAATGATGGGTTAAAAAAAGCAGTTGAAGATTATAAACAAACCCTCAAAATTAATCCTCAGGATAGTTCAGCAAAATACAATCTTTCTTTGGCAATGAGATTGCTTAAGCAAAATCAACAACAAAACAAGCAAAAACAAAAGAAAGATGACCAAAAGCAAGAACAAAAGCCAAAAAATCAAGAACAAAACAAGCCAAAACAAAACCAAGATAATCAAAGGATGTTAGAGGCTCTAAAAAACAATGAAAGAAACACTTTGGAAAAGCTAAAAAAAGAAAAGGATAAAAAAATTATTAATAACAGAAATAATAAAGATTGGTAGGTTTTATAATGAAAAGGACTATATTTTTATTCATATTTTCAACCCTAGGTTTGTTAGGATTAAAATCATTTGCCCAAGACATTAGTTTTAATGCATCAGGTCCTTCGGTAATTGGTGTAGGAGAGCAGTTTAGAGTTGTTTTTACTATTAATTCTGATAATATTTCAAAATTTGTTGCTCCTAATTTTGGGAATTTTGATGTCTTAGCTGGACCAAGCACTTCAAGAAGATCTTCTTTTAATATGGTTAATGGAAGAACAACAAATACTTCATCTACAAGCTTTACTTTTGTACTAAGTGCGAATAAGGAAGGTGTATTTAATATTGGTGGAGCAAAAATTAACGTCAATAATGCTACTTATACTTCCAATTCACTCACAATCAAAGTGCAGAAAAACCCAACACAAGCCCAAAGAGCACAAACTCAAAGTGGATATTCTCAAAACCAATCCTATCAACAACCTATTACTGTTTTGGATGATAAAGCATTATTTATTAGAGCAAGTGCTAATAAATCTAAGGCATATATTGGAGAAGAAATAATAATTACTTACAAACTATATACCCTTGTAAATATCTCAGAGTATCAAGTTAAAAGAATGCCAATAAATAAAGGGTTTTGGATTGAGGAGATTGACATGTCACAAGATCCAACCATTAACACAGAAACTATTGATGGGAAAAGATATCAAGTAGCAACTCTTAGAAAAGTTATTGCTTATCCTCAACAATCAGGTAAATTAACGATAGCTCCACTGGATATTGATGTTGTTGCACATATTGCATCTAGAAATCAAAGAAGAGTTTCTACGGGAGATCCATTCTTTGATTCGTTTTTTCAATCCATGGGACAAACAGGATACGAAAAGGTCAAAAAAAGTATAAAATCTCATAGTATTAATGTTGATGTTACAGAACTTCCAAAAACAAACCTCGACTTTTCTGGAGCTGTTGGAAATTTCGAAATATCAGCAACAGCAAATCCTCTTGAATGTAAAACCAACGAAGCTATTACTCTTAGATATACTATTTCAGGTTCAGGCAATTTAAGTCTTATTGATAAGATAAATTTGAATATACCAGAGGATTTTGAATCCTATAATCCAACTATAGATGATAATATTAATAAAACTCAGAATGGAGTTAATGGGAAAAGAACATTTGAATACATATTAATCCCAAGAGTTCAAGGTGAGTTTAAAATACCTAAGGTTAATTTTACATATTTTGATGTCAAGACGAAAACTTATAGAACCGTTTCAACTAATGATTTTACATTAAAGATTTCTAAAGGAAAAGACGAACTCAGCGGTTTAGCACAACAAATGAGCGAAAGAGAAAAATATGTAAATAGAGACATTGAACATATAATAACAAAACATTCAAAATTTAACTCCATTAATTCTTCAGTTTATAACAATACTTATTTAATTATTATTTTCCTTACTCTTCCTCTCATTACAATAGGATATATTATCTTCAAAAACAAATCAATCAAAAAGAATAGCGATGTTTCTTATGTAAAATACAAGAAAGCCACTAAGGTTGCAATGAATAGGCTAAAGAAGGCAAAGAAATATTTAGACAATCAACAAAAAGATGACTTCTATACCGAAATTGCTCAAGCAACTTGGAACTATCTTTCCGATAGGTTTAAAATTGTGAAAATGGATTTAAGTTTCGATAACGTTAAAGAAATTTTAAGTAAAAGAAAAATCAATGAAAACACTATTGAGAACCTTATTTCTCTTTTGAATAATTGCGAATATGTAAGATTTTCTCAAGGAGAAGAAGTGCAAAAAATGGATAGCCTATATGAGCAAGCTATTAATTCATTGTCTGATATTGAAGCTCAAATAAAATAATTAAGCAAATGATGTTTATGAAAAAATTTATATATTTAATTCTTCTTTTGTTGTTCAGTGGAAGTATTATTGCCCAATCATCAGAATTATTATTTGAGAAAGGCAATCAAGCATATAATAACAAGCAATATGAGCAAGCCTTGAAAAGTTATTTATTGATTGAAAAAAGTAAAAATATTTCTGCTGAATTATATTATAATATTGGAAATACATATTTTCGTCTTTTTGACTACACAAATGCTATCCTGTATTATGAAAGGGCTATTCTTTTAAAACCAAATAATCAAAATATAAACACTAATCTTAAAATTGCTAAGGCACGACTTAAAAGTGATGTATACGTTATGCCTAATTTCTTTTTAACAGATTGGTGGAATAAGATTTCTAATCTCTTCGCTGCCTCGACATGGACGATTATTTCTATTACCTTACTTCTAATAACTTGTATAGTCTTTATTTTTTACTATTTTTCCTATAACAGAAAAAAAATATTATTCTATTCTTTTATTTTTCTTAGTTTCTTGTTTGTTGTTTCTTGTTTTGCAGGTTTTACCCGTCAAAGCATTATGCAGTCAAAAGATAAAGCTATTGTTTTTGGGGAAGGTATAATGGGAAAAGATTCTCCTGACGATAACTCCACTGATAAAGTCAAAATTGTTAAAGGGCAAAAAATAAAGATTATTGACAAAAGTAGCAATTGGATTAAAGTTAAAACAGAGGACGGCAAAGAGGCTTGGATTAAAAATAACAATATTGTGATAATCTAATAATTATTTAAGTCAATCAAAATGAGTGAAACTATTGAACACAAAGGTAGAGTATCAGACATACAAGACAATAAGATTATTGTAACAATAATATCAAAATCTATGTGTGCCTCTTGTCATGCTAAGGGAGCTTGTATCTCTGGAGACTCAAAGGAAAAAATTATTGAAGTTAAGACAAGTAATTTATCAAATTATATAATTGGAGATGAGATTACTGTATGTTTGGAAAGAAAAATTGGATTCAAAGCGGTTCTAATAGGGTTCTTCTTTCCTTTCTTAGTTTTAATTTCTGTCTTTATACTCGCTTATATTTTTATTTCTCCAAATAGTGAAATTATTACTGCTGCAATTTCTCTTTCTGCAGTTACCCTATATTATTTTATTATTTATCTACTAAGGAATAAGATTGAAAAAGAATTTCACTTCAAAATTAAATAAAATATTTTCTCTCATATTTTTTAATGCCTCACTACCACCAAAATTAAGTCACACATATTAAAAATTAAAGTTGACATTTTCTAAAAAAGCTTATCTTAAAGGAAAATAATCTGTATTTTTTGAAATTCCAGAGATTAATTTTTACAAAAAACACTTTAAAATTGTTTGGTAAAAGAATTATTTGTACTTTTGCTCATTAAAATTGGAATTAATTTAAAAGCAATAAAATAATAGATTTATGAAAAACAGAACATTACTATTAGGATTAGTGTTTTTATTCCTTTCTTTTATAGGAGTAAACTCAGTTAATGCTCAAACAAATGATCAATGGATTTCTCTTGGACCAAATAATATTAGTGGTCGTTCAAGGGCTGTTATCTTTGACCGATTCAATAATAATATCCTTTATTCAGGAGGTGTTGCTGGAGGTTTGTTTATTAGTGTAAATAATGGTAAAAATTGGCAAGAAATAACCTTGGGCGACGGTCAACAAAACCTTGCAATAACAAGTATTGCTCAAGACAATAATGGAGTTATTTATTTAGGAACAGGTGAAGGAAATTACAAATTAAACGGTTTCGGAACAAATACAAATGTTATTGGTATGTTGGGTAATGGAGTTTATAAATCAACTACATTAAATCAAACTAACAAAAATTGGGCTGCAAACTTATCAACCGATGATGAGAAATATGCTTGGGCACAAGAAAACATCCGTTTCCAATTGTTAGACTTTACCAGACCTACTACTCAATATAGTTATGGTGATGGAAAAGCATTTGTAAATAAGATAGCTACAAATAAAGTATCCAACAAAATATATATTGCAACTGATGCAGGCTTAATGGTAATGAATGATGATGCAACAAACTGGACTGCAGTTTCTGCAATTCCATCTACTGCAACCGTTGGTGACATTAATATTAGTAATAATGGTAATATTGCTGTTTACTTTAATGATAGTGAAGGAAAGATTGCTTTTTCAAGTGATGATTTTTCAACTAATTCAATTATTTTCAGCACTGCAAACATAACTTCTTTTGATGCAAATGCTCTTTCAATTAATAGAATAAGATTAGCCTTTGGGATAAATAACCCAAACAAACTTTATGCTTATGTAAATTATTTCAGCGAAACAGGTGAAGGTTATAGAACTTACAAAGAAATTCTTATTAGAACTGACCAAATAAGCAATGTTACTTGGAGAAGAACTACTCCAACTTCTTACTCTAATGGTGGTGACCCTGCATCAATGTCAATTGTTATTGATGATAGGACTACTCCTGAAATTGTTTATCTTGGTGGAAACATCGTTAGAAAAGGATATGATGCAAATAATTCAGACATTTATTATTGGGAAGGCATAAGCCAATATACTAATTCATTCGGTAGTACAGATGGAGTTAGAACCTCTCCTACATATGTAAGCAAAGGTATTCATGAACTACTAATCAAAGATAATGCAAATACTAGTTTTGATAGCACAATCATAATTGCAGCTACTGATGGTGGTATTCATATCTTTTCTTATGATTCAACTCTATACACAACAGATTGGAGACTTTCTACCAAAAACATGATTAACACTCAATTCTATAGTGTGGCTGTTTCTCCAGATGCATCTGTTGTAGGTGGTACTGTAGGAAATGGTTCAATCTATATTTCTAATACTGGTAATTTAGGTGAAAATAAAGCAGGTGATGTTATCTGGACAATAAATTCTCCTGGATATAATCCAAATGGATTCCAATATACAGAAAGTGGCGGAAATGTTGGAGCATCTCAATTCCAACGTATTGACCCAACATCAAGAAAATCTCTTATTTTATCAAGAGCTTATGGGCAAATAGCACGTACATATGGAAATAATGGTGATTATTATTCAATTGATGACGTTACTTGGAACTATGGTTCAACATTATTCCCAAGTGGAATTATTGAAAATCAAGCTTGGGCTCCATACGAACCATTGGTAACTCCATTGTATTTATGGGAATCAATTAATTCTACTATACCTGATTCAATGTTTTTAGTAATTGATAAAAACACTGCAATCAATCCAATAAATAGAACAACTTCAGATGAAGAATGGAGAGAAGGTTCTTGGATAGTTCCAGGAGACACTGTATTGGCTAATAGCCCTACAATGGGATATCCTTTCATTTATGTTTTCTCTGACTCAGTTCAATTTAATCAAGACACTGCAATAAAAATTCATAACCCAATCCAATCTAAACTATTCTTTGGAACATCTCAAGGTATATATGTTTGTTCAAATATTAATGACTACATAGCATCTCCACTTGCTGGTTCACTTACTCCAATTTCAATGGTTAAGTTCTACGAAACTACAAAATTTGCAAACGAACCAACAGAACAAATTCATTGCTTTGCTATAACTGATGATGGGAAAACACTTTTTGTAAGTACTGATAAGCTTCGTGCAGTGTCAGATACAAGTTTCCTTTATAGATTTGACTTATCAAATGTTGATTTCTTAAACTCAGCTAATGCTATATCTATTGTACCTGAAGTTATGATGTTTAATCGTCAGATTACTTCAATAAATGTTGACAAACAAAATGGTAATAACGTAATCTTAACTTTTGGAACTTACTTAAGTGCACAATCAAACATTCAAGTTTCATCAAATGCATTAGCAACTCCATTTTCTTCAGTTATATTTAAAGAAACTATCAACAGAGACCCAATCAACGATGAAGATTTCTTACCTAACAACAAACCTGTTTTCTGTGCTTTAATTGAAAGCATGAATCCAGATAATGATGGACAAAACGTTGCTTATATTGGAGCTGAAGACGGAATTTACAAAACAGAAAATTTCTTAGGAACAGCATCTGGATCAAAAGTTGAAGTTGAATGGGAAAAGATGACAGGTATTCCTAACGTTCCTGTATTCCAAATAACTCAACAAACAATGAACCTTCCAAGCTATGAATTCCACACATACTTAGGACAAAATACATTCTTTACTTCATTTGCAAACACAAAACTTCCAGGAGCAATTTATGCTGCAACTCACGGAAAAGGTCTATTTGCTTTCTTGGGAGACACTATTGCTGAAAACACTAATTTAATTGGAATTAAGGATAACATTGTTACAATTAATGAAAAACCAAGCTTAAGAGCTTATCCTAACCCAGCTTCAAGCACAACAACTCTTGAATATAACATATCAAAAGCATCAGAAGTAAAACTTCAAGTATATGATATGAATTCTCGTTTAGTAAGTTCCATAAACAAAGGACGTCAATCTGCAGGAGTACATTCACAAGAACTAAATGTACAAAATCTAAAGAGTGGAATCTATATGGTTCGTATCATAACAAACAACTCAACAAGCACAGCAAAATTAATTGTTAAATAATATAATTAAACAATTCAATAAGAAAAGGAGGTCATTATGACCTCCTTTTTTAGTATATTTGCACCAAACAAAAAAAAAGGAGGATTTATGATTAGCATGATTGTAAAATTATTAATCTCTGTTGGCTTAGGATTTTTAATAGGCTTAGAAAGAGAAAGATCTCATAAAGTTGTTGGAGTTAAGACAATATCCTTAATTACACTTGGAAGCACAATCTTCACTTTAGTTTCAGTCTATTACATAAAATCTGACCCCACAAGAGTAATTGCTCAAATAGTTTCTGGAGTTGGATTTATTGGAGCAGGTATAATATTCAAAAACGATATGCAAGTATCAGGACTAACAACAGCAGCAACCGTTTGGTGTGCAGCAGCAGTTGGTGTTTTAGTAGGAATGGGACTGTTTGAACTTGCAGCAGTTTCAGCTGTTCTAATTTTAATTATTAATATTGTATTTGAATACCTCAAGAAAAAGGAAAAGAAATAAAATTCAATCTAAAAAGAACATACAAATACTGTAAATTCCCCATAATTGGAGGAATAGTTGGAGTTGAATTTGATTTCGAAACAGGTAAATCACTAAAATTCCCAGTAGTTTTAACACCTTCATACAAATAGGCAACCCTCTACCCTATTTTTTCTAATTATAGAATTAATGACCTTAAAGTAATAAAAGACTTTAAGGTCATTAATTTTTTATTGCATAGAAACTCTTGCATAGTAAGATATATAAATTCAAAATTTCTGAAATACATCAAGACTTTTTTTAACTTCATCGAGATAAAAAAGTCAATCATAATTGAAAATATAAGGGACATATCTAAAAATATAAGGGACATATCTAAAAATATAAGGGACATATCTAAAAATATAAAGGACATATTTTTAATTATAAGGGAGATATTTTTAATTATGATTTAGTTTTTTTTGAGAGTTTAGATTTTTAGGTGATTTTTCGTTTTAGGTGTTTAAAGAACCTAAAGTCTTTAAGGTCCTTAATCCCTTATTTCATTTTACTGAAATCAAGTAATAATTTACTGAAATCAAGTTTTAATTTTTTCTTTCTTCGTTTTAATTTACTCAAATAAGATTTTAATTTCCCCTCTCTTTTTTTCAGTATTTTAGACATTTTGATTGCAATTTATATCCAATTAATCCAATTATCCTTAATATTTAATTCCTATAAGCAGTTAAAAATCCTTATTTTTCGCTTATCTGAATAAAAATTAAGTTTTTTTATCGGTTATTCATAAATAAATTGTAGTTTTGGAGTTGTAAAACAGATTAAAAAAGAAATATGGCAGAAATAAATAGTGCAGATATTGGGTTTGAAGATAAGATTTGGAAAGCAGCAGACCTTTTAAGGGGAAACCTTGATGCTTCTGAATATAAATCAGTTGTCTTAGGTTTAATCTTCCTTAAATACATATCAGATCGTTTTGAAAAAAGATATAATGAACTAATTGAAGAAGGAGAAGGATTTGAAGAAGATAGAGATGAATATACATCTGAAAGTGTTTTTTATGTTCCTCAAGACTCAAGATGGGAGATAATAGCAAGTAAATCAAGAACGCCAGAGATAGGAACAACTATTGATGATGCAATGCGTCATATTGAAAAAGAAAACCCTAAACTTAAAGGAATACTCCCAAAGAATTTCTCACGTCCAGAGCTTGATAAAAGACGTTTAGGTGATGTGGTGGATTTATTCACCAACCTAAAGATGCACACAAAAGACGAATCAAAGGATATATTAGGTCGTGTTTATGAATATTGCTTATCGAAGTTTGCAGAGCAAGAAGGTAAATTAGCAGGGGAGTTCTATACTCCTTCATGCATAGTTCAAACTCTTGTAGAAGTACTTCAACCCCTAAAAGGTAGAGTTTATGACCCTTGTTGTGGTAGTGGAGGTATGTTTGTTCAAAGTGCTAAATTTATAGAATCCCACTCTTCAAATATCAATAATATATCTGTTTATGGTCAAGACTCCAACCCAACAACTTGGAAAATGGCTACAATGAACCTTGCCATTAGAGGAATTGAAGCTGATTTAGGAAAATATAATGCTGACACTTTCTTCGAAGATTGTCATTCAACCCTAAAGGCAGACTATGTAATGGCAAATCCACCTTTTAACCTTTCCGACTGGGGAGCAGACAAGCTTTCTTCCGATGTTCGTTGGCGTTATGGAGTGCCACCAAATGGAAATGCCAACTATGCATGGTTACAACATATTGTTCATCACCTTGCACCAAATGGCAAGGCTGGTGTAGTACTTGCCAATGGCTCATTAAGTTCCAACACTTCCGGAGAAGGAGATATTAGAAGAAAAATGATTGAAGATGATATTGTAGAAGGAATTATCGCAATGCCATCTCAACTATTCTATACAACACAAATACCAGTATCAATTTGGTTTATATCTAAAAACAAGAAGCAAAAAGGCAAAACCCTATTTATTGATGCAAGAAATCTTGGCACAATGGTTACTCGCAAGCTAAGACAACTAACCACAGAAGACATCCACCTAATAGCACAAACCTTTGAAGCCTTCCAAAAAGGAACACTAACCGAAGAAAAAGGCTTTAGCTCAATTGCCTCTCTTGAAACCATATCAAAACAAGACTACATCCTAACCCCAGGCAGATACGTAGGAATAGCAGACCAAGAAGAGGACGCCGAACCCTTCGAAGAAAAAATGACCCGCCTAACCTCCGACCTATCACAACTCTTTGCAAAATCCCACGAATTGGAAGAAGAAATAAAGGAGCAACTTAAAAAGATAGGGTATGAATTATAAGAAATTAATATCAATTTCGCGACCTCACGAAAATGATATTTTTATTGATAAAAACGATGTATATATACGATTCGACAATTGTAGAGACGCGATTAATCGCGTCTCTACCAAGGACAACAACACCTACAATAATTAAATACGGGTAAAATGATATGCGACAATAATTATATTATGGGTAAAATGATATGCGACAATTGTAGAGACGCGATTAATCGCATCTCTACCGACGACAACAATCAATTATGAATAACTGGAGAAAAACAACATTAGGAGATGTTTGTGAATTATTATATGGTAAATCATTAACTGCAAATAAAAGGGAAAAAGGAAATATTCCAGTTTATAGTTCTGCTGGTATTACTGGTTGGCATAATAAACCTTTAGTTAATAATAGAGGAATTATTGTAGGAAGAAAAGGAACTGTTGGGACTGTTTATTTGTCAGAAGTTCCATTTTATTGTATTGATACTGCATATTATATTCTACCAAACGATGATATTTATAATTTTAAATATCTATATTATAGATTGAAATCTCTTGGATTAAATAAATTAAATGAAGATAGTGCAGTTCCTGGATTAAATAGAGATAATGCATATAGTCAAGAATTTAATCTTCCACCTCTTGATGAGCAGAAACGTATTGCTGATGTTTTGAGTGCTTTGGATGATAAGATAGAGATAAATAATAAGATTAATGAGAACTTAGAAGCACAAGCACAGGCAATATTTAAGCAGTGGTTTGTGGATTTTGAGTTTCCGGACGAAGAAGGCAAACCCTATAAATCAAACGGAGGAAAATTCATCGATTCCGAACTGGGACAAATCCCAGAAGGTTGGAAGGTTGGAACGTTAGGAGAGATAGCAAATATTTCAAGTGGGAAAAGACCTCAAATTAAACAAGATAAAAAGACTGATGATGTAAATATACCATTAGTAGGTGCAAGTTGTATAATGGGTTATACAGATTCATTTTTATATAATAAGCCAATAATAGTAACAGGAAGAGTTGGAACGCACGGAGTTATCCAAAGATTTAATATGCCATGTTATCCATCAGATAATACTTTGGTATTAACTACTGATAATTATGAGTTTACTTATCAAACATTAAAAACTATTGATTTTAAATCATTGAATATAGGTTCAACACAACCATTAATTACTCAAACACATTTAAAAAATATAGATATAGTTATTCCAGATAATGATTTAATACAACAGTTTGAAGCAATAAACTCAACGTTATTTGATAAAATTGAGATTAATATAGATGAAAATAAAAACCTTTCAGAAATTAGGGATAGTTTGTTGCCTAAATTGATGAGTGGGGAGGTTAGGGTTTGAATTTAAAAATAATTGGTTTATGGATACAAGTCATATTGAATTATTAAAAGGAATTGAAAATGCAATTTCAACGCCAAGGGTTTATGATTGGTTGGTGTTTGTTATTGCTGTTATTAATGTTGGGGCTTTTGTATTTCTTAGTATTTATATTTATAAATTGAATAAGAAGGTTGCTAAGAATCAAGATGATTTGCTGAAGAGAAATTTGAGATTGCAATTGTTTGAGAAAAGAATAAAGGTTTTGGAATGTGTCCTAGATACAAAGAAACATTTAAAAGAAAATATAATTGATTATCCTCTTATTTTAGATTCATTTAAAGATAAAACTCTTACAGTTTTATTAAAGGAACAATATGATAATATAAAATATAATTCTGTTGTTTCAACGATGCTATTTGGTAGTGATATATCGGAGAAACTTCAAACTTTGAAAGAGAAAATAGAGAATATCATTAATAAATATATTGATTCAAATGTCATATATTCAAAGCCGGAATATAAGACCTTTTCATATAATGATAATTCTTTAAGAAAAATAAATGGTAAATATAGTAATTGCCTTAGAGAAGGTAAAACTTTAGATGAGATGAAGAACGAAATAAATGATCCATTATTTACTTCAATTGTGGAACTGATTAATTTGAAAGAAGACTATTGTAAATATATTGATGATAATAATATAATAGAGAAGTTTCATGAATATTTAAATGTTCATGATTTGGAGAAATAAATAAATACCGCCTATGTCTTTTAAGAAAAATAATTTCGAGAATGCTGTTTTGGAGATATAGGTTGATTGTGTTTAATGATTATTTTGTTATCTTTGCAGATAATAATTGATTGAGATTAAATCTTTTTTGGGTTTATGGTTGATTTTAATAAGGTTTATTTGTTTCGTATGACTCATATTGAGAATATTCCTCATATTTTGAAATATGGGATTACTCATCCGGAGTCTGAATTTGCGAATGGGGAATATATAGGAATTGGAGATCAAACAATTATTGAGACAAGAAAGGATAAGGTTTTAATTGACGATAAGAAAATAGGTGATTTCATTCCTTTTTATTTTGCATATAGGACTCCTATGTTGCTTGTTATTCAAACAGGATATAATGGGGTTGAGAAAATTCACCCATCAAATATTGTTTACTGTGTTACTAATATTGGGAAAATAATTGAATCACAAAAAGAGTTTATATTTTCTGATGGTCATCCATTAAATACGCTTACGACAATACATTCTAAAGACGAAATTAATAATTTATTTGACATCATTGATGAAAATGCAATAAAGAGTATACAATGGTCAGGGGAAAATTATTTGGATGTAAAGAGGAGAAAAGAGGCAGAGTTATTATTGTTAGGAGATTTAGGTATTGATAGTATAGTGGGATTTGTGGTTTATGATGATATGGCAAAAAATAAAATGATTGATTTTGGAGTTAATGAAAAGAAAATAGCAATCAGAAAGGATTATTATTATGATAAGTTTTAAAGAAGGTAATATTCTTGAAAGTGAAGCTAAGGCTTTAATAAATACTGTTAATACAGTTGGTGTTATGGGCAAGGGAATTGCTTTGCAATTTAAAAAAGCCTTCCCTTTAAACTTTAAAATTTATCAAAAGGCTTGCAAGGATAGAACTTTTGATATTGGGAATATTCTTGTTACAAATGAATCAACTATTAATGGAGAAAAAATAATTATTAACTTCCCAACAAAAAAAGATTGGAGAAATCCTTCTGAATATGAATATATTGAAAAAGGTCTTCAAGAACTAAGAAATTATATTTTAGATAATAAAATTGAATCAATAGCTATTCCTCCTTTGGGAGCAGGAAATGGTGGTTTGGAATGGGATAGAGTAAAGAAAATGATTATTGATTATTTGAGTGATTTAGACTCTGATATCATTATTTATAAGCCAAGTTCATCAATAAAAGAGAAGATGCAAAAGGAAAGAGTTAAATTAACTCCTGCTAGGGCAATGCTCCTATCTGTTCTTTATGATTTAGTTAGAAATGGAGAATTTGTTTCAGAGTTTTCTGCTGAAAAAATTGCATATTTTCTACAACGCTTTGGAGCTTATGAAGAGTTTAAATTAGAATATACTCCTTATTATTATGGTCCTTATTCAGGCAAAGTTAAAAGAGTTCTTTATTATTTGAATGGTAGTTATATTATGGGTTACAGCTCTATGAACACTAAGCCATTTCAACATTTGCATTTAGTAATGGATGGAGAAAAGGATGTGATTGATTATTTAAATAGTGCAGAAAATAAGAAATACATTCAAATTGTTGAACACGCAAAAGAATTCTTCAGTGGTTTCTATTCTGATTTTGCTTTAGAATTACTTTCTTCTGTTGATTATATTATTAGAGAAAATCACAAAACCGATATTGAAAGTATAAAGGATTCTATTAATAGATGGAGCAAACGTAAGAGTAATCTATTTTCTAAAGAACAATATTTATCTATAGCTGTAAAACAAATTAATTGTTTTTCAGATAAAATGATCTCATAACCACCGCTTATGTCTTTTAAAGAAAATAATTTTGAGAACGCTATTTTAGAAATATTCAAAGACCAATTGGGATATGAATATTTTTATGGTCCTGAGGTTGAAAGGGATTATCATTTGCCTTTGCATGAGGAATTGCTTTATGGGGCATTGGTGAATATTAATGATAAACTACCTCAAGAGGCTATTGATGAAGCATTATTGAAATTAAAAGGCTTTGATGGTGGTTCTTTGCTTGAGAAGAATATTCGTTTTATGGATTATCTTCAAAATGGTATAGAGGTAAACTATTATGACGGAAAAGAACAGAGAGCTATAAGGGTTTTGCTTGTAGACTTTAAGAATATAGATAGAAATGTTTTCTCAGTTTCCAATCAATGGAGTGTTGAGGAGTTTTCTATTAAAAGAGCGGATATTGTAGTATTTGTAAATGGGTTGCCACTGGTTGTAGTGGAATTGAAATCACCTTCAAGAGAAGAAACAGATGTTAGTTCTGCATATAGGCAATTGAAAAATTATATGCAGGAGATACCTTCTTTGTTTGTGTATAATGCATTTATGGTAATGAGCGACCAAGCACACTCAAAGGCTGGAACAATCACTTCAAGCGAGGATAGGTTTATGGAGTGGAAGACTGTGGACGGAAGTTATGAAAACACTAAGTTTGCCAGCTTTGAAACCTTGTTTGAAGGAATGTTTGAGAAAAGAAGACTATTGGATATTATCCAAAACTTTATATGTTTTTCGAAAGAAGATATACAAGAAGTAAAGATATTGGCAGGTTATCACCAATACTATGCTGTTCGTAAAGCAATAGAATCAACATCCCAAGCAGTTAAGACAGACGGAAAAGGAGGAGTGTTTTGGCATACACAAGGAAGTGGTAAATCTCTTTCAATGGTGTTTTACACTAAACTACTTCAAGAAAGCTTGGAGTCTCCAACAATTGTTGTAATTACAGATAGAAACGATTTGGATGATCAACTCTATGGTCAATTTTCCAAATGTCAGAACTTTCTAAGACAATCGCCTAAGCAAGCAAATAATAGAAAACATTTAACAGAGCTTTTGGTAAACAGAGAAGCTAATGGAATATTCTTCTCCACTATGCAGAAGTTTGAAGAAAGCAATGAACCACTTTCTGAAAGAAGAAATATTATAGTTATTGCCGATGAAGCACATAGGAGCCAATATGGATTGGAAGAGAAAATCCTTAGCACTGGAGAAATAAAGACTGGGACTGCAAGAATAATTCGTGATTCCTTGCCAAATGCTACTTTTATTGGATTTACGGGTACTCCAATTTCACTTAAAGATCGTTCAACTCGTGAGGTCTTTGGGGATTATATCGATGTGTATGATATGACTCAATCGGTAGAGGATGGAGCAACACGTCCAGTGTTCTATGAAAGTAGGGTTATTAAGCTTAAGCTCGATGAGGATTTGCTTAACGAAATAAATTTGGAATATGATAAGGTCAGCGAGGATGCTAGCGAATATGTAGTTCAAAGAAGTAAACAAGAGATGGGAAGATTAGAGAGTATTCTTGGCTCAGAGCAAACTATCAATAGTTTGTGTGACGATATTCTTTCCCATTACGAAGAGTTTAGACAATTTGAACAAACTGGTAAGGCAATGATTGTTGCCTATTCACGACCAATAGCAATAATGATATTTAAAAGAATATTAGAGCTAAGACCCTCTTGGGGTGAGAAGATAGCTGTTGTGATGACTTCAACCAACGATGACCCTGAGGAGTGGAGACGGATTATTGGCAATAAAACCAATAAAGAAGAGCTTGCAAGAAGGTTTAAAGACAATGAGGATAGTCTTAAGATTGCTATTGTTGTGGATATGTGGCTAACAGGTTTCGATGTTCCTTCACTCTCTACAATGTATGTTTATAAACCTATGAGTGGTCATAATCTTATGCAAGCAATTGCCAGAGTTAATAGGGTTTATAAAGATAAGGTAGGGGGTTTGGTAGTCGATTATGTGGGTATTGCAGCAGCACTTAAGCAAGCAATGTCTGACTACACTATTAGAGACCAAAAGAACTATGGAGACCAAGATATTTCAAAGACAGCATATAAAGAGTTTATCCTAAAGCTTGAAGTTTGTAGAGATTTATTACATGGTTTTGATTTTAGTGGTTTTGAGAGTGGAAGCGATTTGCAAAGAGCCAAGCTGATTAGTGGGGGAGTGAATTTCCTTTCGGACACTAAGAAAGAAAACCTTAAGAGAAGCTTTATTAAAGAAGCTTTATTGCTACATAACTATCTTACACTTTGTAAGAGTGTGATAGAATATAACCAAAGAATAGAAGCTGCATATTTCGAAGCAATAAGAACACTTATTACAAGGGTTGAAAAGCAAGGCAAACTATCATTAAAGGAGATTAACGAAAGAATAAACCAACTATTGGCTCAAAGCATTAAGAGTGAAGGAGTCATAAACTTATTCTCAGATATTAAAGAGGAGTTTTCATTGTTTGATCCTAAGTTCTTAAGCGATATTGCCAATATGAAAGAAAGAAATATTGCTGTTGAACTTTTGAAGAAACTGATTTCTGAACAAATAGGAGTATATCAGAAAACTAATATTGTAAAGAGTGAGAAATTCTCCGATATACTTTCAAGAGCTATGAGCAATTACCTTAAAGGTATGCTTACCAATGAGGAGGTTATTCAAGAGCTATTGAAAATGGCTCACGATATTATAAACGCTAAGAATGAAAACTCAAGCTTAGGACTAAGCGATGATGAACAAGCCTTTTATGATGCTTTAACCAAGCCAGAAGCAGTAAAGGATGTTTATAATAACGACCAATTAATTGCTATTACTAAGGAACTTACCGAAACCCTTCAAAAGAATAAAACTATCGATTGGCAAAAGAAAGAATCTGCAAGAGCTGGTATGAGAAGAATGATTAAACGATTATTGAAGAAATATAATTACCCTCCAGAAAAGCGAGATGATGCTTTGGAAATAGTGTATCGTCAATGTGAAATGTGGACTGATAATTTTGAATAGTAATTTCATATGAAATTATAACTTTAATCATAAAATAAAAATGGAAAAAATGTTGCTTAGAGAAAAGGAAATTTGTCCTAATAGTGGAGTTCTAAAGGACTTGCTGGGGGATGTGTTTCTGTCCTTTGAGGAGTTGGAGAAAAGGCTGGTTGCAAAAGATATTGTTTATATTTGGAACTACTATAATGATGGTAAGGCTTGGCTTTGTAAGGTTCAATTTAAGAAGAAAACAGTTTTCTGGCTGTCTATTTGGGATGGCTTCTTTAAGTTGACATTCTATTTTAATGAGAAAAACTATGTTGGCATTTATGATTTAGGGCTTGAAGAGTCAATAATAAAGAATTTTGAGAACACTAAACTTGTTGGTAAATTTAGACAATTGATTTTTGAGATAAGAGATAATAGTCAATTTGAGGATATTGAAAGGGTTGTTGAATACAAAAAGAGCTTAAAATAGAGTAGCTATTTATTTTTTTATTTCTATTGTTGTCCGATAAAAATAAGCAAAAAAAGAAAGAGGCTGTCTCATAATTCCCGAAGCAGCCTCTTTTTTGAAGATTTAATTCTATTTATTTTTCAATTATAATCTTAACAGTTTTTCCTGCTTGTCCTTTTTTGAAAAAACGTACAAAATATACACCTGCATTTAGATTAGAAACATTTACATTATCTTGTCTTTGTATTAAAGATTGCTTATGTACTAAAGTTCCTTTGATATCATAGATATATAAATTATCAAAATCTGAATTTACTTTGTAAGAAAATTCTCCTTTAGATGGATTTGGATATATTTCTGCAATATCTTCAATGTTTACTTCTTTTTCCAAAGATAGTGGATCAAGAGTTGCAAAACTTACAATTGTTGTATCTCCCCATTCATCCAAAGAGTTTTTACCTATTGCAATAGCATAAAATTCAGTATTAGATTCTAAGTCTTGCCATACCCAATCGTCTGTAGTATATTGAGGGTAAAAAGAACCTGCTTCTACCATTAATGCTACAGTTGAATCAACTCCTAAGCTATCTGCAAATGATTTTCTAACTATTCCATCATAAAAAACAGCAGTATTTGTATCTGGAGTACAGGTCATTCTTACAGAAGTTGAAGTTATTTCGCTTAAATCTATTGAGATTGAAGAAATACCAGTTGAACCAAGAGGAAGCGTTGTTGCAGTTGTTTGACTTAAAACTGAGTCAGTTGCTCCAATTGCTAATGCATAAACATTATACTCAGTATTAGGAGTCATTTCTGTCCATGTGTAATTAGAATCAGCTGAATAGGTGATACCCCAAGTTGCAACTAAAGTTTCAATTGGAACTCCAAACATTGCAACAAAGCCTTGCATCTCTGCTTCTGTTCCAATCAAAATAGTATACCTTTGGCAGTCTGCATTTTTCACAAAACTTGCATTAACTTCAAAAGGTGTTGTGTTGTTAATTGTTATTGCAACACTCGGATTTTGTGCTTTTAGTCCTAAACTTAAAACTAAAGTCAGAATAATTAGTGATAATTTTTTTATGTTTTTTTATTAATTATTAGAATTATTTGTTCATTTCTATTTCTTTACCCAAAGATATACCTTAAAACATCTTCCAAATTGGCGAGAGGGATAATCTCTATTTTGTATCTTGAAGTGTCTAACCCTTTGGTATTATATTTTGAGATAAAGATTTTTTCAAATCCTAATTTATCTGCTTCAGCTATTCTTTGGTCTATTC
>ENA-UOOH01001230-UOOH01001230.1-fermentation-metagenome-genome-assembly--contig:-NODE-1230-length-25625-cov-7.231169_pt1 | contig 25625 bp, 23 predicted proteins | sample MGYA00245778_ERZ724025 | MGnify/ENA primary metagenome ERZ724025 (study PRJEB28704, sample SAMN03018313) | fermentation metagenome | biome: anthropogenic terrestrial biome; feature: soil; material... | reverse complement strand
AATCATATGATTCCAAGAAAGTGAATACTGGCATTGGACAGGTTGACATCCAATTCGGATAGCCTAAGAAGATAATGTCAAAACTTTCAAAATCTTTGATGCTTCCTTTGATTGCTGGATGGAGTTTATCATCGAATTCGCCTTTAGCTTCTAAAACACATTTCCGATATTCTTTAGAGTATTCTTTCTTTGGCTGAATCTTAAAGAGGATACCATCAGTTAGGTTTCTGATTTTCTCAGCCACGACTTCGGTATTTCCTTTATTGAGATTCTCAACATTATTGTTAACGTAGTTTTCTCCTGCCCTCGAAAAATAGGCGACTAGAATTTTCTTGTTTTTTAGACTAATCATATTATTGCCCCCTATTCCTTTGTCTTCTATAATTTTACCCTACTTCTATCACATTGCAATTGTTATTATTTTATAGCAATTAACTTTTTGTGGTTATACTATGCCAAATGAATGATAAACACGATATAATTAACTTGCTATGGATTGGCTCGATCACGGATTTAATCTAATCCTCATTTATATGATAGCAGGGTTTGTAGGGACTCTTTGGGAGACCTGCCTCTATGCTATCAAAGATCATCGCTTTGTTATGTCTAATGGCTCAATCGCCACTCCTTTTAATTTTGTCTATGGTTTAGGCGGAAGTGTTATCTGTGCTGCTTTAGTCAATATTATGAATTATCCCTATTTAGTCTTTATTGTTGGAGCTATCTTAGGCGGTATGGTCGAATACCTTGTAGCTTCTTTAGAGCAATGGATTTGCCATACTAAATCCTGGGACTATACTGGGAGAATCCTATCAATCAATGGTAAAACCACGGTACCTATTATGTTAGGGTGGGGATTATTATGTCTTTTCATTGTCTATGTTCTTTATATACCATTTATTGGCTATCTTGTTCAGCCTTATATTCTTAATTCTGCATCTAACATTCATATTTATCATACAGTCATGATTTGCTGCCTTTCCTTCATTATCTGGGACTTGCTTTGGGTCTTAGTCTTAATGATTAGGAACCAGCAGAGAGCTCAAGGACACAAGCCTTTAACCTTTATTGGCGTTATTGTTGATAAGCTCTTCCCAGAGAAGTATGTTAGAAAACATTTCCCTAATGCTCAGTTCAGACCTGATTTTGTTGCTAAGGTCGAGAAGGAAAAAGAAGCTGAAGCAAGTATTAGCCATATACCTGAACCGAAAGAAGGCAAATAGCCTAATGAAACATTACATTGTTATAAGATTCAACGATAAGGTAATTGATAAGAGTAAGACCATTGCAGATTTAACTGAGTTCTTTAAAGACTCTGCTAAATTAAAAGGATTGAGTGAATATAAAGTCTCTTCTTGCTGTGTTAAGCTTCCTAACCGCTTTGACTGCTTAATCACATTGACTTTCGATTCAGTTGATTCCTTGATGTCCTATGATGAATCCTCCTTCCATCGTGACTTCAAAAAAGAATTTGGACCTTATTTCTCGACTAAAGTCATCTTTGATGAGGAATAGTCTTTATAGCGATGATTTCTTTTGCTGACTTAAAAAATCAATTTGAATCCAGCACTGACTATTCATTGCCTCTTTCAAGTATAGAAAGGTTAGCTGCTGTAAAAGATGTTGATAGTCTTCTTTTTTAGATGAAATATATGAGAATGGCTATAAAGTCGAACAGGATTTTACCAAGGCTTTTTCATATCTAAAAAGCAGCCAAAACCCATTGATAGTCAAAAGAAAATTCCGTTTCTTTTTTCGTCATCTGGATGAGATTGAAAAAAAAGACGGTCTTTTCAAAGAAAGTGACTTCTTAATTTCTTCTGATAGCGAAGAAGTAAAAGCTTATCAGGATTTCTATAAGTCCTTTAAAGAAGCCTCTCATTTGAGAACCTCTCAATTACAGGCTAATGAAAATGACTTAGCTTCTAATGTCCTCCTATTGATCATAGCTGAAGAAAAGAAACAGACAGAAGATATCAGCTCCTTGGTTTTAAAAGTCAGTCATCTTTCAAATGACGAAATGATGCAGTCTTTCTATATTGGTAAGGCTATCTATGACGGCTTAGTCATCTTAAAATATCCCACAAGTTTTGAACTGATTGTAAGAAGATTAGGCTGTGTCAGAAATGATATTCATCACGGTAACATTCTTAATGCTTTAGGCTCTTTTTCTTTTTCTAAGCTCCTTGATTTATATAAACAGTATCAGGGCTTAGAAGTAAAGGGAGAGAACTACCAGAATGAAGGGGAGTCTTTATATGGTCAGGCTAAAGACTTGTATGTTTTAGCCTCAGCTTCTTACCATTCAAAAGAAGCTAAAACAAACCTTTTGAATTTGAATCATATTTTGCCTAGGCTGAATTTAAATATAACTGTTGATTTAGATAAAAAGAATACAATCTCAAAGACAGAAATAAAAAAGAACACTACTAAAATCAGTAAGATTATTGTCACTGTCTTAGTTACTATCGGAATTTCTTTATTAGTGGTCGGATTAGTTTTGCTATTCATAGGTAAAAGCAAATAAGATTATTATTTGTAACCGATTTCCTCATTTTCCTATTGCATTTATAGTGCCAAGTATTAGAATGTTCGTATACGAACAAATAATTTTATTTAGGCATTTATGAATATTGAAAAGAATAAACCGTTAGGCGCACAACTACGTGATACTTCCCATTGTATCAAATACTTTATTGATGGTTCACTGAATAAAAGCATAAAAGAAAAGCTCACTGGTATTGAAGGCATGACCATGGAGTTTTTAGCTTTGCATGAAAATGAGGAAGTAACGGCCAGCCATTATATGAAAGTCGCTAACATCTCAAAGGCTACTGTTTCCCAGATCCTTACCGGAATGGAGAAAAAGGGCCTGATTAAGATGGAGCCTTCCAAGAAAGACAAAAGAAAGAAAGTGATTTCTTTCACTAAGAAAGGCCGGGAAGTATCAGATTCCTTTGATAAAGCCTTTATCAAGATCAATTGTCAAATAGAGAAAGGCTTAACGGACAAAGACAAAAAAGAACTGGTTCGACTGCTTAATAAGATTAAGAATAACGTATCTTTAAAAAAGAAGGATTGAGATTATGACAAAAACTGTTAAAACTAAAAAGAAAACAAATTTGACTCTGAAGACTTTGCTTTACTACCTCCATGGTTACTGGAAGGATACTATTTTTACTTGGCTCTTTACCGGACTTGAATGTGTTGCTGAAGTTTTGGTTGCTTTCTTTATGCAGTATTTAATTAACAATATAAATGATAGCAATCTTAATGGTATTTATAAATATTCGATTATTATTGCTTCATTAGCTATCGGTGCCGCTATCTTTGGTATTCTAGCTGGCTATTGGGCTAGTTCGGCCTCTTCGGGATTTGCTAAGAATCTCAGGAAAACTATGTTTGCTCATATTCAGGATTATTCATTCAGTAATATTGATAAATTTTCTTCTTCCTCAATCGTTACTAGAACTACTACTGATGTAACCAATGTCCAGAACGCTTTCCAGCAGATTATCAGAGCTGTCATTAGGGCTCCTTTAATGATGATTTTTGCTTTGATTATGTGCTTCATTACTCAATGGAAATTATCTTGGATATTCTTGATTATTATTCCTTTCATCTTAGTAGCACTGCTTTTTATTGCTTCTAAGGCTCATCCTATTTTTGTTGATATTTTCAACAAATATGATGGCTTAAATGAAGAAGTCCAGGAAGATGTCGATGGCATTAGAGTCGTGAAGTCTTTTGATAGAGAAAACTATCAGGATAAGAAGTTCTCCAAAGTATCTGTATATATTCATGACCATTTCATCAAGGCTGAAAAGCTTTTAGCCTTTAATAATCCGATCATGGATCTAGCTATCTATGGCGCTTGCTTTGCTATCGCTTACTTTGGCGCTTTAATGATTATTAAGTCCAATGGCAGTCAACTAACAGTCGGCGGTTTAACTACCTTAGTTACTTATGTCATGATGATTATGATGTCTTTAATGATGATTACTATGGTCTATGTCTCTATCATTATTGCTAGAAACAGTGCAGAAAGAATCGTAGAGATCATTGTCGAAAAGCCTTCCATTGTGTCTCCTAAAAACGCTATTAAGGAAATCAAAGACGGCAGTGTTGACTTCAATAATGTCTCTCTTGCCTACAATTCTGATAAATATGTTCTCAGTGATATCAATCTTCATATCAAATCCGGATCAAGTGTAGGAATCATTGGCTCAACCGGTGCTGGTAAAACCAGCCTAGTATCCTTGATTGCTCGGCTTTATGACGCCACTAAAGGAGAAGTCTTAGTAGCTTCTAAGAATGTCAAAGAATATGATCTAAAAGCTTTAAGAGATTCAGTCGCTGTTGTCTTACAGAAGAACACTCTTTTTACCGGTACTATCAGAGATAACCTTAAATGGGGTAATGCTGATGCCACTGATGAACAAATCAATCAGGCTTTGGACTTAGCTCAGGCTAATGAATTCATTCAGACCATGCCAGAAGGCTTAGATACCATGCTTGATGAAGGAGGTACTAATGTCTCGGGAGGTCAGAAGCAAAGACTCTGTATTGCGAGAGCCTTATTAAAAAATCCAAAGATCTTGATTCTCGATGATTCAACTTCTGCCTGTGATACCCATACTGATGCTTTAATCCGTCAAGGCTTAAGTTCAACCAGGAAAGATATCACCAAGATTATTATTGCTCAGCGTGTCCTGTCTATTTGTGACTGCGATGATATTGTGGTTATGAATGAAGGCAAGATTGTAGCTGAAGGCAACAATGCTGCCTTAATGGAAACCTGCCCGGTCTATAAGGAACTCTATCAGTCGCAGTTAGGAGGAGGTGATTTCGATGCCAACTAAAATTAGGGCTTCTAGATACCCAATGAAGAATAACGAGCTTCCTAAGGGAGCAAAGAAGAATGCCGTTAGTAGACTTTTAAAATATGTTTTCAAATACTATCCTATTCAGTTTTTGCTTGTAGTTGTCGGTGTTTTGATTGTTAGTTTAGCGAATGTCTTATCTTCCTATATTATTGGTAATATCCTCGTCAATGATGTTATCTCTCCGGCTTTAGCTGCTGTCAGCGACGCTAACGGAAATATCATTCCTGGAATGAATGCCATCGATTATTTCGATTATTCAGCCTTCTATGGATGTATCGGTTTCTTAGCAGGTGTCTCAATAGCGGCAATCATTGCCTCTTACTTCTATAACTACCTGATGGCAGTAATTGCTCAAGGTATACAGCAAAGAATCCGTGATGAACTCTATAGCCATATGCAGAAGCTTCCTTTATCTTACTTTGATAGAAGAACCCATGGCGATATCATGTCGGTCTACACTAACGATGTTGATGCCTTACGTGAAATGCTTGCTCGGGCTTTGCCAATGGCTGCCTCCTCTTTGACTACTATGATTGTCTGTTTAGTCATGATGCTGACTACTGATTTCCTTTTGACTGGAGTAGTCTTAGTATTTTCTGTTATTATCTTTGTTATTTCTAAGTATTTCTTAAAGATGTCTTCTAAATATTTCCTTAATATGCAAATGGAATTAGGTAAGACCAATGGCTATATTGAAGAAATGACTAATGGTCAGAAAGTCATCAAGGTTTTCAACTACGAAGAAAGAAATATTGAAGGCTTCAACGAACATAACGATAAGCTAAACGAATACTGCAACAAAGCAAACCGCTTCTCCAATATCTTAATGCCGACTGTCAACCAATTAGGAAACCTTCAGTATGTCATCATTGCTCTAGTCGGCGGTGTCTGTATGATCAATAATTTAACTAGCTTCTCCTTTAGAGGAGCAGCCATCTATGAAATCGGTACGATTGTCAGTTTCCTTTTCTACTCTAAGTCTTTCGTTCAGCCTATCGGGCAGATTTCTCAGCAAGCCAATATCATTGTTACTGCCTTAGCTGGTGCTAGTCGAATCTTCTCGATGATGGATGCACCTGCCGAAGTTGACAATGGCTATGTGGAATTATGTAATGCTGTTGCTGATAAAGACGGCAATCCGGTGGAAACCAAAGAAAGAACCGGTCGCTGGGCTTGGAAGCATCCGCATGCTGATGGAACAACCACTTATGTTTGGCTGAAAGGCAAGATCAATTTCTATGATGTCGACTTTGCCTATATTCCTGGTAAAGTGGTTCTTCACGATGTCACTCTTTATGCCGAGCCTGGTCAGAAAGTCGCTTTTGTTGGACCAACAGGTGCTGGTAAGACTACTATCACTAACTTAATCAATCGTTTCTACGATATCGCCGATGGCAAGATCAGATACGATGATATCAATATTAATAAGATCAAGAAAGCCGACTTAAGGAGATCCCTAGGTATGGTCTTACAGGATACCAAGCTCTTTACCGGAACAGTCAGAGAGAACATCAGGTTTGGAAAGCTTGATGCTACTGACGAAGAAATAGAAAAAGCTGCTAAATTAGCTAACGCCGATTCCTTCATTAAGCTTCTACCTAATGGCTATGACACACTTCTAAAGAATGCTGGCGCTAACTTATCTCAGGGTCAAAGACAGCTGATTGCTATTGCTAGAGCGGCTGTGGCTGATCCTCCGGTGATGATCCTTGATGAGGCCACTTCTTCAATTGATTCTAGAACTGAAGCTATGGTTCAAAAAGGTATGGATTCCATCATGAAGGGAAGAACAGTCTTCGCTATTGCTCACCGTCTCTCCACTGTTAAGAATTCTGATGTCATTATGGTTCTAGATCAAGGACGTATCATAGAAAGAGGCTCTCATGAAGAGCTTCTAGCTAAGAAGGGCAAGTATTATCAGCTCTATACTGGTAACGCTATTACTTCACAAGACTAAATAAGAAACCTCTTTGGCTTAGACCAGAGAGGTTTTTTAAATCTAAGCGTTTAAGTAAGTTTACTTATTATTACCCTTCCTTTATATTAGTGCTAATCGTCATCTAATACTCTTATTACAAAAAGGGGCATTGACAGATGAAAGAAGCAAAGAATCTTATTATCGGCTTTGGAAAAGCCGGCAAAACCTTAGCTAGTTTTCTAGCTAAGAAGGGCGAAAAGACTATCCTAGTAGAAAAATCTAACTTAATGTATGGAGGAACCTGTATCAATGCGGCCTGTATTCCTTCAAAGAGTTTAGAGTATTCTTCAAGAGAGTCTAATAGACTTGGCGGAAACTATGAAGACAGGTCGGCTAGGTATCAGAAAGCTATCGAAGACAAGGAGGCTTTAACCACACTGCTTAGAAAAAAGAATTTTGATATGGTGGTTAACGCGGGTGTGGAAATGATTGATGGTTTAGCCTCATTTGTTGATGAACACACAGTTGATATTAAAGATAATAGTGGCAACCATGAAACAATCAAAGCTGATAGAATTTTCATTAATACTGGCTCCACCCCGATTACTCCTCCTATTGAAGGCTTAAAAGATAACAGCTATGTCTTTACTAGTGAGACCTTAATGTCTAATCCTACCCTACCTAAAAAGCTTACTATCATAGGTGGTGGCTTTATCGGATTAGAGTTTGCTTCCTATTATGCAAACTTTGGTTCTAAAGTAACGATTATTCAAGATGGAAGTACCATCATTCCTAGGGAAGACCAAGAAGTCGCTAAGTCAGTAGAAGAGTCATTTAATATTTGAGGAATTAAGATATTAAAAGGTGCCAAGATAAATATAGTTAATCAAAACAATGTTGAAGTAGACTATCACGGAAAGAAAATGGTAGTTGAAGGTGACGCTATCTTAGTTGCTACAGGAAGACAGCCTAATGTCTCTGGTCTTAATCTCGAAAAAGCTCATATAGAATTAACTGATCGTGGTGCTATCAATACTGATATCCATAAGAAGACCAATATTGATCATATCTTTGCTATGGGTGATGTCACTGGCGGAATGCAGTTCACCTATATTTCCTTAGATGATTTTCGTATAGTTAAAGACTATCTTTATGGAGAGAAGAAACGTTCTACTGATAATAGAGGGGCTATACCTTATACAGTATTCTTAGATCCGCCTCTATCCCGAGTCGGATTAAGTGAAGAGGAAGCTAAAGCTAAAGGCTACCAGATTAAAGTCGGTGAACTATTAGCTGGGGCCGTTCCTAAAGCTAGAGTCTTACAGTCAACTACTGGCATGATGAAAGTCATTATCGACAGCAAGACTGATTTAATCCTAGGAGCGCATCTATTCTGCATCGAATCATATGAAATGATTAATTTGATTAAATTAGCTATAGATCAAAAGATTCCTTACACAGTCTTACGGGATAACATCTATAATCATCCAACTATGACTGAAGCCTTCAATGACTTATTCGGAAACGTCAAATAGATTGAATGACTTGCCTCTCTTTTAAAAAGGAGAGGCTTTTTATGTTATACTTTTCTTCGTGAAAGTTAATGTAGTTATAAAAGTAATGGAGCTTAGTGATGTTCCTTCTGCTAGTGAGGAACTCCTTTTAGCTTTTAAAGAAAAGCCTTGGGAAGAGAGCTGGACTTTCTCTGATGCCAGAAGAAGAATAACCGGGATTTTAGAATCCCCCTCCTCTTTTGGGCTAGTCGCTCTTGCCGATAATAAGGTTGTTGGAATAGCCTTAGGCCTTTCTAAAGGCTACTTAGATAAGCAGGATTTCTGGTTAGATGAATTCTCGGTTGATCCTAATTACCAGAAACAAGGTATTGCTACTAAGCTGATGAAGGAACTGAAGAAGAAATTAAAGGAAAAAGAAATAACGAAGATCTATTTAGTCACCCGAAAACACTATCCCTGTGTCAGCCTTTATGAAAAAGAGGGCTTCTCTTCTGAGGGCGAAGATCTATTGATGACGGTTGATTTATAAAAATCAGATCTTTTTTATTCTGCCAATATCTATAAATATAGAAATGTCTTCCTCTTTAGTGACGATTTTCGGTTTTATGTTATGAGGCTTTGAAGCTACTTTAGGATGCTTAGTGAATTCTTTAGTTGAACCATATTTATCGACTACTAACTGTCTTAGGCATTCATAGACTTTTCTGGTGTTTTCAGCATCAGCTAAGGCACGATGATACCCTAGATCGTTTTGAATTTTGAAGTAATCGACTAAAGCAGAAAGATTATGCTTCATATCAGGTAAAAGGATTCTTGATATTCTTAAAGTATCAACATAAGAATTAGTAAAAGCTAATTTGCTGTTTAAAAAGTTCTCATACAGAAAAGAAATATCGAATCTGACATTCTGACCTACAATCAAGCTATCAAGGACGTATTTGTCAATGGAAGGAAGAACTTCTTTGATCCTTGGTTTATCAGCTACCATTTCGTTTGTGATACCAGTAAGGCTTTCAATACCGATTGGGATCTTTCTTTCTGGCTTTACTAGCTGCTGAAAAGAAGAGACGGTTTTTCTGTTAACAACTCGTTCTATTCCTATTTCGGTGATTTCATTATCGACTGGGCTTAAACCAGTAGTCTCTAAATCTAAGACGACATAGTCGTCTGGAAATTCTAAAAGGCTTTTTCCTCTTTCTTCTTTAATGTTGCTGCTGGTCATTTAAGTCAGTGCTATTTCTTACTGGCATTAACGGCCTTGGTGGTTTTGGGTTCCGGCTTTACAGGATCAGGCGGATTAACGACAATCTGCGGATAAGGAATGAGAATATTATTATCGTTGAAGAGCTTATAAATCCATTTGTTCATATCTCTGACTGTCTGATAACGGTTCTCTTCTTTGCAATGTCCTACAAATCTTAAAGTAACTCCTGAATCAGCTAGTGAGGCAATGCCGACATAACTGACATCTACTAAAGCCGGTATCTTCTTCTTCATGCTTTGAAGGTTCTTCTTGATGACGCTTTCAACGTTATCAATATCTTCGTTGTAAGAGATATCGCAGTCGCAGATAGCAACAGATAATTCCTGGGTAAGATTAACAACTGTTGTAATTGCTGAATTACCTATTATTTTTATATTTCCGCCGGAATCAATTATCTTGGTGGATTTAAGTCCGATTTCTTTTATTGTTCCTCTGAAATTATCGATGACGACAATATCTCCAACGTTGAAGGAATCATCAAAGACTAAGAATAATCCGGAGACAATATCATTGATTAACGACTGACAGCCTAAGCCGATGATGAGAGTCAAGACGCCAACACTGGCTAAGATGGTTGAAACATCAACGCCCCAGATTCCTAATACTACAAAGATATCGACTAAGATTACTAAGTATTTGACGAAACTTCTAATTAAGCTTCCAATAGTCTTAGCTTTCTTGCCCTTGAAGGTAGATAACCGAATAATGACCATCACAATATAAGAAAGCAGGAAGGTGATTGCTAAAGTGACAACAGTAGAAATAATTCTATCGGTGCTAGTGGTATTTTTAAACCAGTTGCCGATAGCGTCAAAGCCATTATCATTGTCTTTACCAATTATCTTATCAGCAACGTCATTACCGAAGAATGTACGAGGGAAGGTGACTAAGATCAAAGCTACAATAGTTAATACGAGCATTATGCAGCCCACAATAAAACTGTGCTTTTCTTTTGATGTCTTACTCTTCCACCAGCCTTCTTTGCCTAATTCCTTATAGGTTTCGATGCCTTTTTTAATAGCGGATGATTCCTGATCTGGATCGTTCATATCTTTTCTCCTTTATATTATTAATATTTATGTTTATCAACTAAAGTTGGAATATCTAATTTATATTTATTATTGGAATGTTTATTAAATTAGTCTCTTCTTGGCTAATACAATAACTTAATATAGGATTTGACCTTTGAAATTGAAGGATGTTGCTGGTTTGTATTTTTTGATAAGAGACAGGTTGAGTCTCAGTGGTGATGTTTTCAGTATAGATATCTTTCTCATTTGTTCCATCCTTGTCAGTGGTCTTAATTTTACAGGTATAGGTAGTCGAATAGGCTAAGTCTTTAATGGTTCCTTCATAGGCTTTCTTTTCACTGACATCTTCAGAATAGATAGTCTCGGCAGGTGAATTAACTAGGAAGTATACCAGTTGATCATTTTTGTTAGTGATAATGAATTTATAGTTAATATTATTGTTATCAGCTAACTGCATTTTTTCTACTTGAACAACGCTTGTGGTTCCAAAGCTAATACCTAATACTGAGCTTCCTGAGAAGACAACTAAAGTACTGGCAAGGGCGGTAGTTACTTTAGTGGCAGTACTGGTTTTACCTTTCTTTTCAATTTCTTTAGTGGCTTCATCTTCACTGGTGTTTTCGGTAGCTACTTCAGTAAGACTACTTTCAGTATTGGTAGGAACATCCTTTGGTTCAATGTTATTGTATTCAGGGAGATCCTGTAAATTATAGGGGTTATCAATTGACATATAAGACCTCCTTTCTTTGGATTTAAAAATGTCAATAAGCAAAGAATATTCTTCTTTTCTTTTTGACGCTTATTATTTTAACATACCAAATAGAAATAATACCTACTGGGAAAGCAAATATGGTTTTCTTTTTCTTAGCTATTATTAATTTTGATGATTTCTTCCAATAATTTAATGAAAGCGAACGGCTTTCATGCTTTTTACTATAGGAAAAGAAGTTAATAACTGATACAATTATTGGGCTATGTTTTGGGAAGGAGAAAACAAATGTTAACTGTATCTAATCTCTCAATGCAATTTGGTGGGAGAGTCTTATTCAAGGATGTAAATGTTGCCTTCACTCCGGGTGAGTGTTATGGCATTATTGGCGCTAATGGAGCCGGCAAATCTACCTTACTCCGTATTATTTCTGGTGAATTAGAACCTACTTCTGGAACGGTAAGCAAAGATCCTAAAGAGAGAATGTCAATTCTTAAGCAGGATCATAACGCTTATGATGATGTTGAAGTCTTAAGAACAGTCCTTTTAGGACACAAAAGATTAGTTGAGGTCATGGACGCCAAGGATGCTTTATATGCTAAAGCGGACTTTTCAGAAGCCGATGGCATTAAAGCGGGTAATCTTGAAAACGAATTTGCGGAGATGAATGGCTGGAATGCTGAATCTGATGCTTCTTCTTTATTGATTGATTTAGGCATTCCTGAAGAATTCCATCATAAAAAGATGGGTGAACTTGATGCTAGGCTGAAGGTTAAAGTCCTTTTGGCTCAGGCTTTATTCGGTAATCCTGATATTTTGGTTCTTGATGAACCTACTAATAACCTTGATGCTCATGCCTGTAAATGGCTAGAGGAATTTTTAATTAACTTTGATAATACCATTTTAATTGTCTCCCATGACCGTTACTTCTTGAACAAGGTTTGTACTAGAATTCTTGATGTTGACTACAACGAGATCAATCTCTTTGTTGGCAACTATGACTTCTGGGTTGAATCCAGTCAATTGATTCAAACTCAAATGAAGGATCAGAACAAGAAGAAGGAAGAAAGAATTAAGGAACTACAGGACTTTATTAGAAGATTCTCGGCTAATGCTAGTAAATCAAAGCAGGCAACTTCCCGAAAAAAATCACTAGAGAAGATTAACCTTGATGAAATCAAGCCATCTTCTAGAAGGTATCCCTTTATTGACTTTAGATCTCAGTACCAGTTAGGTAACGATGTCTTGATGGTAGAAGGTGTCACTAAGAAAGGCTTCTTTAACGATCTTACTTTCACTTTAAATAATACTGATAAAGTTGTTTTTATCGCCGATAATTCTTTAGCAATTACTAAATTATTTGATTGCTTAAACGGAAAAGATGAGTTTGATGCTGGTAAGTTCAAGTTTGGTATCACTATTCATCCTCAATATATTCCTTCTTCTTTCAGTGAACTTGATAACATTAAAGAATCTTTAGTCAATTACTTAAGACCTTATGGCAAGGAAGATACTGATACCTATATTAGAGGCTATTTAGGAAGAATGCTCTTCTCTGGAGAAGAAGCTTTAAAGCCTGTCAATGTCTTATCTGGTGGCGAGAAAGTCAGATTAAGATTCTGCAAGGTTATGCTAGATCCTGGTAACCTGATTATGTTAGATGATCCTACTAACCATCTCGACTTAGAGTCTATTGAATCTTTGAATAAAGCTATGAAGGAGACTAAGTCGGTTTTAATGTTCTCTTCTCATGATCGTCAGCTGATGAATTCTATTGCTAATAGAATCATCTATATAAGAGCTGATGGCTCTTATATTGATAAGTATCTTACTTATGATGAGTTTGAAGACTACTTATATAATACTGAGAAGAAGACTAACTAATTATGGACAAGCAGGTAGTAGAAACTGATAACAAGAGCGGAAAGAGTCATACTACTGGTATTATTTTAGGTCTTTCGGCCGCAATTATTTCCTCTACCTATTCTCCTTTTTCAGAAATTGTTACTAAAAATGGCTTATCTCACTACCTCTTTTCAGGTTTTGCTTTCTTAGGTGGTGTTCTTTTCTGTGGTATTGCTTTATTAGTTCAGCTGATCTTAACTAGAAAAGACAAAGAGAAACGTTTACTTCTTAAGACCAAGAGAGATTGGCTATTTACTCTTCTTTCTAGTGTCTTTGGTGTTTTTGCAAACCTTTGTTTAATGACCGCTTTAAGTATTGCTCCAGCCTCTCAGGTTACTTTATATAGTAACTTTGAAATCATCTTTACTACTTTTCTAGCTTATTTTGTCTTTAAGGAAGTAGTCAGTTGGTATAGTTGGGCGGCTATCCCGTTTATTGCCTGTGGAGCTATTCTTTTATCTTTAGACTTCTCTTCAGGTAATGGTGTAGGCTTTTCCTGGGCATCAGTAATTTCTTTAGGTTCAGCCTTAGGCTGGGCTTTAGAGAACAATTGCTCTAAGCAAGTCAGCAGTAAGAACACGTTTGAAGTCGTCTTGATAAAATCTAGTGTTTCAGCCCTCGTGGAATTAGCTATCGGCTTTGGTATTGGATATAAGACAATAACTAGTTATGTTGCTCCATTAAGTTCTTTTGGTATTGGTATCCTTTGTGTTGGCTTATATTATTTCCTTTATATTCAGGCACAAAAAAGAATTGGTGCGGTAAGAACCAGCTGCATGTATAGTGTTTCACCTTTCTTAGGATCAATTATATCGATGGTAATTAATATGAAGTGGCCAGTTTGGAACTTCTATGTTGCTTTCTGCTTTATTGCTATAGGTCAATTGCTAGTTGTTATTGGTATGTTAAAGAATGATTCTAAAAATAGAAAAGATAAGGAAAGGTTAACTAAAAAATAATATCAAACTAATTTGATAAATAAGGTTGAGTATAGTTAAATCAATTTATTTCTATTTTGTCTAGATAAGGTATTATTGATAAAAAGCAATTTGAAGTACATGGCAAAGGAAAACCCGAAACAGGAAAACAAGATTTCCTTTGAAATTACAATCAGCTGTTTTTGATGGATTTTAGTATTTATAGTATTTAAAAAGCTATAAGAAAAAGAACTTGAACTAATTTCATAGCAATAGCTATAAAGAATTATAGAATAGCTTCCAAGAATCTTCTTGTTCGATCTTGCTTAGGAGTAGCAAATATTTCTTCTGGTGAGCCTTGTTCAACTATGTAGCCACCATCAATAAAGAAAACCTCATCAGAGACATCTTTAGCAAAATTCATTTCATGGGTGACTATTACCATTGTCATACCGGCGCTAGCTAATTCTTTTATGACTCCTAAGACACCTTTGACCATTTCCGGATCAAGAGCACTAGTAGGTTCATCAAAAAGAATTACATCGGGATTCATAGCTAACGATCTAGCAATAGCGACTCTTTGCTTTTGACCACCTGATAATTTTATAGGGTATTCATTTGCTTTATCACTGACTCCGACTGTTTTAAGTAACTTCATTGCTTCTTTATCGGCCTCTTCTTTGGTCTCGTGTTTTAAAGCAGTTAGACCAGTAGTGACATTCTCTAAAACTGTCTTGTTGCTGAAAAGATTGAAAGACTGGAAAACCATTCCGACTTTTTCTCTCATCTGATTGAGCTCATTATCTTTAAGAAGAACTTTACTTTTGGTCGTCTCTTTTTTAGTCAGAGGATTTGTCTTAGTTACAGGCCCAAAGATTTCTTTTCCTTCAAAATAGATTTCTCCGTCTGTTGGTGTCTCCATTAAGTTCATACATCTTAAGAAAGTTGATTTTCCCCCACCTGAAGGACCGATGATGGTATAGACTTTTCCTTTTTCAACTGAAAAAGAAATATCTTTAAGAACCTCAAGATTCTTAAATGATTTTTTTAAGTGCTTAATTTCAAAGATTTTATTTGGCTGCATATTTGTTGAGTTTCCTTTCTCCAATTCTAATCAGCTGGCTAAGAACAGTAGTAATGATGTAATAAAGTAGAGCAGCATAGATTAAAGCTTCAAAGACTTTCAAAGTATCGGCTTTAACTAAGTCAGCTACACGGGTGATATCACCAATACCGATTAAAGAAACAACTGAGGATTCCTTAACGACAGTAACTAATTCATTTCCGATGGCCGGTAAAATGTTCTTTAAGGCTTGTGGAAAGATAATATGTCTCATCGTATATTTTGAAGATAAACCAATTGATCTAGCTCCTTCAATCTGTCCTTGATCAACGGCCTGTATTCCAGAACGGAATATTTCAGCTACATAGGCAGAAGAATTAAGACTTAAAGCAATTAAGCCGCTGATATAGATATTGATGTTGACGCTAAAAAGGATTGGAATACCATAAGCTAAGATATAAAGCTGAATGAGAAGCGGTGTTCCTCTCAGGAAAGAAATATAAAAGGAGGCTATCGCGGAGATAACCTTATTCCGCGATAGCTTTCCCATACTGACAGCAAAGCCTAAAATTGTACCAAAGATTACTGTTCCTAAAGAAAAGCCGAGAGTGACTAAAACACCCCACATGAATTCAATAGTAGCATTAAGAACCGGACCGAAGTCTAGTGTATAAGATAAGAAAAGCATTTAACTGACTAGTTCCCACTAGCTTCGTTAGCGGCATCGATGTAAAGCTGATCAAGAACTCCGTTATCAGTGTTAGTCTTGATGACTTCATTGATAGCAGCAATTAGGTCAGTGCCAGTATCTTTATTTGAAGCAATTCCGTATCCATCATCATCAAACTTAATGGTATCAATCATCTTTAAGCCGGTCTGCTTAGCAATAATAGATTCAGCTACTGGCTTTTCGACGACTAAGGCATCAAGAGTGTTTGACTGGATAGCTAAAATTAAATCAGAAATGCTAGCTAAAGCTTTGTTCTTAGTATTCCAGCCATCGGCTTGGATGTAACCCGCCTGGACTGTTCCTAACTGAGCACCGCAATTTGAAGTTTTTAAGGAATCCATATCAGTGATAGTGGTATTAGTTGAGGAAGTAACAACCACTGTAGAAGCGCTGAAATAAGAATCGGAGAAGAGAACTGATTTAGCTCTTTCATCAGTGATAGAGAAAGCAGCTGCAATACAATCAATCTGATTGCCTTGGAGTGATCCAATAAGTCCATCAAAGTTCATATTCTTCCAAGTAATAGAGACAGTGGTGTTGTATTTAGTTCCTAAAGACTTTGCGACTAAATCCATAAAATCAACATCGAATCCCATAATTTTTCCAGCAGAATTAGTGTACTCAAAAGGAGAATACTCAGCATTAGTTCCGACGACTAATGTTTTAGTGGAGACAATAGTTGATAAATCTCCTTTGTAGGAAGTGCAGGATGAGAGAGATAAAGCCATAACGACTCCTAAACAGATACCGGCTAGCGCATTACTGTGTTTCATAATTGGTCCTCCTTTCAATGGGACTTTTGAAACTTTCTTGCGCCCAAGAACGAAAAAACGTCCTTAGGCTAAGAAGCCTAAGGACGTAGTTATATACGTGGTACCACCTTAGTTTACTATCAACTCACATTGATAGCCTTATAAGTGCTAATTAACACTTATGTTTGCTATAACGGGCAACCCGTCAGTCCTTAATGAATTCTGGACTGCAGCTCTGAGGTACGTTCATCCTGTCTATACTGCTACCCTTCCATCAACGGTAGCTCGCTACTAGTTAGATATAGGATTACTACTCCTCTTCGATGCTTTATGAGTAAAAGCATAGACCTTTCTTGTTAAAAGTCAATTTTATTTTTGAGCAATCTAAAGAAATGAAAAAAGCTTTTCTTTTTTACAAAGAAGTCCAATATCTTAGCAATATTAATTATTATTAAAAGCAAGGAAAGATATTTTGAAATGGACTATTATAAGCATAAATAATTAAAGAAAGCGTTTGCATGAAAAAATTGACTATTGGTTGGTTCACCACACGAACAAAGAAATAATGAGACTAATAAAGTCTATGATTTCTTCATATCTTTCAATTCTTTTTTTAATGAAACAATAATAAAACTAAATTAAGAGCCTAGATAAAAATTGATATTAAAAAATGGCTTTCTATTTTTTCTAAAAATTAAAAAGCGAAAAAAAGAACAATAAAATATAAATTAATATTGAACACAAGTATAAGGGGAAATATCTGACAGCGGTTCTCTTGCCGCTTGGTTAAAGAAAAGCATCATAAAAATATAGAGAAATTTAGCCACACAATTTTTATGATTCTTTGCTTAATTAGTTGAACAATAATGTCATCCTTCAGCATTATTATTAGCTTAATAGTCACATCATCATAGGTGGGTCTTGTGGTTTCTATGCTATAATAGGCTAATTAGGTGGATAGCATGGATAAATTTATGAAGCTAGCCATTGAGGAAGCCAAAAGAGGCATCCAAAATGGGGATGGTGGTCCTTTTGGGGCTGTAATCGTTAAAGATGGAAAAGTCGTTGGAAAGGGTCATAACTGTGTTGTTAAAGAACATGATCCAACCTGTCATGGAGAAATGCAGGCCATTAGGCAAGCGAGTAAAAACCTTGATACTTTTGATTTAAAAGGCTGCGTTATCTATACCACCGGTGAACCTTGTCCTATGTGTTTAGGAGCAATTATCTGGGCTCATATCGATATGATTTATTATGGTTGCAATGTCATGGATACTGCTACCATTGGTTTTGCTGATGAAGAGTACTATAAACAGCTCTATAAGAAAGATAAAAGTGAATATATGAAAGAACTTGATCGGGATGAATGCTTAAAACTCTATAACGATTATAAGGAAATAAAGAAGAAGACTCATTATTAGACCTATATTAATTTTTAATGCACTTCTCACCCTTTTGGCTTTTTCTATGGTATAGTTTTTGTGTATTCAAAAAGAGGGAAAGGTATTATGAAAGCATTAGTACTTTATTATTCGAATAGTTCTCATACGGCTTATGTTGGAAGTGTTATTGCTAAGACTTTAGGTATTGAATCTGAAGCTATTAGGGTACATGAACCATATGGCGATACCATTATGGATCGCTCTAAAGTCGAATTAGAAAAGAAGAATTATCCGGCTTTAATTCCTCTTACTCATCATCTTGAGGACTATGATGTCATTATTTTAGGAACTCCAACCTGGTGGGTGGCTCCTTCTAGTCCTATTTATTCTTTTATTGAATCAAAAGCATTAGCAAACAAGACTGTCTACCCTTTCATTACTACTGGTTTTGATGTCACTGGTGTTGAAGATAAACTAAAAGAGTTATTAGAAAAGAATGGCTCTAAAGTGAAACCTGCTTTGATTATTTCATTCACTAATGCCTTTATGGATAATTCTGAAAGCGACATTGTCGACTTCGCTAAAAAGATAACTAACAAGTAACTTTTATTTAACGTTATATTTTTTTCTTAATTCAATAATATCCGGCAACGGGCAATCGATGAGAGTATTCTCATAGATTTCAACAGCCGGATATTTTTTAGTTATCTCGTCATACTTAGCTTTAGTTATTTTCTTCTTTAAACCTTTAAAGCCAACTTTACTGTATACTTCAAAACACCAAGTAATATATTCAATGGTTGCTTTTGTCATATAGTAATGACCGACTTTACCGTTGAAGTAGTTTAAAGCCGAGTCCGGTTTAAAGCCCTTTGGGTTATAAACATAGGCTGCTGATAAGACATCACAGACGTATTCGGTCGCATACTTATAGGGCATGTTCTTTGTAATGATTCTTCCCATGAAGAAATCAGTCCAGTATTCCCAGTGATGGGGATTCCTTTTAGTATGATGCTGACAGACTATGGAATAATAATTATGCTTTAAACGATCTAAGAAGACAGGTGAGCAGGTTCCAGTATAGTTAATAGAAGAATTATGAAATTCTGTATAGCCGTACTTTGATAAGTCATGTCCTAGAGCATGAAATCCAATGCCCATATGAAATGCATTGTAGATAACGCGATTACGATGTTTTGTTATTGTCCTAAAATGTTTAAAAGGATGCCCCATAAGAGATAGCCCTCCAACTATATTATTAATTATAACTATATCTATCGACAGAATGTTTTAAAAAATAAAATACTTCCAAAAGGCATAGAACTGTATCAATAATAATTTGCTTCAAAATTGCCTACATTCAGGCAATAAATGAAACCGGTTAGTATTTACTAACTTTCTATTGACAACCCTAATTTTAAAAGATATATTAGCCATGGTTAGATATGACTAACAGGAGGCAAGAATGCAACTATTTCAAGCTCCAGAAGGCAGTACAGTCACAATATTGAATGTGTCTGGTGAAGAACATAACCGTCGTCACCTAGAATGCCTGGGGATTTCAAAAGGCGAGAAGATCAAGATTGTTGATTCACATGGCGGAGCCGTCATTGTGAAAGTCAAAGGCTATCGTTTGGCTCTTGATAAAGATATTTGTGCTTGCATCTCTGTTCATCCTGAAATTAAGGGAGGAACATGCAATGTCTGATGATAAAAAATACATTTTTGCTTTAGCCGGTAATCCAAATTGTGGAAAAACAACTTTATTTAATTCATTGACTGGAGCCACTGCCTATGTTGGCAATTGGCCTGGCGTCACTGTTGAAAAAAGAGCCGGAACTTATAAAAGCAAAGATATTGGCACTGCCGATATTGTTGATCTTCCTGGCATCTACTCTTTATCTCCTTATACTCCAGAAGAGATTGTTTCAAGAAACTTTATTCTTGATGAACACCCGGATTGCGTTATCGATGTGGTTGATGCCACGAACTTAGAAAGAAACATGTATCTGACTACTCAGATACTTGAAATGGATGTTCCGGTTATTGTTGCTCTCAATATGATGGATGCTTTAAGAAAGAATGGGCAGGACGTTGACTGCAAGAAATTATCCGAGAAGCTTCATGTTCCCGTTATTCCTGTTTCTGCTTTAAAGTTTGAGAACCTTGATAACTTAATGAAGGCCGCTATTGAAACTGCCAAGACTAAAAGAACTGGTACTTCAGTTCTTTTAGATGGTAAAAACAATGAGGTTATTCTTAAGGCCAAATCTATTTATATAAAAGATTGGGTTCCTAATCCTTTGTATCATGCAATTAAAGATTTGGAAGGTGATGACATTGAAAGAAAGCATCATCCTTTTGAATTCAAGCAGGTCTCAGCTTTAGTTAAAAGCAACAATGATTTTGAACAGGAATCCTCTGATGAAAGATATCAGTTCATCGACAATGAAGTCGGTCCCTGTATTATTGGTTCTCCTATTACCGATCCTAATAAGCCTTCTACCACAGATAAAGCTGATAAAATCCTGACTAGCAGGATTTGGGGTATACCGATCTTTATTTTGGTCCTTTTACTGATCTTCCATTTAACTTTCTCCGAAGATCTTTTATTCCTTAATGCTATGGGAGCTTTTGGAAGTGAAGGCTTAGTGTCCTTTAAAGGAACTCCTTTTGAAGGGCTATTTGCTAATGGTGGAATTGCTTCTATTGGTGTTTTCTTTTCTAACTTGATTAATGATTTAACAGGTTGGTTTACTGAATGGCTAAGATCGATAATTACTATCAATTGGGTTAAAGGATTAGTATGTGATGGCATTTGCTCAGGTGTCTTTGCAGTCTTTGGTTTCTTACCTCAAATCTTGGTTCTCTTTGCTTTCTTCTCTTTGCTTGAGGATTCTGGCTATATGGCTCGAGTTGCTTTTATATTAGATAGAATATTTAGAAGATTTGGCTTGAATGGACGTGCTTTTATTCCGATGATTTTAGGCTTTGGCTGTTCCGTTCCGGCTATGATGAACACTAGAACTTTAAGTACTCAGAAAGAAAGGACTCAGACTATCAGAGTTATTCCTTTCTTCCCTTGCTCTGCTAAATTAACGATGATTACTGCAGTTGCCGGTGCTTTATGCAATGCCTTCAATTTTGCTAATGTTGATTTAATTACCGGGTTTATTTATATCTTTGGCATGTTTGTCGCTATCTTTGCTACTATTGCCATGCATATTACGACTCAAAGAGAAGAATTACCTCCTTTTATTATGGAATTGCCTAATTATCATCGTCCTCAGCTTCACTCTTTATCTCTTCATATCTGGGATAAAGCCAAAGGCTTCATCAAGAAGGCTTTCACGGTTATTCTCTTATCTACTTTAATGGTCTGGCTCTTCTCTCATATTACCTGGAAATGGCAGTTCTTAAATGATGATACTCAGCTTTCTTCTTCAATCTTAGCTAGCCTTGGAATGTTCTTCCAGCCTTTATTCACTCCTCTTGGATTCGGCTATCAGATTTCTAAAGATACCGGCTGGGTCTTTGTGGTTTCATCCTTTATGGCTTTGATTGCTAAAGAGAATGCTGTCTCTACTTTTGCTACCTTTGCTGCCTCTTTAGGATTTAGTAACGTTTCTTCAACTGTGGCTGTTGGCTATATGATTTCTGAGACTGGTATTGGAATTGGCGGCCTGATGGCCTTTATTGTCTTTAACGTTTTAACTATTCCTTGTGTGGCTGCTTTAGCTACTGCTAAAGCTGAGCTTCCTAAAGGACAGCTTAAATGGACGGTCTTATTCTGGGTAGTTACTTCTTATCTGTTAGGATCAATGACTTATTTAGTCTTTACCTGGACTTGGACTTTAGCTATCTTTATTCCTCTTCTTGTAGGATTTATTCTTTTCCTTTATTTCTACAACCGAAATAAGACAAAGAAAGAGAAAGAAAAGAATCTTAAAGTTCTTAAGGAAGGTACTGTATGAACTGGGTAGAAATTTTAGTCATTGTCTTAGTAAGCCTTTATGTTTTAGGCATGATTATCTTAGTTATTTATAACAAGAGACATCATAAGCCAAGTCTTTTAAGTGACTGCGACTGCCAAAACGTTGGTAAAGAGATGCTAGCTGAATACAAATACCAGAAGAAGAAAAAGGCACGGATGCAAAGAAAAGAAGAAAGAAAATAAGCGCTTACAGCAATCAATGATACTTAATTCTTTAGTTTTCTATTCCAATCGTTTAACTGTTAAATATTTCGATAGAAAGATAATTTATTAAAGTAAAGTAAATAGGTTATCATATTAAAAGTAGACTGAATTTGTTGAGTTATTTTCTATTATCCCTATTTTTTATTGCTCTCCTAATTGGTAAAATTAAGTTATCAAAAAGGAGATTGATAATATGAGAAAACAATTTTTATTGATGCTTTTACCAGTTTTGGTATTAGCTTCGTGAGGAAACAGTACGTCTTCTTCTCCGTCTTCTACAGCCCAGACTTCAACTTCTGATTCTAGTGGAACAAAAGTTGATTTAGCTGAGTTTACCTATGTTGATGGTTTGGTTTCTTTTGAGAACACTGCCTCTATCATTACTAAGGGAGAAGGATTAAGTTTAGGTCTTTCTTATGGAACTGGTCATTCAGTGACTGATGTTATCGGCCACTATCAGTCTAGTGATGAAGCCATTATGACTGTAACTACTCAGGGCAAGATTAAAGCCGTTAAAGCTGGTGTAGTAACTATTTACTACATTGCTGAAGTAATTGCCGATAAAGAGGTCTGTGTTGCTTCTAGGACTTTCACAGTCTTAGATGATTTCCCCACTCTTAAACAGACTCTTACTAATTTGACCGATATGGAAAACTATACTTTGACTATCACTAAGGATGGCGCTGATTATAAGACCATCACCTATACTCCTAAAGTCGTTTTAATTGAAGATATGTCTACTCAGGCCTATTCGGGCTATGCCCTCAATGCTGATGGCACGATGGCTCATGGCTTTACTATCACTGATGGAGTAGCTACCTTCACTGATGCCTTAAAGGATCAGGATGGTGTAGTTACTGCTGAAACTTTCTTCGGAGATGATAATCCTTATTACAATATCTTCACTACTTTTAAATCTTTTGATCTTAACTATCTACCGGATACAGCCACTGATGGGGTCTATGATATTTATAATTATGTGAGCGATCCTGATGGTACTTCTGATAGAGATACTATCAACAACATAAACTTTGCTATTATGTGTGATCCAGAAGTCTATGATGGCTTATATAAGAGACCTTATTTATCTAGCTTAACTGTCTCTCAAACATCTACCTTTGGCTTGGATATTAAGCTTGATGCTAAGCTTAGAAAAGGCACCGAATATGCTTATGAAGCCGTTGTTTCTGATGCCGGCTCTTCAACTATTCCCGAAGATATCCTGTCTTTAGTTGGCGATAAGGAAATTGCTGCTCCTACTGTTGATGCTGATTTAGCAAGAGGTGCCAGTCTTTTAAAGAACGCTAAGTCTTTTGTTATTAACAAGGATTATCTTAACAGTATTGTAGCCACTGAAAAATACTACGCTATTGTTGATTCTGATGATGCCATTAAAGCTGATTATCAGAACTCTGTTGATTACCCTGATTCTTATACTTTTAATGCTGCTTCCTATAACACCACCGGTTTAGTTGTTCAAGCTGATGGCATCTATCAATTCTCTCAAAAGGTTGATGTTGATACTTCTACTAGTCCGATTACTATCACAAGAGAGACTCCAGTTGTTGATCCTAATGGCTGGGGTGCTTTAACTGACTCTACTTCTATGGCCACCTATTGCCATTATCCTTCAACTTGGACTTGCTTGGATAAACTTGAAGGCTTTATACCTGCTGGTAAGTTCATGGCTTTAAACTATGGAAATGCTACTATGAACTTTGATATTCTTGAAGCGGCCTTCAACGATATCAGTAATCTTCCTGGTGCTGCTGACTTTAGCTTCTTAGAATCTTATCAGATTACTCCTTATTATTTCATCGTTGATGCTCTTTCTTCTCCTGTTACTGGTGTCAACAACGGCTCCTTAGTTGAAAAGGACAGCGACTGTGTGGTTGGTCTTAACCTCTATTGTCAGACTCCTTCTCAGGTTGATAAGAGTTCCGGAGCTTCTGGTCCTATTTCTATCTTCTCCTCTTTTGGTGTTGCTTCTGAAGCCTCTCTTGATGCTGCTTTCAATAAGTAAATAGAAAAAAGCCATCCTCTATTATTTGGGGATGGCTTTTTAATTGATTGATAATCTAAAGATTATCTATTTAGCATAGAACTAAGTTTCATTTCAGTGACCGTAATTCTTATCTGCTATTTTCATTGTAAATCAAAATCTCAATTATTCAATACTATAAAAGACAATCTTCATTTGCTTTCAATAATACTTGTTTCTTATTGGAAGTTTTAATGACTTCTAAGTGATAGAATAGACTGATATTAAAGGAGTACTATTAAATGGCTTGTACAACATTATTAGTCGGTAAGAAAGCTAGTTATGATGGATCAACTTTGATTGCTAGAAATAATGATTCCCCTAGCGGAATCTTTTGTGCTGAGAAGATTGTGGTGGTTGAACCTAAGGATCAGCCAAGACACTATAAGTCAGTTATCTCTCATCTAAAGATTGAGTTGCCTGATAACCCTTTACGCTATACTGCTTGCCCCAGTGTTGATAAGAGCGAAGGTGTTTGGGCAGTCAGTGGCATCAATTCCGATAATGTCTCAATGACGGCTACTGAGACTATTACTTCTAATCCAAGAGTTTTAGGTGCCGATCCTCTTGTTAAGTATCAGAAGAAAACGAGAACTTCTAAAGAAGTGATTGGCGGTATCGGAGAAGAAGACTTAGTAGTGATTGTTCTTCCTTATATTCATACAGCTAAAGAAGGAGCTTTACGTTTAGGAGCTTTGCTTGAGCAATATGGAACTTATGAATGCAATGGCATTGCCTTTGCTGATAAGAATGAAATCTGGTGGCTAGAATCAATTGGCGGACATAACTGGATTGCTAAAAGAGTCAAGGATGAAGAGTATGTGGTTATGCCAAATCAGTTTGGCCTTGATAACTTTGATTTTAAGGATGCTTATTCCACTAAGAAAGAGAATCTTTGCTCTAAGGGCTTAAAAGAATTTGTCGAGAAAAACCATCTTGATTTAAACAATGATGGCAAGTTTAATCCTCGCTTAGCTTTTGGAAGCCATGATGACTCAGATCATGTCTATAACACTCCACGAGCCTGGTTTATGCTGAGATACTTTAATCCTCATTTTTCTAGATGGGATGCTCCTGATAATAAGTTCACTCCTGAATCAGATGATTTACCTTGGAGTATGGTTCCGGAAAAGAAGATTACAGTTGAAGATGTAAAGTATATTCTTTCTTCTCATTTCCAAGGTACTCCTTATGATCCATATTGCCGAGATCAGCATAATCCTAGAAAAGGTATGTATCGCCCTATTGGTATTTCTAGGACTAGCTGCTTAATCATTTCTCAGATTAGGCCTTATGTTCCTAAGGAATATATGTC
>ENA-UOOH01001229-UOOH01001229.1-fermentation-metagenome-genome-assembly--contig:-NODE-1229-length-25637-cov-8.295598_pt1 | contig 25637 bp, 12 predicted proteins | sample MGYA00245778_ERZ724025 | MGnify/ENA primary metagenome ERZ724025 (study PRJEB28704, sample SAMN03018313) | fermentation metagenome | biome: anthropogenic terrestrial biome; feature: soil; material... | reverse complement strand
ACCCTGACAGCCACGGATATTGCCACGGGATGGACAGAATGTGTTGCCATTTCCAACAAGAACCTTACCGACTTCCCCGAAACGGGACAAGCCGCGTTCCCTACACCACATCCGGGACGGCGTGGCAGCCGTCTCCTACACCATAAAAACTAACAGTATTTTCCATATTGAGAATTGCTTATTTCGCAAGAGATAACGCAGGGGCGACCCTTTCCCCGGGCATGGAAAAGCCGAGCGCCCGTTCTGTATGAACAAACACAACTGCATGGATTGTTTCTACAAACTTCAGTCTGTTGTTATGTATCTTCTCAGAGACCCTGAAAACGAATAATACTGTCTTTAAATAGGAAGTCCCCCGAAGGGGACTTCCAGTCTGGTCAAGATTGATTTATTGTTTGGCAGGATGCGGGTAACGGGTGAATGTGAAGGGCATATAGAGCCGTTCCCAGTCCCAAACGCGCAGCTGAACCGGGATGGTGATCTTAGGATCGGGAGCATTGAGGATGTCAAGTACCCCGAAGTAATCACCCCAGGTTAGACCAGTAGAATCGAAGGTGAGCGTTACGTCAACCGAGCCGCCGTCAGGCGAAACTACACCAGCCATCGGGTCTATGGTCAGCCAAAGGATGTCACCACCTGTGCCGCCACCACCACCGGATGTGCCCATACCACGAACCATCCAGTTTCCAGCAAAGGAAGCGCCAAAGCTATCAATCAAACCCCAGGATTCATCCGGAGGAAGCTTAGGTTCGGCAGGAGGTGGAGTTTGCACCCACCAGCCAGCCCAGGAGCGTTGTTGGGTAGTTGTCTGGTCCATCGCCGCAGGGAAGTAACTGGTACCTGGTTTTTCCATGCCGATCAAACCAATAAGCACATCGCCAGGTCCATTAAGCGTGACGCCTTCTGGTAAGGTGTATACATTCCATGCATCAAGCTTTTCGACGGTAACGGGGAATTGTGCCAGGAAGGTTGAATTTACTGCCGGGTCTGCGTTGCCGTGAACATTCTCGTAAACCACTAAGATCATGTCATCGCCAACAAGGGCATAGTCAGCAGCACCGAAATAGACGTGGATCTCGTCCAGGGTGAACGGGAAGGCGTCAGGATCTGGTGTAAAGCGGTTCAACCAGAGGAATTCGTGATTACCACCGATACCAATGCCGTTGTCTCTGCTGCCGTCATCGATGATCAGCTCAACATCAGCAAGCTTGCTCATGGTGAAGGGAACAGGTCCGCCGCCATCTTTTTCAAAGACCTCAAAGACAGTTTCCCTGGCACCAAAGTTGGTGAGAGTCAGGGTCTGTTGAGCCATTTCCTCAGGATAGAGATCCTGGAAGAAGGATTCAGGACTGTAGGTCAGACAGGCTGCGTCCAGTCGGAGGTAAATGTCGTCGAGAACGACATCTTCATCCCAGCCAAGATAGACACCATAAAGCATTTGGGTGACGTAGTCTGGGTAGATAATTTCAATATCATAGGTGCCGTTGAGCAGTGCCCAGCTGAAGTATCCGTTCTCATCGGTAAGAGTCGATTGGACCAGTTCGCCGTCGCGGTAGAAGTTGATAGTGGCTTCTTCGACCAGGGCGGGGTTGATATCGCATTGTTCAAAGGCGTAGACAGTACCCTTGATGTTGCCCCAGTTCAGCGGACGAATGACATGCATGGTCACTGGAATAGAGGGAACTTCGTAGGGAGTGTCAGTGTCGATAACAAGCTCGGCGAAGAAGTCACCGGGCTGTTCGATGCCGTAGACATTGAATTCAATATCAACAACCATGGAATCGTAAGCGGGGACCACACCCTCGATGGGATCTTCGGTCAGCCACGGCACAGCGCCGCCGCCAGAATCACCCCCGCCAGCGTAAGCTGCAATGGAAAGACAGTCGGATTCGTTGTCACCGGTGAAGGCGCCAACCAAAGTGGAAGCGCCGGTTTCCATGTCGATTGCACGGAGTTGACCGTTGCCGCCACTGCCATAAGCAGCCCAGTAGAGGATCTTGTTTTCTTCGTCGTAATCCATGCCCTGGGCATAGCCAGCCGCGAAGCCGAGCGCGCCAACGTCGATAACCTCACCAGTGTCAGGGTTGACGCTGTAGAGGTGGTCGGTGGAAATGTCGACCAAGTAGAGCAGGCCATTGTCAGGGACATAAGCAATGTCGATGCCGCAGGCAATGTTCGTGTTGGCGATTATCTCGATAGCACCGGACGGGCTGAGAGTAAAGATATCAGTAGCACTGGCACAGTTGGAAGTGGTTCCGTAGAAGAAACCATTCGCGCCGGCGATACCCTGGGCACCACCGCCACCAACACCAGGAATGGTTAGCTGAGCGATTGGTGTTGCAACACCGGTTGCGGTATCGATGCTAACGAAGGCATCGGTGTCACTGATTGCATAAATCTTGCTGTAATCGTCTTTTAAGAAGTCACCGGCATAGTAGGTTGCTGCAGAGGCTACCGCTTCCCAGGTTCCAGGAACAGTGATATCAGGAATTCGGAAGAGCTTATCGTTGGAGCGAACTTCGACGACATAAGCCATCGGACCGCCCTCGAGCTGCAGAACCGAATTACCGGCGGACTGGAGCTGGAGGTTGGTGCTCAAAGTGCTTGCTGAGGTGTCAGCTGTGGCAACAACGTTTTTTCCGCCTTCGATTTCACCGGTGAACGGAGGAATATGATAGGGCTGGAAGCCCAGGTTCTTTTCTGCGATTGTGAAAGCTGCGTCCGTTCCACCAATGTTTTCAAGGGTGAGGGTCGTAGTTTCGGGGTCGTCGAAGAGGGCAATGGTTCGTTCGAGAGCCAAAGGATCGGCAACGATCATGCCTGCTTCAAGTTCCCAGTCTTTTTGAACGATCTTGCTTTGCGTAACGGTGACAGACTCGGATACACTCGCATAGTTTTCCTTTGAGGCGGTGAAGAGGATGTCTTCAACATGTACCGCCTTGGGAATGTTGGCTTGGGGAAGGATGTGCTGATCGCAAGGATAGTCGGACATTGAAGGGGGAGTGTAAATGTCACTGCTGCAGGGATGGTTGACTGCATCACCCGAACCATCACCATCAAAGTACCATGACACTAAACCGTTATCAGCGCTCGCGCCTGGAGTAGCACTCACACAATAATAAGCAGTACAGTGGTCGCTTGGATTTTGGTGACGGCGCGACATATTGATCTTGACGGCATAAGGTGACGGATCGAAAGTATAGGAGGTGATTGGTTGTACACTTCCGGTTCCAGTACAGAAACCAGTGCCTTGTTTGACTACAGCAGTAACTGTCCAGTCCTCGGGGAATTTCAACCACTCAGAAGAGCCCCATTCCCAGTCAGTAGTAAAGGTTTCAGCCCGGAAGCAGAAAGTACCAGGCTTGCCAGGTTTGTAGCCATTATCTCCACCAACACTCGGATCAAATACAACGAAACTTCCAGCTATGTCCTGGATACCAGCAACTGGCGCCGCATCAACATCATACTCAAGGAACGGCTGGAAGAGCCAGTAGAGACCATCTGAAGCAGGATGCCCGGAGTCTTCCTGGGTCAAAGCCGCCGCTAGTTCTGATTCGACTTTTGCGCCGTAGAGCAAGGTGTCTTCAACCATCGCGTCGTAGACATAACCAGCAACAACACCACCGGGAATCGTATTGCATTCAACACCGACAGTATATGGAGCGCTGTAAGATAGCGTGATGTCATCGATGTACCAACCAGGATACTGACCGCTGCCATCAGTGCGCAAATAGAAACGCAATTGGAAGTTTTCGACTGCATAGGAAGGATCAAGGACTATTTCCTTATAGCTCCATGGCATGATATCGCCGAACTTCTCATATACGGTTGCCCATGTCGTACCGCCGTCCTTGCTTACTTCAACAGCGCCCCAGTCGTACGAATTGCTCTCAGTATCCATCCATTGCCAGAAGCTTACAATAATGGAGCTGCCAACATAATTAGAGAGGTCGATAACCGGGGAGGTCAGGCGGCTGCGCTCTAAATTGTTGTAATTGCCGGTCAGGTTGGTTGCCCAAACGTTGGTACCGCTGTGGGCAGCGCCAGGACCAGGTGTGGCTGAAGGAGTGCCCCACGCCCAGGAAGCAGGACCTTCGGTAACAGTGTCATCAAAAATCGTGACAACAAAGCCGCCATTGTCGGTTTCAAAGTCTTCCTCGAGGATAATGGTAGCGGGGGGAATGTCGAACTTGCCGATACCAAGATCATCAATATAGGTACCTAAGTAATTCACTGAGCCATCACTCTTCATTTTGAAACGCAACTGAAAATCAGCAACGTTATAGGTTGGATCAAGTGCTAAGGATTGTTGGGTATATGGCTTGCCAGTGTCATTGATACCGCCTATAGGACCCCAGACTGCTGTCCAGGTTGTACCGCCGTTCTTTGTAACTTCGAGGGTAACATTGTCATAAGTGGCACTTTCGAAATATTTCCAGTCCCACCATTGGATAACTGGTGTAGATGTGCCAAAACTTGTCAGGTCCATGACCGGAGAGGTCATATAAGAAAGCTCGTTGGGGTTATAGCTTCCTCCGAGATTGGTGGCAATTCCCTTTGTACCGCTATGTCCGGTACCCGGACCGCTCGTGATGGTACCCCATGCCCATGAGGAGTTGGTACCACTGGAGACGAAACCGCCGTCATTGTTTTCAAAATCGAAATAGTATTTGTATTCGGGAAAATAACCCGGAGCATTACAGGCAGCAGCATCAATATACAGGTAGAAATCCTGCTCAAAAGCAATCGCTCCCGTGGGGGTGATGGTGGCGCCGTGAGGTGAGTAACCACCAACCATAGCTTCAATATCCAGGTTGTATTCCTGACCGTTGGACAGAGTGATTTCGTATTCACCTGTGAAGGGATCGGTATAAACGACTTCTTCAAAGCCTTCTTGAGAAAAGGTCATTTTGGCGTAGAGTGGATAACCGTGTGAAGCGCCTCCATATATACCACCGTCATAAACTGCACCAGTCACGAGGATTTCGGGCAAACCTTCAAGTTCGAAGTTGACCACGATCGGAGCTGTCGCGCCCTCAGGGACGGTGGCCGTCTTAGTTTCGGGTTGGTATCCGGCTTTACTGGCAGTCAGGCTGTATTCACCCGCATCCACCATGATACTGTATGCACCGAATTCGTCGGTGGTCAATGAACGAGGGCTATCACCGCCAGTAACCAATACATTAGCGCCTTCGATCGGAGCACCGCCAACAGCGGTGACGGTTCCATTGATTTCATAATCGCCAGTAGCGGCGGCTGCCGCGATTGAGAAGGCATCTATTTCATCCTGGACGAAAGTACCGACCAGTGCTGATGCGCCGGTGTTGATGTCGATGATGCGCAGGGCAGAAGACTCGGTATAAGATGCCCAGTAGAGGACGCCATTGACTTCGTCATAGTCCATGCCCTGGGCATAGTTGGGATCGATACCAAGCGAGCCGACGAGTGTGTCAACACCAGTAGCAGGGTCGATTCTGTACAGTGAGGCAGTAACCAGGTCAACACCGTAGAGCATGCCTGTTTCGGGCACATAGGCAATGTCAATGATACAGGTCGCATTAGGCAATAACCCGATGGTTGTAGTTGCGGCAGTTGCCAGGTTAACTGTAACTAAAGTAGAGGAGACGTTACAGTTTGTGGTCACGCCATACATGACACCATCGCCGCCAGCCAAGCCACCGAATGTGCCGGCGGGAGGGGTGGTGATGCCGATCAGAGTTGCTGCTGCAGTTGCTGTATTTATGGAGTACAGTCCATTGTTATCATAACTAACTGCGTACAATTTACTGAAATCTGAACCCATGAAATCACCAGCAAACAAGGAGGTGGCTGATGGAGTGCCCACCAGGCTGGCTGTTCCGGGCACTGAGACATCAGGCCAATGGTACATCTGTTCAGTCGGATATACTTCTACACCATAAGCCGGGGGTGCTGCGGTGATGCCATACTTGGCGGCATTTTCATTGAGGACCACACCACCGGAAGCACCATCCGAGGACTCTTTTCGGGGCGCTGCCGCTGTGGTCTTAGGCTCTCCACTGCGCTCAAGCTCGCCAGTGAAGGCAGGGATGCTGTAGGGCTGGTTAGGCACAGCATCGGTGATATCAGTCTGCGCAGTAACGGTTGCCGGGATATAGCCGATAAGCAAACCCAGGACAAGCACTACTGCGAGGACTTTTTGTATTGTTTTACTTTTCATGTCACTTCCTTTTTATAATTAAATTGGTTTGGGACTACAAAAAACAATTTGTTTTCATAGGCTGAAATTTGGTTTTCACCTCCACTGTCCCGAATAATGACCGGCACAATACGATATTGCGTTTCCGGTGTTTTCGATAAGAGTGTTTTCAACATTTCAGTTTATAAATCCGTCTGTCCTGGAAGTCCCTCTTGGAGGGATTTCCAGGTTGAATGATTAATATGTTAGGGAAGCGGCCATTTCATCAGGATCATGGGCAAGAATTGCCAATCCCAATCTACGACGCGCAGCTGTACAGGGATATCAAACCTCGGGTCGGGATCGTTCAAAACCCGGAGGGCTGCGAAATAATCGCCCCAAAGCAGACCGGTGGCGTCGAAATTGATCGTGATTTCAACGGAATCGCCATCGGGCATGATAACGCCAGCCATTGGATCGGCAGTTAACCAGGGGATATCACCAGGAGTGCCGCCGCCTTCAACAGTGAGTTCTACATCGTCGAGGAAGAAGTTACCACTGCCAACAGTGACTGAATAGAACTTGACTTCGTGAGTGCCACCGTCTGCAAAGTCGGAGACATCCACTTCGATCTCACGGTATCCTAAAACGCCGCAAGCCGGGTCAAGCCCATCCGTGCGCCAGACTTCTTCTCCATCAAGTTGAAGTGCCATATAGGTGGATGCGCCCCCAGCCCCACAGGTATGCTGTTCGACCCAGAATTTCATGGTCGCGATACCAGAGGGGATTTCGACATCCTGTGCCATGTAACCTGTGTCACCGCTATTTGAACCGCCGAACCATGTCCAGGCGGATCCTGTGTGTGGTCCAGTAGCATTGCCAGTGCCGCAGTCTTCAACAGTACAGAGTGGAGTGCCATATTGGGCTGAATATTCATCCCAGTAGGGGTTTGGTGTGTAGGCTTCGAATCCAGGATCGAGGACCAGGTTATCCGCAAACGGGACAGGACCAGTGCCGGGGCGTTCAGAAATTTCAAAGACCGCTTCTCTCGCGCCGATATTGGTGAAGGTCAGGATCTGAGTAGAAGTTTGACCGGGGTACAACTCTTCATAGAGCGCTTCCGGTTCGACAACCAGACAGGGGGCATCGAGCCGCAGGCTGATATCGTCCAGAACGACATCGGCGCCGGCTGCGAGGACCACACCTTCGACTAACTGGTCAACATAGTCAGCCAACAGGAATTCTATATCGTAGGTTCCAGCGGGTATTGCGTAGCTGAAGTAGCCATTCTCATCAGTCATCGTGCTGTATTTGACGGTGCCTTCCTGGTAGAACTTGACCATCACATCTTCAGCAAGCTCGGGGTTGATATCGCATTTTTCGAATGCATATACTTCACCCTTGATGCTGCCATAATTGGCAGGGCGGTTAACATGCAGGGTCACCGGAATGACCAGGTTGGGGTAGGGAGTGTCAGTCTTGACAGTCAGTTCACCCAGGTAATCTCCGGGTTGTCCAATTCCTTCAACGGTGTAAGTGAGTGTGATTTCAGCTTCTTCGCCAGCTGCGATGAGTCCTTCAAGAGGTTCTTCTTCGAGCCAGGGCAGGCGGTCCATGGGACCACCGCCAGCAGCGATGGAATAAGAGTCAACTTCACCGAGGCTGAAAGCGCCAACAGAGGTTGATGCGCCGGTAGTGATATCGATGATGCGCAGATCAGGACCAGTGTGATAAGAAGCCCAGTAGAGGATTTCGTTCTCTTCGTCATAGTCCATGCCCTGGGCATAGTTCGGGTCGACACCAAGCTGACCAACGATAATGTCAGCACCGGTATCAATGTTAATGCGATGCAGCGAGTTGGATACCAGGTCGACACCATAAATTGCGTCTTCCGACGGAACGTAGGCTATGTCAATCATACAGGTTGAGTTGGTGATCGTACCAATTGTGGTCACTGCCGCAGTGTCCAGGTCAACTGTGACCAGTGTGGAAGCAACATTACATTCAGTGGTCACACCGTACATCACGTCTCCAACGCCAGTCAAACCACCGAAAGTGCCGGTGGGAGGATTTGTGGTGCCGATGAGCGTTGCTGCCGCACTAGCGGTATCAATGGCGTAAAGACCATTGTTATCGTAGCTAACGGCATAGAGCGTATCAAAATCGCCGCCCAGGAAATCGCCAGCGAATAAAGCGGTCGCGCCGGAAGTTGGTGTGCCAACAAGCGTCGCTGCACCAGGAATCGAAAGGTCGTCCCAATGATAGAGGCTATCGTTGAGCAAGTCGACACCGAAGGCTGGTGGAGCCTGTTTGATGCCAAAAGTTTCGGCATTTGAATTGAGCGAGAATTTGCCCAGGGTTGCTGAAGCGTTAGGATCACGGTATATGGACTGAAGTACGTCGCTCTTTTCAAGTTCTCCGGTGAAAGCGGGGATGCTGATCCGCAGTGGATCAAAGCCCAGGTCTTTTTCGGAGATTGTGAAGGATGCGGCACCAGAGCCATCATTTTCGAGCTTTAAGATTTGAGTTTCATCCGGATCGCCCAGCTCCATGGTCATTTCAAGTTCCACGGGATTGGCGATAATGTGACCGGCGCCAATTTCAAAGTCCACATGGGTTAATGCGTCCTGAAGTAGTTCGTGGTCTTCGGTCTTGGTTTCATACAGATTCTTGCTGACAGTAAATTCGATTTGTTCAGTCTCATCTTCGAAAGCTTCAAAGAACCAATAGAGACCACTGCCTGCTTCATCAGCGAAGGTAGCGGTTACAGCGGAATTTACCGCAGTTTCCACCTTGGCGCCCATCAGTTTGGTATCGTCTTCGTTGGCATCGTAGACATAACCAGCCACAGCGCCACCGGGGCGAATCAAACAGGTCGGGTCACCAACTGAGACATTATCAATCTCCCAGTAGTAAGCCCAGTCACCTTCAAAAAGGAACTCAATCCTCGCCTGGGATTCACCAGCTAACTCATCGGTGAGATCAAGGGTCACATGCATAGCCTGGGTCATCTCGGGGATCATGTATTTCCATTCCCAGGTAGCCCCGCCATCGGTTGAGTAATAAACGTCCCCCCAATTTGGATAAGATGCTGACCAGTACAGATAGCTGTCAAACTCGAGCGTTACAGCAGGGGAACCTGAGAAGTCCATGACAGGGGTCTGCAGACCGGTCAATTGCCAGCCTGAGGAACCATACCAGTCAGAGTCGACCATGGCAAAGCCACCGGTTCCACCTGTTTTATTGCCGCGATTCTTTGGATCATTGAAATGCCAGGTCTGACCGGTGCCAGCATAGTCAACGTTCGCCCAGCCTGCAGGCAGTGCGCCGCTTTCAAATTCTTCGATCACGCCGTTGACGCCGTAACCAGGGGTTCCACAAGCCTGCTCGGGAACCAACAGTTCAACATCATAGGTATAGGTCGCGGTGGTTACAAAGAGATCGTCTTCGTAAGGTAAGTATTCACCAACCAAGCTGGAAACCTTGACCGTGTAGTCACTGGATTGCAGGATGGTGGTTGAATAATCACCGGTAAAGGGATCGGTATAAACATCATGGGAATGTCCGGCAGTGGTGAAGGTCAGCTTGGCGTAAAGGGGATAACCATGCAGGTCACCGGTCGCTTCAATGCCGCCGTCTGTAACAGTACCGCTGATGATCGTGCTGGCAACCGCTTCGAGTTCAAAGTCGACCGTGACGGTTTGCCCGTCAGGAACTACGACATCAGGTTCAGTTTCGCTTGTGTATCCGAAAGCTGAAGCAACCAGGTCATAGGTGTCTGCGTTGACATTTACAGAGTACTCACCAGCAGCATTGGTGTAGATAGTGCGGTTGTTGATCGGGTCTTCACCAGTGATCACAACCTTGGCGCCAACGATTGGGTCGTCATCGGTGTCGGTGACGGTACCCGTCAGAGTGCTGTCGCCGCACATGGAGGCAGCCAACTCTACAGCTGCCAGGGCGTTAATTTCGCCCCAGCCGGTTGCAAAGTTCGGATAGTTGGTCGGGGTTAGCGGCGAACCATCGTCGTAAGTGATTTGAGTGGCTGTACTCTCGATAAGTGTTTCAGTCGCGGCATAATCGCCGACCATACAGGGAGCTGCCTGCCAGATCATGGCGACCAGACCGGTCACGTGGGGAGCGGACATTGATGTGCCACTCCAGCCGCTCTGGTAGGCGGTGTCGCTGCCGGGTGTTGAAGAGCGAATGTTGTCACCAGGAGCAATTACCTGGGGTTTCATCATGTCAAAACCATCAACAGGATTGATGGTGTCAGGGTTGTCAGTGGGACCCCAGTTTGAGAAAGACGCATACTGACCGTTATTCCGACCAGAAGCACCAACGCCAGTCACATTGCCATAACGACCAGGGTTGCCAACTGTATTTAGTCCTGGAGGGGAAGAATAGCCGCAGTTGGAGTTGTTGCCATTCGAGAAAACGGGATAAACGCCAGCGGCTTGCCAGCCTGCGACAACATCTGCATACCAGGGATCGTAAGTCCGGTCACAATCACCCCAGGAGTTGTTGACAGCGTTGGGGCGCATGTCCGGGTCAGCGTTGGCACCGGTCAGGTCGGTTGGTGCAGCGATAAACTGACCACAGCCAAGCAGTGACACGTCCCAGCAGGTACCATCGGGGCAGCCTGCGCAAGCCATCCACTGGGCACCGGGGGCGATACCAATTTGGTTTGAGCCGCCGTCGTCACCGACCATGGTTCCCATGGTGTGCGTGCCGTGACCATTACCATCTCTGGGAACATTATCAGCAGGATTGTAAGGGTTGTACCAGTTGTAGTTATGGTCGAAAGTGCCATCGCCGTTATTACCGCGATAAGAATCAACCAAGGCAGCGTGGGAATAGCGAACGCCGGTATCGACGTTGGCGACCACGTATCCGGCGCCATCAAAACCGAGTTCCCAGGCTGCAGGAGCCTGTACCTGAGTGATATTGGGCTCGATAGCTTTGGCGTCCTCGACGACATCAACTTTCTCGGGTTCGTAGAGGATATATGACTTTTGGGCGCTGATTGCTGTGACAAAGGGTAGCCCTTGAATGGCTGATAAGACCGTCTGGTTGGATTGCTTTACCAAAATGCGGTTGGCGATCCAGAAAGACTGATATTCGATTCCGACGCTATCCAGATAGTCTTTGGCAGCTTTTTGGGTTCGATCAGCCTGAGCTGTCAGGGTCTCATAAACAAACCAGCCGCGCTCGCTCCAGCCCATAAAATTTGCTGAGGAGAGGTCGGCTGAGTTTTCGAAATCGACCCAGTAGGTTGCGACGCCATTCAGATTCATTTCATCCTGAACAGCTGTTTCAACCGTCACGACTTGTTGCGCGACGGCAGTCTTCGCAACGACCGGAGCTGGCAAATAGCCGATCAGCATCGACAGCGCCAGAAATATTGCGAGGACCTTCAGTATGGTTTTACTTTTCATGTCACTTCCTTTATTAGATTTGATTTAGAACTTACATGATTACAAAACGACAAACGAAATTGCTTTTCCACCTCCATTGGTCTGATTGTATCGAGCGGGTAATAAGATTGTTACGACGCGGCGAACAGTAAAGGGCACTTTTCTTTGAATTCTTAGGTTGGTTCTTGTCAAATTGTTGTCCACTCGACTTAATTACTAAATTTTTTTTTCGAACCTAATATCGTTGATTATACTAACCGGATGGCAGAATCGTCAAGCATTTTTCGTAAAATACGGTGATTATGCAGAATAAAGACTGGGAAGGCACACTTTTTCAATTGAGACATCCGAAAATCATCCACTTATAGTAGTTTACCAAAGATTATGAAACTGATTCCTGAAAAATAAAATGGGTTTAGAGCCGGAATAACTCGGTTAACATATTACTTAGAGTGCAATTGCGCGTAGTTGTATTAATGATAATTATTCATCGGATAGTGAATAATGACTCGATTCATAATGTTTTCTATTGTGAAACAAAATTAGCTTGTCTGTCGTTGGATTTTTTGCAGCAGACGTGATTTTCGATGCTCAAGTCGTAAAATATCCTGCTGGACAGACTCCCCAGGTGGACTGGATTGGATTTCGGTGAGCAGCCTTACGGTCAGGTCGAGTGCCTGGTGATAGTCTTTGGCGATGTGTTCATAATATTTTGCCAGCTCGAGCGCTGCTTCAGGTGAGCCATGATTTGCGGCTTGTTCCCAAAGCGGCAGCGCTTCGGCGAAGTTTTTGTTGCGTTTGTAGATACGCCCGCGGGAAATCAAAGAGAGCACCAATTCCTCATTGGACGTGAGAATATGTTCCGATGCGTATAGTTGTTCAGCCAGCGCTTCGCGGTTGAGGCTTTCCATCAGGCGGGCGATCGAATAAATATCTTCCGTGTGGCTAAGAAGTTCGGATGTAGGGTTTTCCAGTATGGCAGCCAGCATTGTGAAAAGCGCGGAAAGACTGACGACGTCAATTTCATTATGATAGAAGATGTTGGCAACCTGGCTGGCGTCACCATGGACGACGTAATTGCGATAAAACTCGGGCACGAGATAACCGGGAATGTCTTCGTCGGTTCGGAAAAACTCGAGAATCTCTTTCTCGATATTGCCCAGGTTGCACTGCTTCAGCCGGCGCTTCCAGACGCGCCTGGTTATGTGCAGCAGGTCAATATGATCAATCCCATCAAAAGGGTTGTCGAGTCGGTTGAGGATAAAGCGGGTGTTGATGATCGGAAGGTCGAACGATTTTCCGTTGTAACTGACCACTGCTTTCGCGCCATCAACAAATTTTGAGAGGGCTGCCAACTGGGCTTTTTCTTCGGCAGGGCTGCGCAGAAAAAACTGTTCGAGCAGGAATTGGTCCCCGTTAAAGCGACCCGCACCGATCATAAATGGAATTGTACCGGTGCCCCCGGAAAGACCGGTTGTTTCTGTGTCCAGAAAAATAAACCCGGAAATGTCAGATTCTGCAAGGTGACCAGCTTGCGCCCAGTCGCATAAAACTTGAAAACTTGAAAAAGGCTTGAGCGGGACAGCGCCGTGGGTGTGTTGATCTGAGTATTGGTGGTTTGAAGAGAAAACCTTGCCGTAGATGGTCTCAACTTCACGACCAGGAACCAACGATTCAATCGGAACCTTCTTTTTCGCAGGCGCAGGCAGCGGTTTGTCTTTCCCAAATTGCACACCCAGTTTTTTCAGCTGTTCGGAAAGATCGGACCAGTCAACCATTTCTCATTCCTTGCAACAGCGCCAGCCCTTCTTTTTTTCCGCCATAGCCCGGCTCGCCAACCGGACCTACACAGGCGGGGCAGCCCGATTCGCAGGGGCATTCCTGGATCACTTCGATTGCCCGTTCGATCCAGAAGTTTCGCAGGTCATACAGTTTTCTGGATAAGCCAATTCCACCGGGAACATTGTCGTAGACCAGGATGGCGGGGTTTCCATTATTTAATATGGAACGTCTCTCGGAAAACAGAGATATATCTTCACGGTCACACATAATCAAAAGTGGTGCCATGCTGCGCAGCGCGTAGGCGGCTGCCGCGAGCCCGCTGCGCACCATCACGCTCACTTCAGCCTTATGATGACAGGATGCGCACAGGGTGACCAGGTTGGATGCCTGGTTTGCCAGGGCAGGGTCGGTGAAGGTTTTGAAGGGCTGGAGATGATGCACATGCAGCTCAGAGATTGGGAAAGGTTTGTTGCAGCTGCGGCAGGTGTAATTATCCCGCAGGACGATCTTTTGGCGCAATTGATTCCATCCGGAACCATACGCATTAGGATCTGTGCCCCACAATCTTCGCTCGCGCAGCTGATCAATCAAAGTTGGTGAAATCCCTGCCCAAAAACCGGTTGTGTGCAGATTTTCCGGGGACAGGTCAATTTTACCGGTTCCGATCAATTCGCCGGACATCCAGCGCTTTTTCTGATAAGTATTGATCGAAATTTCGAGATCCACGGTGCCATAGTTTGCAGAAAAATTTTGGTAAGGAACCGAGGAGGTTAGTGCATAATCGATTATGCGCGTGTCTATTACCGGGATCGTATAATATTCCGAATCGGTTGGCTTGAGCTGGCAAACACCCTTTTCAAGATCGAGGTCTGCAACCTCGTACATCTCAGCATCGTGAAGATAGATCGCTTCTTTGTGCACATACCAGCGGGCGGCATTGGCATCGACAGAACCGATAAATTTAGCCTCGTTATCTTGCCCGATCACATTAAGACTGACCACATCAGGAGTGGAAGAGCGTAACGATACCTCTGCAGCAGGGTAGCGGTCCGCCAGCCAATAATAATCATCACCCTGGCGCGTGATCGACCCGGATTGTTCCAGCAGCATCAAAAAATGGGAAAGGTCTTCAGGCGTCATCGAACCGAAATTATCATTTTTTGCAAAAGGCAGCTCGAAGGCAGCGCAGCTGATGTGCTGAAGCAAAATCACCAGGTTTTGCGGGTCGACCAGGGCTTGCTCAGGGTTTTGATCGACGAGGTATTCGGGGTGGGAAGCTAAATATTGATCCATGGCTTCGTTGGTCACGATCAGAATGCCCAGGGCAGGCTGCTGTTTGCGCCCAGCCCTGCCGATGCGTTGATGGGTTGTGGCGATTGTGCCCGGAAAACCAACCAGGATGACCGAATCAAGGTCACCAATATCAATGCCCAGTTCCAGGGCGGAAGTGGAGAACACCGCTCGGAGAGTTCCGGATTTCAGACCTTGCTCAATATCGCGCCGTTCTGTTTTCAGATAGCCACTGCGATAACCGCGAACGCTATCGCGCTCCTGGTATGGGAGGATGTTTCGCAGATAAGCGAGCAGCATTTCCACAGTGCGGCGCGTGCGCGCGAAAACGAGCGATTGGTGCCCGACTTTAATCAGTTTTTGGGTAAATTTAACGCCGAAATCGAGGCTGCTTTTACGGATGCCCAGTTTTTGATCTACAAAAGGTGGGTTATAGATAACCAGGTGTGTGGGACCCCTGGGAGAGCCGTCTTCTGTTATAAGATGTACTTTTTGTTCAATGAGGTTGTTGGCATGCTCTTGCGGGTTCCCGATGGTGGCGGAGGTCAGAATAAACTGGGGATAAGCATTGTAAAAAGCACAAACGCGTTTCAACCTGCGGACGAGATTGGCGAAATGTGAGCCAAAAACGCCCCGATAAATGTGCATTTCGTCAATGATTACGAAACGAAGCCTGGAAAAGAATCGAGCCCAGTTGGTATGGTGTGGAAGGATCCCCTGGTGGAGCATATCAGGGTTAGTACTTAAAATTGTAGCTGACCTGCGCATAGCTGAACGGTGATGGTTGGGAGTATCACCGTCGTATACTGCCGGATTGATCGAGTTTGACACTAAAAGCTGCACTAATTCGGTAAAACTTTTATTCTGGTCGTTGGTCAAAGCTTTGGTGGGGAATAATGCCAGCGCGGTGGCTCCAGGCTGAACAAGCTGTTGGTTCAGGATTGGAATGCTGTAGCAAAGGCTTTTGCCACTGGAAGTTCCAGTAGAAATAACAATGTTTTCGCCATCATCAAGTCGTCTGATCGCTTCAGCCTGGTGGGAATATAACGCTGTAATCCCCTTTTTCTTCAACACCTCTTGAAGAGCCGGGTGGATGGTGTTTGGAAACGGTTCAAAAGTTGCCTCGCGAGCCGGTGTGAGTTGGTGGAAGGCTACATTTTTAGCAAATTCTGCTTCGTTCAGCCAATCAATTAGGGTTTGGGTAATATCCATCTTACCATCTTCGGAAAACTAAACCTTCTTTTTGGACGCCGAACGCACCAGTAAATCCATGATCGGATAAATCAGGTTACCCAGGCTTGTTCCTGCGAAATACATGATTTTGGCTTCAAAACCAGGAATAATCGCATATTTGCCACGGGCGGCAGCCTTTAGTGTATATCGGGCAACCCAATCGGGGCTAATTGGTTTGGCGGCGCCGGAAATAGCCCTGGTTTCTGCAGGTTTATATTGATTCTCCCATTCCAGTTGAGGCGTGTCGGTGTCCGGAGGATAAAGAACGGAAACGCGGATGCCTTTGAATTTCATTTCGGAGCGCAATGCATCGCTGAAGCCTTTTACGGCAAACTTGGCGCCGCAGTAGGCTGTGTAACCAAAGAGACCAATTACCCCGGCTATCGAAGAAACATTAATGATGTGACCCGACCCTCGCTCGATCATTCCCGGTAACAGTAACTTGACAGTATTTACCGTGCCGTGATAATCAATATCCATCGTCCAGCGAAACACTTCGGAGGGAAGTTCCTCTATATATCCCGGACGGGCAACCCCGGCACAATTTATCAGGATATCAGGAACGGTATGGTCATCTAAGTGCTTATCGTAAAACTGACCCAGGCTGTCCTCGTCAGTGACATCGGCTGAAAAGACGCTGACGTCCGCTTCAGGGTAGCTTTCGAGGATCGAAGTTTTGGCAATTTTCAATTTTTCATAATCGCGTGCCAGGAGGATGACTCGCGCTTCCATCTCAACCAGGGCATTTGCGATCGCAAAGCCAATTCCGCTCGAGCCTCCGGTAATCAGGACGGTTCGACCGCGGTAGTAGTCTTTGGTCATTAATAGCTTCCGCAGCTTGAACAATCTGAAGAAGCGCAGGAGCTGCAGCTGCTGCCGCCGGTGAGGCTGGAGCCGCCGCTAAAAGCGGTTGCGACTGATACAAGCCGTTTTGTTTGGGTAGATCCGCAGGATTGGCAGGTGGTCTGATTATCGGCTTGAGAAAAAGCGCGCAGCAATTCAAATTTTTTCCCGCAAGCCTGGCAGCTATATTCGTAAATGGGCATATTTCCTTCTTAACTATATTGCTTTCGAATTGATGGAATTAAGTATTCTTCGAAAGCCCGGGTTTGATCATAATCCGGCTGCCAGCCCCAATCATTTCGGGCAGCGGAATCGTCGGTATCTGCTGGCCAGGTGTCGACAATGCCTTGGCGCGCTTTGTCAGGCGCGAAATTGATTTTTGCGCCCGGGAAAGCAGACAAGGTGATGTCATAGATCTCCTGGGCAGTCGGGTTGAAGCTGGTGACATTGTATACGTCCTGGTGCAACTTTTCCCGGTCGGCTGCTTCGAGCATGATCAGCGATTTGACCGCATCGGGCATGACCATGAATGGCAGGACCGCGTCCGGGCGGACGAAGCAGTTATACTCGATCCCCTTGGCGGCAGCATGCAGCATTTCCGGTCCGTAATCGCTTGTGCCACCGGTCGGAATGGTTTGAGCGCTGATTAGCCCAGGGAAACGCAGGCAGCGAAAATCAACTGAAATTTGCGGGTTGTAATCGACAGCAAGCTGGCGATAATAGCGACTGTAATAGCGACCAAGGTTTTCACAATAAAGCTTATTGCAGCCATACATCGTGGTTGGTTCGGTATATTGGTCTTCCCGCACTTTGCCGGCTTGTATCTTCTGCTCCATTGATGGCAGCCCGTAGGCAGCGATGGAGCTCGGATAGATGAATTTGACCGGTTCACCCTGCCAGTTAGCTTGTTCCACCGCTAACCGGAGCAGGTTCAGGGTACCTTCAACGTTAATCTGGTGAGCTGTTTCTGGGTTGTATTCAGCCTTGGTGGAAAGAATTGAGGCGAGGTGATAAATTGTCCTGATTTTGTGTTCCACAACCAGCCTGCCCAATAGCAATTTATCGAGGATATCCCCAACCATATAATGGGCAACCTTAGACCGCAGCCCCTTATCGAGCGGGTTCAGGTCGAGAGCAACGATGGTGAACTCGTGTGCCGATAGATAATCGATCAAACCATGACCGATCTCTCCGTTGGCGCCTGTAATCAAAACAACATCTTCTCGCATACTTATTTCTCCTTAATTATTATCATCAATTGGAAAAGAAACATACTCACGCCGGATGCTCGAAGGTGTCCCTGGTAAGACTTTGAGCACAACGACAGTCATGTCGTCCCTGGGGCGTCCGGAATCATGTGAGATGGCTTGTCTCAGGATAAAGTCAGCGATCTCCTGCACTGTGGGTTCTTCGTCGCCATCATCCAGTAAGGAACCCAGAGTAAGATTGAGGTCAATCAGGTTTTCGCTGTTGCTTCCGGCGTTGAAGACCCCTTCCGATATCAGGATGAAGATTTGCCCTGGCACCAGTTCAAACTGGTAGACCGAAGGATTGTAACGCAATTCATCTGGATCAGAATTGATCGGTAAGGTACGGTTTTCTGCGTGATCACATGTCAATATCGGGATTGATGAGTTCTTGGTGATCACGATTGTCTTTGTTTCCAGGTCGCAGGAGATAATTGAAACCGCTACCGACGCTTTTTCATGATGTTCATTTTTTATCCTCGAAAGGACAACGCGCGCTGAAGCGCCATCGTGAACTCCCTCTGCAATCAGGGCGAGGATGTCGTGGGCGGCTTTCATTGTCACCGCGCTTGATCGCCTGTTTTCCAACCTGCCCTCTGCCATGACAATTGAGATGCCGCCGTTGGGTCTTTCGATCACTTCAACGCTGTTTCCTTGTTCAAGGGAAGCGTATCGATTGATTTTTGAGATAGCTGCTTGTATTTCCATGCCTGAATTCTAAACCATTACGCCCTTAGTGTTAAGAAATTGCCCGGACTCATGTACAATTGAAAACCTCAACCAATTCAAAAAAAGGTAAACCATGAATTTCAATCTTTCTAAACGCATATTTTTACTCTCACTTTTAATGACTTTGATCCTCAGCAGTTGCCACTCTCAGCAGACCTCGCCTGAAAACATTGTAACAACCGACTGTAAGCAGGGTTCGACTTATTATAAAATCTCTCAACTGCAGGGCAAACAGCACCGATCACCCTTTGATGGAAAGCAGGTCAGCTGTGTACATGGGATCGTTACCGCGGTAGATGGCGAAGGCTTTTATTTGCAGGACCCGAACCCTGACGATGATCCGGATAGATCGGAAGGCATTTATGTCGATTTGTCTGTTTATGTGAATGTCAAACGGGGTGATGAGGTGATGGTAGCATCCGGCACCATTCGGGAATATAACCCGGCTGGGCTGAATGAAAATTCACTGACCGTTACCAATCTCCGCGCTGACAGTATAGAGATACTCAGGAATAATCAGCCTTTACCCGAACCAATTGTGTTAGGCGAGGGTGGCAGAACGATTCCCAATCAGATTATTGAAAACGATGTAAAGGGAAATGTTGGGGTGAGCAATGCCTTGTTTGATCCGGATGAAGACGGCATGGATTTCTTCGAGAGCCTTGAGGGAATGCTGGTGCAGGTCAACGACGCGATCGCGATCAGTTCTGTGAACAGTTATAACGAAGTTTTTGTTTTGGCGAATATGGGTCGAAACGCGACCGGGTTGAACGGGGGTGTATTGCTGATGAGCGAAGATGACCCTAATCCTGAACGGCTGCTGATTGACGATGCGTTTATTGCTATGCCTGAAATTGAAATTGGGGATGCTTTCACCAGCCCGATTGTTGGCATCGTGTCTTACGATTTTGGAAACTATCGCATTCAGCCAATTGAAAAACTGGTGTATGAAAGCAATAACCTCCTGGAAGAATTAACGAAAACCAATCTTCCCGAACTTAACGAGAGGCAAATTTCCGTTGCAACCTATAATGTGAAGAACCTGAGCCATTCAGAGTCAATCTCCAGGCTGAGCGAAATTGCCAGGCAAATCGTGGAGGAACTAAGGATGCCGGATATCCTGGTTTTGCAAGAGGTAATGGACGATGATGGGCTCCTGGACTCAGGGAAGAGCTCTGCGGCTGAAAACCTGGAGGCTCTTACCAGTGAAATTTTGGGGTTGGGGGGAGTTGAATACAGGTGGTTTAACATCGATCCTGAAAATAACCAAGATGGAGGCGTGGATGGTGGAAACATCCGCGTGGTAATTTTGTTCCGGATGGACAGGGGAGTCAAGTTTTTATCGGCGCTGCCCGGCGTGGCAGGCGAAGAAGTCAGTTTGCTTGGAGAAGGGCAGGATTTGCACCTGTCACTCAGCCCTGGGTTAATCTGGCCTGGCAATTCAGCGTTTATCCAAAGCAGAAAACCGATTATCGCGCAATTTCAGTTTATGGAACAATCGTTTTTTGTGATTGGCGTACATTTCAACTCAAAAGGACCGGATGGACCACTTTTTGGGGATGAGCAGCCGCCTGATTTGGCAAGCGAAACTCAAAGAATCGCCCAGGCTAAAGCGGTGAATGGGTTTGTAAAAGACATTTTGGACCTTGACCCTGAGGCTTTCGTAATCGTGGCTGGAGATATGAACGATTTCCCCTGGACGGAAGCAATTCAGACACTAAAAGGCGATCAGCTGGAAAATTTGACAGACAGCATCGATGGAAACCAAGGATTTACGTATATCTATGAAGGGAATGGACAGATTTTTGACCAGATATTCGTATCCAAACCAATGAGCAAAAAAGTGAAAGAGCTGCATGTGTTGAATATCAATTCAGTCCTCCCTGCCAATGACCAGGTCAGTGACCATGATCCCGTTGTGGCGATTTTTGATTTTGGGACCTATGAGTAGCAAAGATTTCAATTTTAGTAAAACGATATCGCTTTTGCTTTTAATATTCACGCTCACTGCGTGTAGTTGCACGGCAAAAACGAGTCACAAAGAACAACCTGCAGCCATTGGCGAGCTTAATGAAGTTAATCCGCTAACGACTACTTCGATAGGGGAGTACATGGTCTATGCAGTGCCATTGCCTGAGGTTGTCGCTTCGCCGAGTATGGAATTTTCAGGGTTGGCATGGCACGATGGTGATCTCGTGCTTTTGCCTCAATACCCACACGGCATCATGGGAAACCGGGACGGCGTTATCTATGCAATCCCGGCTGGTGAGGTTGAAAACATCATTGCGGATCCAGAAGCTGAAGCAGTGGTTTATGCGATTGAATTCGATGATGACGGCTTGCGAAAAACTCTTGCCGGCTTTGAAGGCTTTGAATCGTTGGTTTTTTTTGGTGACACGGTTTTCCTCACCATCGAAACGCATGGGGGCAGCCCGATGAAAGCATTTTTGGTCAAGGGGGGCGTTGAGACAAAAGACGGAAAAATTGAATCCATCACGTTATTCAGTAACCAGATCGTGGAATTGTCAGTACAGAACAGCAATAGGAATGCCAGTTATGAAGCGATTACAACTGATGGGGAATACCTCTATGCCTTCTATGAACAATACGGTTATGAACAAAATCCCAACCCTTATGTTGTCAAACTGGACCAGGACTTGAATGTGATCGCAGAAATACCAATTGACCCGGTTAATTATCGCCTTACTGATGCTGGACAGATCGACCGGGACGGTTATTTCGGGATGATTAACTATTTTTTCCCGGGGGATGAACACCTGCAGGTCAGTTCGGACCCAATTTCAGTTCGCTATGGGTTGCCGGAAAGCCACCTACAATCTGATATTGTCGAACGTTTGCTCAGATTTAAAGTAGAACCTGACCATATTACCCTGGTTGACGAAGCACCTGTCTACTTGCGTTTGCCCGACGATGGTGAAGCCAGAAATTGGGAAGGGTTTGCTGAAATACCCGGATTAGGGTTTTTTGTTGTCACAGATTCGTTTCCAAACACGATGCTTGGATTGATAAAGATAAGGTAGAATTGAAATAAGTTCATCTTCATGAAAAATGGGACTTTTTTACATTAAAGCTGGAATTATTGTTATAATCAGCTTTCAGATGAAAAAGCACATGACCAGGAGAGGAGTTCTCTTTGACTGAAGCGACGCTGGGAGTTAAGCCACCTAAAACCGGTTCGACTTTGCACACCCTTCGAACCAAAGAGCAGATAACCGGCTATCTGTTCGTCTTACCCGCACTTATTGTCATCTTAGTATTTGGTTTATTCCCAATTGGATACTCATTGTATATGAGCTTGTTCAACTGGCGGGTAACCAAAGGCGCCTATGTTGGTGGGCGCAACTACTTGTTAATTTTTGGTACCTGGACTAATTTATTGATCACTCTGGCTGGGATTGCCTTGATTGTCGCGGCTTTCTGGATCTGGAGCAACGCGTTTTCATCACTCAGCAACAGAAAAACAATTGCGAAGGTTGTTGCAGCTGCTGTGCTGATAGTCGGTGGCGTCGTTTTTGTTACTGGCTGGGGTTACATGTTTGAAAGTGGTAACCAGAACTTCCTCAAGTCGTTGATTGTAACAACTTATTACGCGGTGGGGACCGTTCCGGCAGAGGTGATTATTGGGATGATCCTCGCCTTTTTGCTCTACCAGGACATCGTGGGAAAAGACATTTTCAGGATGATGTATTTCCTTCCATATGTGACGCCCTCAGTGACATCGGCGGTGGTTTTCCAGATCATCTTCTCACTAAGAGAAACCTCGATCGCAAACATGGTAATCGGCTGGTTTGGCATCAGCCCTCAAAGATGGCGCTTTGAACAACGACCTTTGCTAAATCTGCTCGGGGTTGACATTTCCGGTTTCCTGGCAGGACCAAGCCTGGCACTTGTCTCCATTATGCTCTATGGGATTTGGTCGTTTGTCGGATACAACACGGTTATTTTCCTGGCTGGGCTGGGGAACATACCGAAAGAAACCTACGAAGCAGCCGAGATTGACGGCGCGACGAAAGCGCAAATGTTCCGGCATATCACCATGCCGCTGCTTTCACCTACAACCTTCTATCTGACTTTAATCGGGTTTATCGGTACATTTAAGGCATTCAACCATATTTACGTGTTGAGAACACCAAGCGCGGGAGACTCGGTGATCACTTCAAGTTTGCTCATCTTCGATAACTTTTATAAGGCAAATCAATATGGAGTGGCAACTGCCCAGGCGATCGTATTGTTTGTTGTGATTCTTGGGCTGACGCTTGCTCAAAACAAACTGATGGGAGAGAGAGTTTTTTATGGATAACCTGGCGGTCACACAACCAAAACCTGCCCCTGCCACCCGCGGGAAACGCTCTCCATTCTATTGGATTGGACGAGTGTTAACCTATGCTATCCTGATAATCGGCGCGCTCATTTTTATTTTCCCATTTTTCTGGATGATTTCAAACTCTTTGATGACTCTGGGCGAGACCATCACGCGGCAATTGTTGCCGAAAGTGCCTCAATGGAGTAATTATGCCGATGCCTGGAACCAGGCAAAATTTTCCAAGTATTTTTTGAACAGTGTTTTGATTACATTGGGAACACTGGCTGGATTGCTGTTCACTTCGATTTTGGCAGGCTATGCTTTTGGACGGATTGACTTCAAAGGGAAGAATATCCTTTTCGGATTATTTTTGGCTACAATGATGATCCCGGAATCAGTCACTTTAATCCCAAATTACCTGCTTATCCGAGGCAGTATCCTGCCAATCCCTGGCGGCACCTGGCTGAATAAGTATTGGTCACTGACGGTACCGTTCATTGCGAATGCGTTCAGTATCTTCCTGTTGAGGCAATTCTTTGCCCAGATTCCAAAGGAATTGTGGGACGCTGCCCGTATTGACGGCGCGGACCATCTGCGATTTTTAATCCAGGTTGTCTTACCAATCAGCAAAGCGCCGGTAATGACAGTGTTATTGTTTGGCTTTACCGGCTCCTGGAACGCTTTTCAGTGGCCCTTGCTTGTGACAACAAACGACACCTGGCGACCAATCATGGTCGGATTGTGGTCGTTTGTTAACGAAGCCGGACCGCAAACTCACTTGTTGATGGCAGGAGCGGTGATCTCTTTGATTCCGATCCTGATAATCTATTTCCTGACCCAAAAACAATTTACGCAAGGGATTGCAACCACGGGTTTGAAAGGTTAGGATAAAATATTATTGAAGATAGCGAGAATATCTCGATATCAATTAATTAGGTTCAAAATGGAGGTTTTGAATAATGAAGAGAAAGCTGTTTAGTTTAATTGCAATCGTGATGGTTGCAGCAATGGTGCTCAGCGCTTGCGGCACCCCCGCGACTGATACCCCACCGGTCGAAGAAGGTGGCGTGGATTGGTCGACTGTAACCCCTGCCCAGAATATTACTTTCTGGCACCAGCACACCGGCGAAGACCGCGAAGCTGCAATGGAAAAAATTGTCAATGACTTTAATTCCACCAACGAATATGGCATCACTCTGACCGCAGAATACGCCGGCGGATATGGCGATATCTACACCAAGATGCTTGCCCTGCTCAACACCCCCGACGTTCCTGACATCGTGGTCGGTTATCAGAATCAGATCGCTACCTACCAACTGGCTGACGCGTTCTTTGATATGAACACCGTGATTAATGATTCCGTCTACGGTATGCCCCAGGCAGACCAGGATGACTTCATCGATGCCTTCTTCCAGCAGGACGTTTATCCCCTCTATGACAACCAGCGTCTCGGTTTGGCTCCCAACCGCTCGATGGAAGTCATGTATTACAACATGGACTGGCTGACCGAATTGGGCTATGACGGTCCTCCCACCACCCCGGAAGAATTCCGCGAGATGACCTGTGCGGCTTCCGCGAACCCCTTCAGCGGCGCCATGGCAGAAGGTTCGATGGGCTATCAACTAAGCATCGATACCTCCCGCTTCGCTTCCTGGACCTATGCATTTGGCGGCGACATCTATGATGGCACCACCAACCAGTACACCCTGAACAGCCCCGAAGCCGTGGCAGCTTTCGAGTTCCTCCAGGATCTGTTTGCTGATGGCTGTGCCCGCCTGGTCTCCGAAAACTATGGCGATCAGTCTGACTTTGGCAACGGTACTTTGCTCTTCACCGTTGGCTCCAGCTCTGGTCTGCCCTTCTACACCTCCGCTGTTGAGGGTGGCGCTAATTTCGAATGGTCAGTTGCCGCTCTCCCCAGCACCGGTACCCCCAAGCAGGACGTTTATGGCGCAAGTGTTTCCATTCCAAAATCGACTCCCGAACGCCAGTTGGCTGCCTGGATCTTCCTGAAATACTATACCAGCCCCGAAGTTCAGAAACTGTGGGCGGAAGCTTCCGGTTACTTCCCGGTGCGTAAATCTGTTGCTGACATGATGGGCGATTACATGGCTGCCAACCCGACCTACAAAGCTTCCTGGGATCTGTTGGAATATGGTTGGTTTGAACCTGCCGTACCTGGTTATGACTTTGTTCGTGACGAAATTGAAGTAGTCATGGCTGCAGTTGTTGACGATCCTACGCTGGATGTCCAGACTGAGTTTGACACGCTAAACGAATTTGGTAACAGAATTCTGGCTGAACAACTCGAGCAGCTAAACTAATTTTTGTTAGAATTGCGTAATAGAATCCTCCCTGTACTTGCAGGGAGGATTTTATTTTGCTATAATGGTGGTGCATGGGGATGCCAGGTCTCGACGGGAGAAGCTGGTTCCGGATTGCGAGCCGAGAGATACCGACCTCGTAAAATCAGTATAAAACAACAAGTGCCAATCGCACAAGTTACGCTACCCTTCCTTTAGCTGCATAAGCTGATCGAAGATAGCATGACCTCCATAATTGAGGTCACGTCCCCTGGAGTCGTTTTTCTGACCGAATCCAGCAAGGATGTCATA
>ENA-UOOH01001224-UOOH01001224.1-fermentation-metagenome-genome-assembly--contig:-NODE-1224-length-25690-cov-5.796840_pt1 | contig 25690 bp, 16 predicted proteins | sample MGYA00245778_ERZ724025 | MGnify/ENA primary metagenome ERZ724025 (study PRJEB28704, sample SAMN03018313) | fermentation metagenome | biome: anthropogenic terrestrial biome; feature: soil; material... | reverse complement strand
GAAGCTTTTGATTATTTACTAAAGCCTTTTTCAAAAGAAAGAATTATAAGTACACTAAATCGCCTTGAAAAGTCAGCCAGTGAAGAACCAACGGTAAATAGAATAGCATTATGGGAAAAGAATAAAATGGTTGTTATAGACATTAAAGATGTCACATATTGCGAAGCTAATGAAAGAGATACTATTGTTTATACTCAAAAAAATAAATATATTGCAAAGATGAGCATTTCAAAGTTTTATAAAAAACTCCCATCAGATATTTTCTTTAAAACACATCGCTCTTATATTGTTAATATAAATGAAATTATAGAAATAATTCCATGGTTTAATAGTACTTATATTGTTAAAGTTAAAGGATCAGATTTTGAAATACCTGTAAGCAGAAATAATATAAATGATTTTAAGCACATAATGTGCATTTAAATGCATATTATGTGCTTTTTCTGTTATCTCATGTATAAAATTAACTGAAAATATAGAAAACAACCTATAATTTAATTATCAAGTGATCCTTAGAAGAACTTTTAAGAATCATAGTTATCCGTTATTCTATGCCCAAATAAGGATGAGCATAGGATGGGGATGGCAGCCATTGATAAATTAATAGTTAGGAGGTATTATTCATGGTATCATTTTTTAGTTGTCTGGCACTCCTTATTATCGGATATTTTGTTTATGGCAAATTTGTTGAAAAAATCTTTGGTGCAGATGGAAATAAGACAACCCCTGCAATAAGACTTGAAGATGGTGTGGATTATATGCCGCTGCCTGTATGGAAAGCATTCCTTATTCAATTCTTAAATATCGCAGGATTAGGTCCAATTTTTGGTGCTATTGCCGGAGCACTTTGGGGCCCTGCAGCTTTTCTATGGATTGTTTTTGGCTCGATTTTTGCTGGTGGAGTACATGATTACTTCTCAGGTATGCTTTCTTTAAGACATGATGGTGCAAGTATACCAGAAGTAGTTGGAAAATACCTTGGGAATGGATTTAAACAATTTATGAGAGCTTTTTCAGTTGTTCTGCTTGTTTTAGTAGGTGTTGTATTTTTAACAGGACCTGCAGGACTTTTAGCAGGTATCACACCAAAAGCTTTAGATAAAACATTTTGGATTTATGTAATATTTATCTATTACATTCTTGCAACTATGCTGCCAATAGACAAGCTTATAGGAAAAATATATCCTGTATTTGGAATATGCCTTCTTATAATGGCTTTTGGAGTAGGTGGCGGCATAATTGTAGAAGGATATCATATTCCTGAAATAGTTCTTCAAAACCTTCACCCAGATGGACTTCCAATATGGCCGCTTATGTTTGTAACCATTGCCTGTGGTGCAATATCAGGCTTCCATTCAACTCAATCACCAATTATAGCAAGATGTATTACTAATGAAAAGCAGGGAAGATTTGTATTCTATGGTGCAATGATAGCAGAAGGAATCGTAGCTTTAATTTGGGCAGCAGCTGCTATGGCTTTCTTTGGAAGCACAGGGGAACTTGGAAAGCAAATGGCTGCTCATGGAGGAGCAGCATGGGTTGTAAATACAATTTCAACTACTCTTCTTGGAAAAGTTGGAGGCATACTTGCAATCCTTGGTGTTGTAGCATGTCCTATAACTTCCGGTGATACGGCATTTAGAAGTGCAAGGCTTACAATTGCTGACTCCTTAAACTTTAAACAAGAACCAATAAAAAATAGATTGGCTATAAGTATCCCATTATTTATTGTTGGGTATATATTAACTAAAATAAACTTTGATGTTATATGGAGATATTTTGCTTGGTCAAACCAAACTCTTGCAATGTTAGTTCTTTGGACATCAGCAATGTATTTAGCTGTTAATAAAAAAATTCATTGGATTGCAACTATCCCAGCTACATTTATGACAGCAGTTTCAGTAACTTATATAATGGTTGCTAATGAAGGATTAAAACTTCCTGCAGCTATAGGATATCCAATAGGCATTGCAGCAGCAGCTATTGCATTTTCAATATTCATGGTACAAATGAAAAAGAAAACTAATTCAACTGCTTTTGAATTATAGTGTAAATAAAATATGCTGGAAAAGTGAATATCACTTTTTCAGCATATTTTTTATTTTTTTATTTCATTTTCTAAATTTCTATAGCATTTAAGCCCAAGAAGCGGATCAGCCATTTTAACTGCTCTTAGCACTGCTGTTTCAACTGCTTTTGCAGCTAAAAGCCCTACCACATTTATGTCAGCTTCAACTTTTCCCGTGGAAAGGGTAAAAATAGTATCACCATCTACCATTGAATGAGATGGTCTTATAGTTCTCCCATATCCATCTTGAGCCATAGATGCAACCTTAGTTGCTGATGCCTTATTAAGCAACGCATTTGTTGCTACAACTCCTATAGTTGTGTTCCCGCTAAATAAGTTCTTTTTATTATCAAACTGGGATATCATAAAATTTTCTGTATCAATAAAGGTTTCTCCATCATTATTTAATGCTCCTGCAATTATTTTCCCGCTTTTAGGATCAATTACATCTCCAAGGCAATTCACGATAGCTATGGCCCCCACTATCAGGTCATTGACTTTATAAGCAATACTTCCAAGACCGCCTTTCATTGCGTATTCCATTCCTCTAATTTTTCCAATAGTAGCACCGCATCCAGCACCAATACTTCCTTCATTGCATTTAAAATTGTTAGCATTTTCGCAGGCCTCATATCCCATTTTTTTATCTGGCCTTGCCTTATAGTCCCCAAAGGATAAATCAAATAAAACAGCTCCACACACTATTGGGACTTTTGTAACCCCTACATCAAATCCTATGCCTTTTCCTTCAAGATATTCCATTATCCCTGATGCTGCATCAAGTCCAAAAGAACTTCCGCCGCTTAAAAATACTGCATGAACTTTATCAACCAAATTCACAGGATTAAGCAAATCCGTTTCCCTTGTACCTGGAGCACCCCCTCTTACGTCCACTCCTGCACAAGCTCCTTCTTCGCATATAATAACTGTACACCCTGTCATACCTTTTAAATCCTCTGCATTTCCAACCTTAATACCCGGAATATCTGTAAACTTAACTGTTTCCATACAATTCACCTCATTATACAGTTCATATATTTATATTACCATTTTTATTTTTTTAGAACATCGGAGATAAGGAAAATATTTTTCTTATCTCTGCGGTGTATTAAATCCAAATTATAAATTATAATTTACAAAAAATTATAACTTTTCCTTTAATTTGTTCATATCTTATTATATAATTATTAATAAATATCGGAAAGGTGGGATAGTATGAACAGCAGAAAATTTTTTGGAGCCCTGTTAGTTGCATTAGGAGTTGGGTATATATGTCAGCTGCTAAATATTTTTGATTTTTCAACCATAATAAGCACGTGGTGGCCTCTTATAATAATTATTATTGGATTCATGCAGCTATTTAAAAAATCCACTTCAAAAACTGGTGCAATAATACTCATAGCCATAGGTACTATTATACAACTCAATAAATTAGAAACAAATATCCACATAGGAGAATTTTTCTGGCCTGTAATATTAATACTTATAGGCTTAAAAGTTTTAATACCTAATTCAACTTTTAAAAATGCCAATGAAGTAACTGATGATATAATTGATTATTTTGTTGCTTTTTCAGGTATAAACGTTAAAAATTTTTCTTCCAATTTTAGAGGAGGCAGTATAACCGCATTATTTGGCGGTGGGGATATTGACCTTAGAAATGCAGTATTATCTAATGAAGGTGCTGTTATTGATGCCTTTGCAGCCTTTGGAGGTGTAGATATAAAAGTTCCAACGGATTGGAAAGTAGTAACAACAGGATTTCCTATCTTTGGTGGATTTGAAAATAAAACAAACACTTCTGCTACTTCTGCTGTTTTAAATACTTCTCAAGTTTTAAAAGTACGATGTACAGCTATTTTTGGCGGAATTGATATAAAGAATTAATTGAAATAATGGGCTGTCTCAAGATATTGTTTGATTTCAATATCTTGAAGCAGCCCTGAAATTTATTTATGGAAAAGGTGTTTAAGCCATGAAAAGAAGCCTTTACTATTTTCATCAGATACTTCCTTATCATCCTGTTTTTCAACCTGTGGAGTCTTAATTTCATCTGTTTTCATTATAAACTTAACAGTTCCATTCATGTCCTTTTCTATTCCAGTAAAAGTGCCATAATTATTTGATAGATTTATAAGAGCATCTTTTGTATCAATTATATTTTGAACATCAGAAAGCTTATTTACCATGTCTCCACTTTCTTTTGATGGTCCATTTGAACTAGCGGATTTTATCTTGTCATCTAACTCTTTTGAACCATCAGCAAGTTTATTTGCACCATCAAAAAGTTGTGATGTGCCTTTTGAAAGATCATTTAATCCACCATCAAATTTAGTTAATCCTTGTGAAAGTGCACTGCTCCCTATTTGAAGCTGTGAAAGCCCTTGAGTTACTTTAGTAGATCCATCAGCAAGCTTAGTTGAGTTTGTTTTAATCTGCTTAGCCCCTTCATTTAAACCCTTTGCACCAGTTTCAAGCTTCTTGGCGCCTTCATTTAATCCTTTACTGCCATCTTTAAGACCATCTGCTGCAGGTTTCAATGCTTTTGCACCTTCTGATAGCTGGCCTGCACCTGATGCAGCTTTTTTCTGATTCTCCTGAAGACTATTTAACCCTGTTGTAAGTTTATCAGAAGCTGACTGCATACCTTTAATTCCATTTTGGAGCTCATCAAGTCCTGCAATAAGCTGCTGACCTGAGTCCTTAAGTCCCATAAGACCTTCTTTTTGTTTTACAAGGCCTTCATACATCTTATCAGCTAAAGCTTTAACTACAGGAACTTTTTGAAGCTCTTCTGCAGCTTTTAAAAGCCCATCATTTCCTTTAATAAGAAGCTCCACAGCATTTAATTCTCTTTGTTTTCCTGCCTTTAACTTAGCTGCTGCCTGCAGTGATTTCCCTGCCCCTTCACTTAATTGTACTGTTCCATTTTTAATCTGTTCAGTTCCTGTAACAATGCCATTTAATCCACTAGAAAGTTCACCTGATTTTTCTGCTAATTCCCCTACTCCGCTGGCAGTTTTTTCTGCACCATTTGCAAAGTCATTAGCACCTTTCGAATAATCTTCTGCTCCCTTTCCAAATTCTTCTGCTGCCCCTGCAAGTTTTAATGTTCCATCTGTTAAAGCTAAAGTTCCATTTGAAACTGCACCCGAACCAACCTGGGCTTCTTTCAATCCATTATTTAATTTATCAGCGCCATTTTTTAGTTCCCCAGACGCTCCATGAAGCTTATCTGTCCCACTTTTTAGATTTCCAATATTATCAGCTAATACTCTATTACCGCTTGAAATCTTTCCTGTAGCATCGCTTAATTGTGAAGCTGCATCCTTTAATTTATTTATTCCATCAATAAGCTCATTTGCATTTTTGGCATTTTTAAATGCACCTACATCTGGAAGATCTGGTGTTGCAGTTATCATTATTGGTTTCATAGTAAATTTTTTAACATCCGCTGTAACCTCGAGATACTCTGGTAAATTTACTGCATCACTTTTTAAATTAAGGCTTTCTTTAAGCCCTGGAAAGCTAACAAAAGCTATTGCTTGATTATTCCCGTCAGAAGTAACTTCCCCAATGTTAGATTTTACATTTGAAAAAGTATCTACAGGAAGATTTAATACAGATACTACTGTAAATGGTGTATAAACAAATTTTTCTTTACCATTTACATCTACTTTCCTTTTATCTTTATTTTTAACCTCAAGCCTTATTTTAATTTTTCCTGATTTTCCTACTATATCCTCAGGTGCAACTTCCTTATCATCAAGAAAATATCTTACGCTTACCTCAATAGGAAGTTTCTTATCCGTTGTCCCTTGATAAAATATATCCTGCTTATCTGATTCCCAAATTATATTATTTCCTTCTGCCTTTGGAGTTTCATCTCCCTTAACATTAACGATATCTTTTAATTCAGAGTAATCCTTAACCTCATTTATCGCTGATTCGCAGTGGAGCCAGTCGCTTACGACTATATCCTTTTCATTTCCTTCACCTGTAAGAGTTACATAAACTGACTCATCTTTTTTAACCGGTGCTGCTGCATATGCTGCAGTATTAATTAACATTGATGAAACAATTGATATACTTAAAATCTTGCACATAATTTTTTTATTCATCTTATTACCTCCCATTTGATAATTCTGTCTTTGAAACAGGTTTCTCTTTCCAAGATTTACTACTTGTAGCTTCTATAAAGCTTTCACATACAAGAAGTATAGATGGAAGCAAGAATAATATTATAGCCATGCTAATCAGTGCACCTCTTGCAAGCAGTAAACACATAACTTTTATTATTGAGATGTTAGAAACTATAGCAACTCCTGCTGTTGAAGCAAAGAAAGTAAATGCACTGGAAACTATAGACTTTGCAGATTCACTTACTGAAATTTTCATAGCATCAAACTTGTCCCTTCCATTTTGCAGTTCCTCTCTATACCTGCTAGTTAAAAGTATTGCATAATCAACAGTAGAGCCAAGCTGTACACATCCTAAAATAATCGAAGTAATAAAAGGTATTGAGTGTCCTAGATAAAATGGTATTGACATATTTATGAGTATAGCAAGCTCAATTGCAGCAACAAGCAGTGCCGGTATTGACAGAGACTTAAATACTATAAGGATTATAACAAAAATAGCAATGATTGAAACATAATTTACACGTTCAAAGTCTTTATCTGCTACTTCAATCATATCCTTTGTAAGTGCACCTTCACCTGCCAAATAACCATCCTTATCATAGGATTTTATAATCTTTCTAATTTCATTAATTTGTGCGTTTTCTTCATCTCTTGCAGATTTATATTTTGAATTTGCAAGAACTAATTTATATCCACCCTGCTTAAACATATCTTTTATATCCTGAGGTACAAAGCTTTCAGGAAATGCAGGCCCAACAAATTTATCATAAGATGAAACTTTTGTTATCCCATCTACATTTTCAATTTTGCTGCACATTTCTTTTACTTTGTAGCTTGGTATATTATCATTTACCAAAATAAAATGAGTAGTCGTCATATTATAGTCTTCTTTTAATTTATTTGTTGCAACTATAGAAGGTAAACTCTTAGGCAGTGATTCATCAAGGTTATAATAAAGTTCAACATGCTTTTGACCATATATAGCTGGAATAAATAAAATTAAGAATAAAGCAATAAAAACTTTATATTTGCTAGTAACTAAATCTGCCAGCTTACTAAAGCTTGGAAGTATTGTTTTATGATGAAATTTATCTATTAATTTATCAAATATAAGAAGCAAGGCTGGAAGTATAGTAATAACTGAAATAACTCCAATAACAACTCCCTTTGCCATAACAATTCCAATATCTCTTCCTATTGTAAGCTGCATTACACAAAGTGCAGCAAATCCAGCTATAGTAGTAAGTGAACTTCCTGTTATAGAAACAAAGGTCTTTTCAATAGCTTCTGCCATTGCATCATTCTTATCTTCATGTTTTGGTTTTTCCTCTGTGTATCTTTGAAGCAAAAATATTGAATAATCCATTGTAACGCCAAGCTGAAGTACTGCTGCGAGGGATTTTGTTACATAGGATATTTCACCAAAGAATATATTTGTTCCAAAGTTATACATTACAGCAAAAAATATTTCAAGCAAGAATATAAGAGGAATAAATGTTGACTCCATAGTAAGTCCTAATACTATTGCACAAAATATAACTGCTAATAATACATAAATTGGTGTTTCTTTATCAGCTAAATCCTTAGTATCTTTTATAACTGCTGATGCCCCACTTAAAAAGCACTGTTTATTTAAAAGTTTTCTTATATCCTTTATAGCATTTTGTGTTCTCACAGATGATGCCGTTTCTTTATATTTTATAATCATCATCGTAGAATCTTTACTGTAGAACGTATCTTTTAGTTCTCCAGGAAGCATTTCTTTTGGAATGTCGGAGTTTATAATGTCATTTACCCATATAACCTTTTCTACCCCATCAACCATTGAAATCTTACCCTTAAGTTCTACAATATCTTTCCACTGCATTTTTTCAATAATAAGCATTGAATTGGCAGCATTGGAAAACTGTTCATCAAGTATCTTTTGCCCCTTAACTGAATCATAGTTTTTAGGAACGTAAGTTAACATATCATAATTGACTTTGGTCATATTCATGCCATATATGGAAGGGAAAACTAATAATACAGCAATAATCATAACCATTACTCTGTTCTTTGCAATAAATTTGCCAAATTTCCTCATTTTCACATCTCCTTGTCAAAATTTAGTCAGTCAACATTTTACTTATCATCTTAAAAAGCTCCGGCTTAATATTATCAATAGTATCTGGCTCTTCAAGAATAATTGAGCTATAACAAACGGAGCCTGTAAGTTCTATCACCATAAACATTGTCGTTTCAACGCTTTTAAGTTCTTTTTCATTTAAATTTATTTTGCCTATAATATTAAAGAACTTTTCTCTAACCACCTTATAATGTTCATCCTCATCAAATGCTTTTCTATACATCCCCCATGAAAGATTTTTATAAATAAGCTTTAAAAGCTTTTTGTTTTTTTTAAAATATTCGATAATATAGCCCACAAAATAAATTATATTTTCAATAAGCTTATTCTCATTATAATTTTCCCTTGATTCAGTAGCATCTGTAGCTTCCATAAGCACAGTAGCACTTTTTTTAAGAATAATTCTATCCATTATGTCATACTTATCCTTAAAGTATAGATAAAAAGTTCCTTTCGCTACCCCAGCCTTTTTTACTATGTCATCTACGGCTGTATTATGAATCCCCTTAGAAATAAAAAGATCATAAGCTGCATCATATAGTTCATTTTCTTTAGCTAATTTTTTTTCAGATGTCTTGCTGCCCTTAGTAGTATCCATCATATTACAACTCCTTTAATATTTTAATTGAACTATTGACCAATGGTCATTTTTCACCATATAAATCTATTATATGTAAAAATGACTATTAGTCAACATTAATTTATTTCAAATTTGTAAATAAAATATGACAAAAAAAATAAAGTGGGCAAATAATAATAAATTTATTATCTGCCCGCCTTCTGCTCTTAATTTAGTAGCTACAATCCATAAACCTGAAAACTTGCTTCCTATTCTACTATATTTACATATTGTTTTGCTATATAGTAAGTTCCATCCTTATAACAAATTTCTAACCAATCGCCCATATCTCTCACGATTTCTACCTTATCACCATATTTTAATGTTCCTATAACTTTGCCGCCTCCTGTAGCTGGATGATCTCTAACGTTTAAAACCTGAGCATTAACAATACCATAAATTCTTTCTTTTGCTATCTTTACATTTACAGAAGTATCAAAGTTTTTATAAGAGGCTTTGATTTCACCAAATACTTCGCTATTAACATCTTTAGAAGCAGTAAATACACCATTATTAATTGCTCCGATATTTTTAGGTACAGTAAATTTAACAAGTGAATTATCTATTAAATATGAATTGCCATATAAATCATAAGCATTAACATTGATCTTTTCGTTTTCACCTGGCTTTAAAACCATAGAGTCTAAATTAATACCTATTTTATAAGGTTTTACTTCATTTTGTGCTGATGAAATTACTTTAAATCTATAGGATTTTCCTCCTGATATTGCTTCAATATTTGCAGCTCCGGGATTTTTTGCAGTTAATACCCCGTCTGGTGAAATCATAACAGCATCAGGATTATCAGACTCCCATGAAACATCTAAATCCTTATATCCATTAATAGGAATTATATAGTTTGCATTTAATGAAGAAAAATCACCAAAAAGATTAAGCTTTTTATTTTCCCCTACGGTAGCTGCCATTTCTCCATTTATAATTCCTCTATCCACTATTGAAATATTTTCAGTAACTGGAACAAACTTATGAGTAACCTTATTGCCATCTACGTTAAACTTAGTGTAGGATAAAAAGCCTCCATTTTCAGGGCTTACATTTCTTTTAAGGTTGCCATTTCCAGTAACAGTATAAACTACTCCTCCATTTTCATAACTATCTATCCCATGAAGATGGCCGGAAATAGCATTAATATTTTTATCCTTATTTGCTTTTTTATATTCAGCAAGTATGTTTTCAAAATTTTCAGCATCATCCTCTGGCATACCATTTTTTAATCCAAAAGAATCTCTTGCTGGTGTATGAGTAAAAATAAACACATTGGGCTTCTTATTTCTCTCCAATATTTTCTTTAAATAATCAAACTGTGTTGGATCAGAGAAGCCAATACTATTTTCATAAGCACTATTTAACGAAATAAATAAAGAATTTCCATATTCAAAGCTATATGCAGGTGATGTACATCCAAACTCTACCATTAAATTTTCTTCGTTTCCCTTTGATAAATCAAATTCCCCAGGTGCAAACATTATTGGCTTTGGATTTACTTTAAACATACCTGATAATTCATCTTCCCATATCTTTAGCTCATTATAATCAATGATGTCTCCATTTATTATAACAAGCTCTGACTCATCTTCAAGAGTTCTCTTTAAAAATAAAGAAGCAAAATCAATTCCCTGGGTATCTGAGAAAACTGATACTGTAAATTTATCAGGGTCTTTAGGAGAAATAGGAGCCTCAACGTTAAAACTTGATGTATGCTGCTTTGATTTATTTCCCTTTCTATCCTTAGCTTCAACAGAAACTGTATGAGTTCCTGCAGGCAGTGTATCATCAAGGATTACATAAGCCCATCCTGAAGTCTCATCATAAAATGGAGTAAGGCTTTTTCCATCAAGAGTGATTGAAATATCTTTTAAATCTACCCCACTATTAGTATCCCTTATGTTTACTGATATTTTAGGAAGCCCTGCCTTTATACTTGTACCGTTTAAAGGGCTTATAAAGCTTACAGCCGGTGCCGTAGTATCCTTTTCATAGCTTACAAAAAATATTCTTTGAAAAGGCTCCTTTGTTTTATTACCTGCTTTATCCTGTGCTTCTGCCTCGAAAGTATGGCTTCCCTCTTCAAGGCCTTTTGCTTTATATGATATTGTCCCTGTCTTTTCATCAAAATTTGCATCAACAAAACTATCATCTAATTTTACTTTTATTGAATTTGCATCTATTCCAGAATAATTATCCTTTATTTTTACTGAAATTAAAGCTTCATCCCCATAAATAGTATAATCAGGACTAAATCTATAAATTGATGGAGCTTCATTGTCTTCGTTATATTTATTACCGCTTTCTTCCCCGTTTTTTTCGCTTACATTAACGGTAATTTTTGCTTCTTTTCCTCCGGCTCTTGCAATAACTTCCCCGTTTCCTTCCTCACAATTAACTGTAAGGCAGCCATTTTTATCTATAGTTCCAATATTTCCTGTAACATACCACTTAGCTGCACTATTTGAAATTATAACATTTGAATCATTTGAAGCATTTAGAGCAAACTCATATTTATCACCTTTTTTAAGATTTAAGCTGCTCCCTTGAATTCCAAGCGAACTTAAACTATCTATTACATTAACATTGGCACTTGCTTTAATGCCATCAAGAGTTGCAGTTACTTTACCTGACGAAGCATTTCCTGCTGTAAATTGTCCCTTTGAATCCACAGTCCCTGAAACTCCCTCTAATTCCCACTTTGCTGGCGCATCTTTCAAATCAACAAAGTTATAATTAGTATCCATTCCTTTTAAATTAAATTTATAGGAGGAACCTTTAAATATTGTTATATCATCACAAACTTCTAAACTGCCAAGCTTATTAGTTCGCTTTGCATTGCTGGCAAATAAAATTCCATTTGAAAGAGCTCTTTGGTTTCCATAAGAAGGTGAATTTACAACTTTTACATCCATTTCACCGCAAGGCTTTACGTTCATTTGAGTAGATCCGCCGCCGTCAAGAGCTGCTGCATAAACTGCACCCATATCCTTTAGCATTTGTGCCATTTCAGCAAAAGTTACCCCATCGCTTATGCCCTGATTTCCTGCATCAGCAGTTATAGCAATAACTTTGTTATCCTTAGTTATGCCAATAGCTGCTCTTGACTTTCTTGCAAGAACCATAGATTTATTTGCACCATTTTGTACCATTTCATCATTAGAAAGCACTCTTCCATCCTTTACAAGACAAGTATAAACTCCAATAGCATCTTTAATATCTTTTTTATCATAATCAAGTTTAATTTTTATTTTATCTCCCTGCTTTAAATGAGCTTTAACCCACTCTGCCTTTTCCCCGTGACTTGCAAGGACTATTCCATCCTCTGGTATTTTAACAGATGAACGTCCTTCTCCTACACTTTCTACAACGCCTTCATATTCCTCACCAAGCATGATAGGAGGCTTTATACCCTTTACGACAGTTAAAGCACCATTTTCTGCATAGTTCGAAAAATCTATTTTATTTAACTCATTAAGCTGTGTTGTATTAAGTATTAAACTGTTTTCATATCCTTCTCTATTTACATTGTCAATATCAATAGTATCATCTGATTGATTTAAAACTGTAAGCTTTCCATTAAAGTGTATATTATCTATAAAGGGCTTATTATTTTTATCTATTCCAAATACAGGATATATATTTTCTTCGCTTCTATGCTCATGGCAGGATATTATAGCCCCATTACTTATCTGAGGCCCTGTACTGAATCCTGTACCCATATTGAAAAAGTCAGCATTTATACCTGCAACTACATTATTCCCTTTAAATATTTCCCTCTGGATTTGATCAGTTAAAGTTGCTGCCTTTTTTTCCTTATCCTTTGCTTTAGAAAAAATCACCTTTACATCATTATCATTTAAATCAGCAGTTACGATATTTAATCTATTCTTTTTGCCATTGTCATGGTCAACAACCTGCTTTTCGGTATAATTAATCCCTTTAGCTATGTATTTATTATATAAAACTTTCTGATTTAAATTTGAACCTGCTGCTTTTGCATATCCAGGAAATGCTCCTGCAAAAAAACAGGTGAGTAAGGATGCTGCTATCAATTTATTAAAAATTTGTCTTTTATTCATCTGTTTATCCCCCTTAAAACATTTTTTATTATTCAATCATCCCAATAATTTCATCTTCAATAAGATTGTTATACTTTCCATTTCTGTAATCGTTAATAAGTTTTAATTTTAAATCATTATCAGCATTTTTCATTTTTTCATTAAGTACCTTTGGTCTTTCATTATAAACTCCAAGAAGCTTCATACCCTCTGTAAAAAATATTACCGTTGGTATTTTTACTTCCCCTGTATAGCTCTTTATCGTTTCTTCATTTCCGTCAACTCCAAAAATGTAAAGCTTTATATTGCTGTTTATTTCCTGCATTTTTTTCATAAAAGGAAGCGTTGCTGTGCAGTCTGGGCAAAAATGTTCAGAAAATGCAGCAATGTTAATAGTATTTTTTAAATTCTTTAAGATATTCAAAGAGTTAGATGAAAATTTTATATTATCATATGATGCCTTAATCTTAGCCTTCTGTTCCTCTGAAGCCTCTTCAAAATACTTTTCATAGCTTATCCCCTTGCTTAAATCAATCATACACTTTCAATACAAATAATTTGTATTGGACCCTCCCTTCAATAATCATTGGTTATATTTTCACCTTTAGTTATATTGTACCTTTATAAACATATATCATCAATACTAAAAACAGCCAGATCAAATTTGTAACCAAAAAGAAACAACAGCGCTTACAATACAAAAAGCAATTCATTATAGAAATTAATTTCTATGATGAATTGTTTTTTGTGTCTACTATTTATATTGCTGAATTCAAAGTAAACAGTTCAAAGAAATATTCCTTTTCATCTATAAGCTTGTCAAATTTTCCTTCTTCCATAACCTTTCCATCCCTAATAACAAATATCTTATCATATCCTTTGAGCCTTTCTTCGTTCAATCTATGTGTCACACTTATAACTGTTGTACCTTTCATATTTAATACCATCTCTTCTATTTCATTAGCAGTTATATTATCCAATGCAGATGTAGCCTCATCTAACAATAATATTGGTGTATTTTTGAGCATAGCCCTGGCTATAGATATTCTTTGCCTTTCTCCGCCTGAAAGCTTATCCCCTGCTTCTCCTATGTATGTATCAAGACCATCTTCAAGGGATTCAATGAGGCTTTTTAAATGTGCTTTTTCAATCACATCTTCTATTTCTTCTTCAGGATAATCTTTAAAAAGAGTTATATTATTCCTTATAGTAGTATCAAATAGGAATACATCTTGCTGTATAACCGATATAAGCTTACTTAAAGAATCCTCGTCAAGGTCATCTATATCAGTCCCATCAACAGTTAATTTTCCTTCATTACATGAGTAATATCCCAATATAAGTTTCAAAATAGTACTCTTGCCGCTGCCAGATTCCCCAACAATAGCATATTTTTTACCCCTTTCAAGGCATGTATTTATTCCATCCAATATATTTCTTTTCCCATCGTAGCTGAATTTCACATCCTCAAAGCATATACTTTTCCTAAATTCATCTATTTGAATACTGTCTTCACTCTTCTCTGTTTTTACCTGATTTTTTCCTATAACATTATCAACTATTGGCTTTACAGTTTTTAATCTATTGAATCTTCCAGAAAATCCTTCCATAGGCTCGCAAATATTGACCATCAGCTGACCAACTGAACCTACCAGCCCTACAGTTAGATTATCTTTTATAATGAAATATACAACTATGATTGAAACTAAAAATTGTATAAGAAAAGAAAAGAACTCTAAAGCTGAATTTATTTTTGCATCCATGACTCCAATATTGTATTTTACATCTTCCACTTCATCATTATATACAGAAAATTGGTCATATGCCTCATCTTCAATATCATAAGTTTTTATAGTTTCAAACCCTTCTGAAATTTCCTTCACTTTAACCAAAAAAGTTTTCATTCCATCAGATAAATCTTTTTTCAATGCTGCCAATTCTTTTGAAAAAAATTTAGGTATCATGCTAAGCAAAACACTGAATCCTATAGCCACTAAGGCTACTTTGACATTAAACTTAAAAAGCAGGATTACCGCAAATATTATATCAAGCATATATGCAAAAATGCTTGATAAATTTATAACATAATCTTTTTCTATCATCTTTATATCATTCAACATTATAGATACATAACTTTCCGTATTATTTTCTGAAAAACTTTTCAAATCACGGCTGTAAATATTTGAAAAAACATCCTCTTTCATCTCAGTAATTACACTCCTTGAGTAATTTCCCATTGCCTTTCTATACATATAAATTACAACACAATGAACAAGGATATAACCTATTGAAAATAAGACTGTATTATAAAATTTATCCATACTCATATCTAAAGACACCAAGTCTAGTATGTTTTTAAAAACATAGGCTTCTCCTGTAAAAAATGCAGATTCCAATATAATAGATACCATAGCAAATATAAATGAAGCCTTATTATCCTTAAATAAATATTTTTTCATAATTAAATTCCCCTCCTTGATTGTGGAAAGCAAGACATATTATTTTATATTTGATGGCTACCACCCGTAATACCTGGAATAACAAATGCTGTGCCTCTTAAAGGCTCTTAGATGGAAAGAGGTATCCCTTTATAAGTAGCCTTCACCTGCTTCTTAGAATCACCTAATTCAATACTGCTAGGTTCATTAATTTGATTTATATTGTACATACTATAAAAATATCCATTTTTATTCATAAGTTCATCAAAATTGCCTTCTTCTATGACTTCCCCATCTTTAAGAACAAATATTTTATTATATCTTTTGAGCCTTTCCTCATTTAACACATGAGTCACACTTATTACTGTCACATCTTCCATAGTAAATATGGTTTCTTCTATCTCATTTGCCGTCAAATTGTCAAGGGATGATGTAGCTTCATCTAACAACAATATTGGCTTCTTCTTTAAGAATGCTCTCGCCATGGATATTCTTTGCCTCTCTCCACCTGAAAGCTTGTCTCCTGCCTCTCCTATATATGTATCAATGCCATCTTCAAGGGATTCAATAAGATTTTTTAGCTGTGTTTTTTCAATCACAGCTTCTATTTCTTCTTCAGGGTAATCTTTAAAAAGAGTTATATTATTTTTTATAGTAGTATCAAACAAAAACACATTTTGCTGCATTATTGACAATATATTACTCATATCCTTTATATTTAATTTCCCTGCATCCCTTTTATCTATCATTATTTTCCCACCGACATTGGAAAAGTACCCCATTAATACTTTTAAAAGAGTAGTTTTCCCGCAGCCCGATTCTCCAACAATGGCATACTTTTGTCCTTTTTTAAATCTCATATTTATTCCATCCAAAATATTTTTCTCCCCATCATAGCTGAAGCTTACATCGTTTAACTCTATAGAGTCATTAAATTCCTCAAGCTTATCCACACAAGCTTCCCTTGTATTGTCTATATGTTTAATATCCTCGAACTTATCAGCTACAGATTTTGTGGATTTTACCTGATTTATATTTGCTCCTACATTAGCTATAAGCTTCAAATTATTCGTAAGTTGAACAGCACCCATGGCTGTTCCAAGAGTGGTTTTTCCCTTTATAGCAAGATAAACTCCAATAGCTAACATAGCAATAAACATTCCTGTATTACCAAAATATGAAATAGCAACAGTCATTCCTTGTACTTTTGAATACTTGTATCTGCTATTTTCAAGGTAATCATTGTATTCCTTGAACTCTTTTTTGATTTCTCCCAAAATATTAAAACTCTTTACAACGCTAAACCCCTGAAAATAATCTTTAGTTTTTCTGCTAAACATTTCATAACTTTCAGAAACCTTTTTTTGACTTTCAATAGCCTTCTTCTGTGTTATTTTAGGTAGCATTATAGAAATTATGCTTAATACAAGCCCTACTAATGCTAATGTCTTATCTAGTCTAATAAGCAAGATAAAAGATGCCACAATCATTAACACACTGGTTACACTATCATATATAGGAGTGAAATAATTTTCTTCCAAAATAGCTACATCGTTATTTAAAAGAGAAATAAAATCACTTCCATAGTTTTTTTGAAATTCAACTATATCCATATTGATAACTTTTTCAAAAGCATCCTGCCTTATAGATTTAATGATATTCTTATTTAGTTTTGAAACAAAAGAAGCACGCACTACACTAATTACAGCTATGGCAAGTAAAATTCCAACCGTAAATAACAATACTTTAGGTATCATATTTAGGCCATTTGCATCAAAAATAATATCTATTATAGATTTCTCGATTAGTGCAACAAATGCATTTAAAATTGAATATATACAAGCAGATGCCAATGCTGCAGCACACAGGCCTTTAAATTTTAAAAAATATTTATACACTTTAAAGCTCCTTTCTATATTTGGATAATATTTATAGGAAAATTTACATAGGTAATGCTTTTTTAATCCCTCCAAGCAATTACTGTGTTAACTTATATACATAATATCACATGGTATATTGCTTTACAACATACCATGTGATATATATTATAAATTATTTTTAGACATTAATTTTGATATAAGCTCTTAATTTCAGTTAGTGTAAAATTATTAGAGGATAATGGTATAAAGTTTCACATAAATATTTTAGTTTTGTAATATTATGATATAATTTTATAAACAGTACCATTAAAATAATGGTTAGAAAATATATGCTTATATGGAGATGATAAAGTGAAAAAAAATATTACAAAACCATCAATACTGCCTGGATTTATGGAGCTTTTGCCTTCTGATCAAATTGCCTTTAATAAAATGCTCAATATTATAAGAAGAAACTATGAAAAATTTGGATTTGCACCAATAGATACCCCAATAATTGAAAAATCCGAGATACTTCTTGCTAAAAGCGGAGGAGATACAGAAAAGCAGATATACAGATTTAACAAAGGTGACAATGATTTATCATTAAGATTTGACTTAACTGTGCCCCTTGCAAGATATGTTGCCCAGCATATGTCCTCATTAAATTTTCCATTTAAAAGATACCAGATAGGAAAAGTTTTTAGAGGCGAGAGAAATCAAAGAGGGAGATTTCGTGAATTTTACCAGTGCGATATAGATATTGTTGGTAATGGAAAGTTGAGCATAATTAATGATGCCGAAATTCCAAGTATAATATATTCTACATTTAAAGAGCTGGGATTTGATTCTTTTACAATACACATAAATAACAGAAAAATATTAAATGGCTTTTTTGATTCCTTAAATATTAAAAATAAAACAGATGTTTTAAGGATTATTGATAAACTTGATAAAATTGGTCTAGGTGCAGTTAAAGAGGAACTTTCTGATTTAGGAATTGAAAATTCAGCGCTTCAAAAAATAATTGAATTTATAAATATTGAAGGAACTAATGATGAGATACTTAATGCTCTAAACAAATTAAATATTTCAAATGAAACATTTAAAACAGGATTAGATGAGTTAGCTAAAGTTTGCTATTATATAAAATGCTTTGATGTTCCAGAATCCAACTTTATAATTGACTTGAAAATTGCCAGAGGCCTTGACTATTATACAGGAACCGTATATGAAACTATTTTAAATGATTATCCATCTATTGGTTCTGTATGTTCAGGGGGAAGATATGATAATTTAGCTGAATATTATACCAATCAGAAACTTCCGGGAGTTGGCATATCCATTGGTCTTACAAGATTATTTTATCAGTTTAAAGAAGCTAACATCATAGCAGATAACGGTACTTCAACCCCATCTGCTATTTTAGTTATATCATTAGATGATAATTTAGAATATACTATTTCAGTTGCAAACAAATTAATTAAAAATAATATCAATGCTGACACATACCTTGAAGAGGGCAAAGTTTCAAAAAAGCTCAATTATGCAGACAAATTAGGAGTTACTTATGTGATTTTAATTGGCTCTGAAGAAAGGGAAACTAATATTCTCACATTAAAGAACATGAAAACAGGAGAACAATTTAAATTAACCATAGAAGATATAATAAAAAAGATAAGGTGATTCATTTTAAAAAGCTGCAGTATAATATCATTTATACTGCAGCTTAACTTTTATCCGATGGCTACCATCCGTAATGTTCAAACGGCTGCTACGCCCCTGGATCGGCTCTTCTAAGAATCAGTTGGAGAATGAATTCCTTATAAGAAAGACTCCACCTGAGTCTAAGAATCACCTTATCCGATGGCTACCGTCCGTAATGTTCAAAACAACTGCTACGCCCCTGAATAAGTTCTTCTAAGAATTACTTGATTTACCCAGCTTTGCATTATAACTATTAACTTTTTTTGTTTTAAAACGCTCATTATCTATAAATATCCCGCTTTTTATTGCACCTGTGGGACAGCTTTTAATGCAATCACCGCATCTAATACATTCTGCACTATTTGGTTTTTTATAAACTTCTATGTTCATTTTGCAGTTATTAGTACAAGCATTGCAGTTTATGCATTTATCCTTATCTACCTTTATCTTATAAAAGCTAATTGAATTAAACAAAGAATAAAAAGCCCCAAGAGGACAGATGTATCTGCAAAATACCCTGTATACAGAAATTGAAAGTATCACAATAGTTATTAATAAAAGAACTTTCCAATTAAACAAAAATCCTATTGCGCTTCTTAAACTTTTATTTAATAATGTTAAAGGTATTCCAGCTTCAAGAGTCCCTGCTGGGCAAATATATTTGCAGAAATAAGGATCACTCATCCCAAACTGATCCCGTAAAGTCATCGGCAATATAAGCACAAATATGATAAATACAGCATATTTAAGATATTTCAATATATTATTTGCCTTTTTAGATACCGTTAATTTAAATTTAGTAGGTATTTTATAAAGCAAATCTTGAATAAATCCAAAAGGGCAAAGCCATCCACATACAAGCCTTCCAAACATAACCCCTATTAATGACATAAAGCCTAACACATAGTATGAAATGTTGTATTTAATGCTTCCTATAACAGCCTGCAGCGAACCAATGGGGCATGCTCCTAATGCGCCTGGGCATGAATAGCAGTTGAGTATCGGCACACAGATTTTTTTCGTTTTTCCCGTGTATATTCGTCCATTAAAAAAGCCCTTAAAATTCCCATTGACAGCAATACTGCTCAATAATTGAACAAAGTGCCTCTTTTTATTATTGTTAGCCAATTCCTATACACTCCAAGCATATATTAGCTGCCTTATTAAAAACAGTTCCTATTTCCCCTCTGAAACCGCCAAAAAATATCAAACCTATGCTGGCAATGAAAATAATGTTACGAATAATATTTTTCATATAACATTCCCTCCATTTATGTTTATTAAATATAATATAAATGTAATCTATCTTCAAGTTTGTGTCAAATATAAAACTCCACCTTATAAGTATTCTTTTTTTGTTTACTGCTTATAACAAAATTGCTTCAAATAATATGTCTACTGCTTTCTACATATGTTTTCATTCTAAGTGTCAAAAGTTCAGTTACTTATACATATCCCCTATATGCAAGAAGGATAAATCTGTTGACGCTTTTTTAAAATGATATTATTATACTTATGAATAAAAGATTTAATTTGCCTATTTTTAAAGTGCATAGGGGGAAATTTCATATGACTGATAGTGAAAATTTTATTAGAACAGCATCATTTAATGTACGTTATAAAAATGCATTTGATTTTGGGAACTCATGGAGTAACCGAAAAGAAATGGCTGCAAGTATGATTGAATTTCATCATATAGATACAGCAGGACTTCAAGAGGTTGTATTTGATCAATTGCAGGATCTTATTTACCTGCTTCCAGATTATAGCTGGATTGGGGTTGGAAGGGGCGATGGTAAAAATGAAGGAGAGTACTCACCTATTTTTTATAAAAAGTCTATGTTTGATCTTTTAGATAGCGGTACGTTTTGGCTTTCAGAAACCCCTGATGTTCCCGGAAGCAAAGGTTGGGATGCACTTTGTGTAAGAATAGTAACTTGGGCTAAGTTTAAAAGAATAAAGGATGGAAGTACTTTTTTCCACTTTAATACACACTTTGACCACTTTGGGAAAGAAGCTGTAAGGCAAAGTGCATACCTGCTTTTAAATAAGATTGAAGATATAGCTGAAAATTTTCCTGTTATAGTTACTGGGGATTTTAATTGCAGCAATAAAAGTGATGTATATAATATTTTGACAGGCAATTTTAAAAATGATGAAATAGCTAAAAGATCATTAATTGATTCCTACAAGGTGTCAATTAATCCACACCATGGACCTGATATTAGTTTTCATAGTTTTAAAGCAGCAAAAATATTTGATATGCTATCAAAAAGAACCGGTATTAGCAAAGAAAATATTGGTTCTTCAGGAAAGTATGGAAGCTTAATTGATTTTATATTTATAAAAAATAATGTCAAAGTTTTAAATCATGGAATACTTTCGGATACATGGAATGGAAAATATCCATCAGATCATATGCCTGTTGTAGCAGATATATTAATCTAGAGCAATAAAAAATGGGGTAGTTATTATTTTTATTAATTCACGCTCATTCAAAACTCGGTTCACTCCTTTAATAGTTAAACACAAATAAAGTTAAAAAAGTTCATATAATTAAATATTTTAGTTTCTTATCTTTTAAAATTGTTAATACTATCATAGCAAGTAATTGAATAAAGCGATATTTATAATACCTCTTTAACAATAGTTTCATTTAATGGAACTTAATTGTAAAATATTACGTCTATTTATGTGAATACTAAAATAATAAGGAGGTTTATTATGGTAAAGAAACAAATGCTATCAATAATTATGACGCTCATTTTAATTTTTTCAATTTCACCTGCAGTAATGGCAAAATCAAAAAATCCTGCTGACCATGTAAGCATTGCCTATAATAAAATAGATTTTGATGAAATAAATAAAAATGATGCTCCGTTAGGTATAAAAAACCTTATAGAATATCATAAATCAGAAAAAGGCTTTGCTTACTATATCGATTATTCCTCAGGCTACACCTACATTGCAGTTTTAAGGGGGCAAAAAAATACTTCAGGCTACGGGGTATCCGTAGTGCTGGCTGAAGAAGTGGGTGATAAAATCAATGTATATGTAAAAGAAACAGACCCAAGTCCTGAAGCAATAACCCTTCAAGTCATTAATTATCCTACTACTATAATAAAAATAAAAGGTACCACAGCAAACATTTCAGTAAAAAACCTTAACAGTTTTGAATATGAAAATTTAACACCAAATATTAATGATGGAAATTTAAAATTTGAGCTAATTAGTAAAAACTCTGCTCCAAGTGAGTTAAACAAACTAATTGATAAAAACAAAGAAAAACCAGGATATTTATATTATGAAGACGAGTTTTCCGGATATGTATATATTGCTGTACTTATGGGTGAAAAAAGTACTTTTGGATATGAATTATATGTAAGTTCTGTTGTAAATGTTAGTGGAACTACAAACATTCAAATAATTGAAGTTGCTCCAAATAGCAATGCTTCTAAAACTATAAATTATCCCTTTATCATAATTAGAGCTAAAAATATTAGCACCAATATTACTGTAAAAAATCAAGTTGGTTTTGAATATAAGAATTTAACTCCCAATTCGCAGCAAGGTAATGTTAAATTTGAAGCTGTAGATAGAAGTGCTGCTCCAAATGAGCTAAAGAAATTAATTGATGCAAAAAAAGAAAAGCAGGGGTTTTTATATTATGAAGATAAAAGTTCTGGGTATATATATGTCGCCATATTAAGAGGTGAAAAAAATACTTTAGGTTACGAAGTGCATGTAAAATCTGTTACAAATATTAATGGCGCTACAGACATTCAGGTCATAGAAATAAATCCAGATAAGGAATCAGTTAAGACTATGAATTATCCCTATGACATAATAAGGTCAAAGGACATTACCACCAACATTACAGTAAAAAGCCCAAACGGTGAGTACAAAAATTTGATGGATAAACCACCTGCTATGAAAACAGGCTGCATAATTGGCTCTTTTAAAAAAGCTAGTTATAATAATAAATATGTATATATTGTAATTGAAGATTCAAGAAGAAATAAAAATGCCTATTACACTGCCTATAGCAGCAGTGAATGGAAAAAATTATCCAAACTTAAAGCAGGAGACGAAGTTTATATTAAATATACCTTAGGCACACCTGTAACATACGATAATTTAAGTGCTCTCCCATACAATGAAATTGTTCTGCTAAATGAGAATACAGATGACAATGTTAATATTGATATTGGCATCCTTGAAATATTTGACCTTAATTGGGCCAATCTTCATTCCTGTAATAATGTAGACATCAACAAAGTTTGGACTATAAAATTTAATAAATGTGTAAATATAAACAGTATTGATAAAGATGGAATTTATATAAGAGATATTTCAGGAAATAAGATTCCAGTGGAAATTCTCCCTGGACCAGATAAATACAGTATAATAGTTAAACCAGCTAAAAATTATTCCTATGGCCAAACTTATTATTTATTTATTTCCTCTGATTTAATGCAAAGGGATGCTGAACATTATCACAAAAGAAATAGCAGTTATAAATGGAATGATATAAAAAAGATGATAAAAGTAAATAAAGGACATGGCCCGCAAAAGAATTTTTCAATCTACAAAGATTGGTATGGATATAAAGATTTTAATGGCTATAGAATGATGTTTACAGTAACAGTAAAATAAGAAGAGCCGATCCAGGGGCGTAGCATCCGTTATTCCCCGCCTAAGCGGGGGGTACGGATGCTAGCCATCGGATGAAAAAATGCATTAAATAAGCCTGAAGGTAAAAACTTCAGGCTTTAAATTATCTATTTTTAGGATTTGCCGGTTCAATATTAATCTTATTCCCTTTTATCCTATTATCCTTTAAAGAAATTAAAACTTCCTTTGCATATTCTTTTGGGACTTCAACAAAGGTGTACCTATCAAACATATCTATTCTTCCAATAAGTTTTCCTGGTAAACTCGTTTCCCCAGTAATTGCGCCAACAATATTTCCTGGCCCTATATTTTGCTTTTTACCAATATTTATAAAGAGCCTTACCATTCCTGACTCTGCTGCTCCTGTATCCTCCATTTCCTCAGCATCCACTTCATTTTGCTCCTCACTGCTGCTGTCTCCTGAATAGAGCTTTAATAGAGCAGAAGCAATATCTAAAGAATTGTATTCTTGTGCAATAAGTACTTCAATTATTTTTTCATATTTTGAAAGATCTTCATTTTCTATTTCGTGTTTTATTTTCTCAATTAGAATATTTGTACGGCTTTCTGCCACATCATTTAATGTGGGAAGTTTTTGCCTTATAATCTTTGTTTTAGTATATTTTTCAATATCCTTTAACTTATATATATCCCTTCCAGCAGCAAAGCTAAAAGCTATTCCAGATCTGCCTGCCCTTGCAGTTCTTCCTATTCTATGAACATAGTACTCCTCATCCTGTGGAACATCATAGTTGAAAACTATATCTATATCATCTACATCTATACCTCTTGCAGCTACATCTGTTGCCACAAGTATGTCTATAGTGCCTTTTCTAAATTTGTTCATTACTCTATCCCTTTGAACCTGCTTCAAATCACCATGCAGGGCATCTGCAGAATATCCTCTCGATTGAAGCTGCATTGCAACTTCATCTACACGCCTTTTTGTATTACAAAATACCAATGTAAGTTTTGGATTATATATATCAATAAGCCTACATAAAATTTCAGTTTTCATACTTTCCTTAACTTCAAAATAATACTGCTCAACTTCAGGTACAGTAAGCACCTTATGAACAACCTTTATTATCTTAGGATCTTTTTGAAACTTTTTAGCAAACTTTAATATTTCATTAGGCATAGTTGCCGAGAAAAATGTAGTTTGTCTGTCTTTAGGAAGACAACCCATAATTGTTTCAATATCATCCCTAAAACCCATATCAAACATTTCATCGGCTTCATCAAGAACAACCCTTTTAATATTGTCAACTTTAAGGGTTCCCCTATTTATGTGATCTATAACTCTTCCAGGAGTTCCAATAACTATCTGAGCACCTCTTTTTAGGGCCTGTATCTGCCTTTCAATAGACTGTCCTCCATATACCGGAAGAATACGAATTTCCTTCTTATACTTTGCTAGTTCTCCTATTTCCTCTGCAACCTGTACTGCAAGTTCTCTTGTAGGACAAAGTACAATAGATTGAAGTTTTTTATTTCCTATCTCAGTCATTTCAATAAGTGGTATACCAAAAGCAGCTGTTTTACCTGTTCCTGTCTGTGCCTGACCTATAACATCAAGCCCTTCAAGGACATAAGGTATAGCCTGCGATTGAATGGGAGTTGCTTCCTCAAATCCCATATCTGAAATTGCTTTTTTTACTTCCTTTGAAAGTTGCATATCTTCAAATTTTAATTTTTCCATAAAAACTATTAATTTCCTCCCTCGTTTTGTTTAACTTTATAAGTATATCTTTATTATTCCTAAAATGCAACTAAATATTTCTTTTCTTTTATAATTCATTATAGAATTAAAATACCAGACAATCTGTAGGGAACAGTCTTGACCGTTCCGCCCTCCCAAATTCAGATTGTCCTGCAAATGCCATAGAATGAAATTGTTACTGGGTGTTGGCACCGTTCCGCTTTCCTAGATTCCGCTCGTCCATCAACGGAACGGTCAAGACCGTTCCCTACCATTTTATTAATCCTTA
>ENA-UOOH01001221-UOOH01001221.1-fermentation-metagenome-genome-assembly--contig:-NODE-1221-length-25733-cov-3.903926_pt1 | contig 25733 bp, 24 predicted proteins | sample MGYA00245778_ERZ724025 | MGnify/ENA primary metagenome ERZ724025 (study PRJEB28704, sample SAMN03018313) | fermentation metagenome | biome: anthropogenic terrestrial biome; feature: soil; material... | reverse complement strand
TGGGTTCCACAAAGGTAACCTCTGCCAGGGTATCGACAAGCTTGGAGAGGCGAATGAAGGTGGAATAGTCTTTTTGGTGCCAGGCTCCAAACATACCCAACTGGATAGCCGTATGCACTCCCCCTAAACCCACCAAAGCAGCCGTGGCTCCCAGCATTAATGTATAACCCAACATGCGATCTTCCCCAGTCACTAAGACTTTTTGGGGAAACTCAGTCATGAGTTGTGCGATTTCTTGAAAGCGCATCACCGAATCGAGCGTTGCAACTTTTAGGCCCACAACCCCAGGTAGTTCCAAAATTCGCCGTAAGAGCTGATCGTCATAGTGAATTCCTCCGCCCGCTTCATATAAATAGAATGCTAGGATGGGCAAGCCCACCTTCGTTAGCTCCCTATGGTAACGCACGATATCATGATGGGTGCGGTCAATAAGGCGCGCAGGTGGAAAGGCCAATAGCACATCAGCCCCACAATCACGGGCATGCCTGGCCATCTCTAGGCTTAAGTCGATGACGTCATCTATAGTACCTGCTTGGCTGCCCACCCCACAAATCAGAAGCTTTTCGCCTAGCTTGCATCTCCACATCTCCGCGACTTTTTCTCGACTAGATCTATCCAACTTAAGGCCTCTACCCGTATGAGCCCATACGGCTACCCCGGCAATTCCTTGGGGTGAGAGCCAGTCTATATAATCCTGCATTACAGGAATATCTAGATTCCCTGCTTCGTCTACTATGACTGGAACTGCAGGAAAGAAGCCATTTTTGATTCTAGCCACCGTTAGCTCATTCATAGACAGAAGCCCACCTCGCAAAGGATTTTGGAGGGAACCTAACAAACCCCTCCCGATGATTTTGACTCTGGCCCTCGACGGAAACTCCCAGGGACGTCTTGGGCCTCCTAACTACTTCGCCTCAGGATCTTATCATCCTTTTTTCGACCCATTAATGTTAGAAAGATCCTGTGGTCTTAGGAACGAGCAGGCCAGCGTTTCTAAGACCGTGGATCGCACCGCCAAAAAACCGGGTACAAGACCCGGCTCTAAACACTTACACTCTCTAATCCCGAGACTGTCAAAGACAACTTACCGTCCCCTCCAGACGTCTAGAATCTTCGTAACCAACGATTCGACCTCAGCGATTCCTTCGCGCACCTGGGTGGCGGCTTCAGTGGAGCGATCCGACAGTTGACCCACCTCTTGGGCAACTACCTGAAACCCCCTGCCTAAATCCCCTACCCGCGCCGCTTCGATGGTTGCATTAATAGAAACCATTTTCGTCTGTCTCGCAATGTAGGTGATGCCGTTTACCAAATCTCCGATCTTCTCGGGAATAGCAGCAAGATCGCTAATCATATGTTCCACCATCTGCTGTTGTTCGCGAATCCTAGCGGCGGCCTCTGCGTTTTCCTTTTCAAGGCGTTTTTCAAGACTAATATCTTGCCCGAATCCTACAAGGCCTAGGATTTCGCTATTGTCCCCTAGAAGCGGCAGCTTTGAGGTACGAAGCCACTTCTCCGCTCCATTGTTGTCCGATAAGAGCTCTTCCCTGTCAACAATGGCTTGTCCCCTTTTTAAGACAACGGCATCGTCGCGGTAAAACTGTTCTGCAATATGCTTAGGAAAGAAATCAAAATCCGTTTTTCCCAAGACTTCCGCCTCATGTTTCACTCCACTATTCTCGAGGTCAGTACGATTGGCCAGAATTTTGCGCCCTTCCAAGTCTTTGGCGTAGATGGCTGTGGGTAGATTGTCTACAATAGTGCGAAGAAGGCGTCGTTCCGAGATCAGCTGTTCCTGCAGTTCTCTAACCATCTGTTCGGCTTCTTGCAGATTACGAAACTCCACGTCCACATTAGTCTCCATAACCATTTCGCCAACCCCTTCTCCTCTTTTTCCCACAATACTTGATCTTCGCCCTAAATTGATAATTCCCTGTTATTTTTCATGATTTGATGGCAAAATTCACACCATGACTCCTGATCCATGAAAAGCTACCACAGCGGCCAAATTAACCTTCTGAGCCCTTGTGGCGATGGCGGTACCCGACACATACATTTCTAGGCAACCTGTACTCCCACAGTTACATGGGACGCGCTAATCATCGGACTCATCAGGGATGTATTCAAAGATATCCCCTGGTTGACAGCCCAGTTCCTTACACAACGCATCTAGGGTGGAGAAGCGAATTGCCTTAGCTCTGTTGTTCTTGAGAATCGAAAGGTTGGACATTGTAATATCTATATCCTGTGCCAATTGTGTGAGACTTTTTCTGTTTTCGAGCATGACGCGATCAAGGTGCACTCGAATGGCCATATCACCCCTCCTCCCTAGATTGTAAAGTCACTCTCTTCCCTTATCTCAGCAGCCATTCTATAGATTTCTGCAATCACCAACACAATGATTCCCAGAAAAAGCATGAAGAAATCCGGCACAAAAGTGCTGGTCAATTCAACTCCCGGGATGTTAAACGAGTTGATCACATAACTTCTACCAACGAAATCGGCGGCCACAGAAAAAGCCCAGGCCACAACAGTGGCAAAGCCAATAAGCCGGATTCTTTTGGCGTTTTGCAGCATCAACAGCTGCTTCCGCGTAAAGGCTTGAAACAAGGCGCGCAGTTGGTAAATGATGAACATTGATATGGGTGTCGTGATGAATCCTAAGATGGCAAGTACCACAAACAATGCGCTATTTCCTGGATTTGCATATTCCGGCGCGATCTTGAATGTCAAACCAGTGGCAAACGAAACATGAGTACTAGCATGGCCAAGAAAATCGGGGTTGAACAAGGAATTTAGAAGCGAATATAGATTTAGCGTCAAAAAACCGAGGCTTCACTCACGCTACTGACCATGGGAACGATCACTCCCAATGCTCCCAAATCAAGTACCTTGCCAATTGTAGCAAAATCGTTTTGCTCCACTCTCACAATGGGCATAGCTTTCCCAAGCAAAATCCCCCGAATAGCTGCCATAATGCGATCGTGATTCCAAGCGCCGTGCTGATGGTCGATGATTACATAATCAAAGCCCAGCAAGGACAGTTCCTCGGTGATGAGGTGGCTGCCATAATCTGAAACAATACCAATTTGCGCCTCTCCAGCCAGTAATTTGTTCTTTATCGAATTCTTTAACAAGTGGCAGACTCCCTTCGAACTAGAATTAATATGCTTCCCTCTCCCAGACAAGCTGACCTTCTATATAGGTTCGGGCAATGGACCCCTTATAACTGAATGGCTCCCCATTAAGAACGACAAAATCTGCGTCTTTCCCTACTTCCAGTGAACCTACCCTGTCCTCTATACCCAGGGCACGGGCGGGGTTTATCGTGATTGCCCTTAGCGTATCCTCAAAGGATAAACCATGTTTGTGAGCTATGGCTGCGTACTGCAGAAAATAGCGGCAGTTTAGAAAGGGGTGATCTGTCATCAGGCACACATTGACGCCGTGCCTGGCTAGTATGGCTGGATTTTGATCGGTTATGTCTTTCGTCTCCACCTTGCTAGCAGCAGATAAGCCAGGGCCTACCATCGCTGTAACATTCTTCTTCCCCAAATACTCTGCGATCAAATGCCCATCGGTACAGTGTTCAATGGTGTACTCGATGCCGAACTCCTCACAGATCCGTATGACAGTAACGATGTCATCATGCCTATGGGCATGAACCCGAAAGGGGATCTCCTTTTTGAGCACCATCAGACCCGATTCTAAATTGAGGTCTTTGTCAAAGGGTTTTCCTTCCTCTTCCGCCTTCTTTTTCTTATCACCGTAGATTTGCGCGTCCTTGAAGTACTCTCTGATCATAGAAGCCACTGCCATGCGAGTTGCGGGGGCCTGTTTCTGTGACTCTCCATGTGCCCGCTTGGGGTTCTCACCGGTTGCACCTTTAAGCCCTGTAGGATGCTTCACCACCATGTCATCAATGACAGTACCCTGCGTCTTGCAGGCAAACCCTAATCCCCCTATGGGATTTCCCGATCCAGGCAGAATTTGAATGGTGGTTATCCCGCCTTCTCTTGCTCCTGCAAAGCTGATTTGCCTGGGGTTTACTGCATCAAGAGCCCTGACCTCACCGGTTATGGGCCTGACGGATTCATTTCCATCATATCCAGAGCGTCCCTCCCCATCTCCCCACATTCCCACATGGGTGTGGGCATCGATGAGGCCCGGAATGATTACCTTTCCAGTAAAGTCTAAGAACTGGTCCGCTTCTCCCACAGATTGATTCTGGCCAATCTCCCTTATTTTCCCCTGATCATCGATGATCATGACTCCGTTCTCCAAGACAGCGCCTGTACCAGGATAGATCTTTGCCCCTTTTACGACTAGCATTGATACATACCCCTTTCATAAACAATTTCCCCGTCGATAATTGTCATGTCCACAAAGGTCGTATACTCCATAGGATTCCCAGACCAAAGGACCAAATCTGCATCCTTGCCAGGTTCAATCGATCCCACGCACTCGTCTACCCCGAGATGCTGGGCCGATGCTAAGGTAATGGCCTTTAAGGCACTGTCATCGGGAAGTCCCCATTGGGTTGCGATACTAGCGGTCAGGATCAAGTTTCTTCCGTCCACGACAGGGTGATCTGTAATAAAGCAGAAAGGAATGTCCTCGCGGTGGAAGACAACGGGAGTTCTGAAATCTCTATCTTTATTTTCCACCTTAGAACCGTAGTGCATCGAGGGGCCTACCCCACAATGGATGTTCTCGCGCTTCATGAGATCTTTCACCAGATGACCATCTGTGACATGATCTAAAATGCACTTCACGCCAAACTCTTTACAAATGCGGATAACCGTAACGATATCATCATGCCTATGGACATGGACTATAAGAGGGATTTCTCCCTTGATGACAGGTAAGAGGGCCTCGCTGTCTTTGTCTCGCGTTTTCCCTTTTTCATCCCTTGGATGATTTAGCTTATCTAAATAGTCTGTGGCCTTCTGAAGAGCGCCCCTTAAAAGTGCGGCATTACCCATTCTGGTAGCAGGAGACTTCCTCTGGCCCCCATAATTCCCCTTGGGATTCTCTCCTAGAGCAGCCCTCATTCCGATGGGGTCTTTCAGGACCGCCTCATCTACAATAGCGCCCTTGCACTTTAGGGCGAGGCCTGTTCCCCCTAAAATGTTCCCACTTCCCGGCAAGATGCCTACTGTGGTAATCCCTGATCTTCGAAAAATCTCAAAAGCCTGATCCTGCATATTAATGCCGTCCCTCACACTTAAGCTCGGTGTTAAGGGGTTGGTACCTTCGTTAGTATCTGTACCCTCTCTACCGACACCGCTTTCTGAAAGGCCCACATGGGTATGGGCATCGATGAGCCCAGGTGTTACAACCCTTCCTTTTCCATCAATGACCTTTATACAAGGGGATAGATCCGCGTCCCTTCCGCAGGCCCTAATTTTGCCATCCTCAAGTAAGACATTGCCTTTTTCAATGGTTCCGCCGGTCATGGTCATAATCTTGACATCCCTTATACCTAGCATAAGCCCTCCTCCAATCCACAAAGCAATCTTATGCAACTAGGTTTTCAACAAACGAGGAGAGAACCCTTCAGTTTTCCAATAATTGCGCAGGGTTCCTATGATTATGTTGTGGTTTCTATTTTTCTGTAAAACCACTGTAAAATGAAACTTTAAACAAGGAAGATGCATTTTTATGTAGAATCACAAGAGAATATTTCCATGAGGAGGATGAGATTTTGAAGAAGCAACTCGTTATTGTGCTGTTGTTGTTCGTCTTGAGTCTGTCGGTTGTTGTTTCGGCCCAAGAGGTACCTGTTCAAGGTGGAACTTTCCGCTATGGAACGACGGTTAACCCCCGTGGCATGTTCAACCCCATTCTTTATACTGAGACGTATGACGGCTATGTCATAGATGTTGTCTATGACGGACTCATCGAAATTGACGCTAATCTCCAGCCCCAACCGAAAGTCGCTAAAGCGTGGGAGGTTTCTGAAGACGGATTAGAGATCACCTTCTATTTGCATGAGGGGATCAGGTTTCATGACGGTGTAGAGCTCACTGCCGAAGATGTAGCCTATACCTATATGACAATTCTTCATCCTGACTACACAGGTGTCAGATTTGGAACATTTAACATGCTTGTTGGTGCCCAGGAGTACAAAGATGGCACACAGGCGACCGTACCAGGAATTGAGATCATTGACGACTATACCATAAAATTCTCTACGAATCGACCACACGCACCGCTCCTCTCATCGTTTGGCTATGGGATCTTACCAGCACACTTACTGGCCCATATTCCCGTTGGTGAACTGGAGACAGCCGAGTTCAATCTACATCCCATCGGTAGCGGACCCTTCAAATTTGTTGAGTTCTTAACGGACCAACATGTAACCTTTGAGGCTAATGAGGAGTATTTTTTCGGAAGACCGAACATCGATACCCTGGTATATCAGAAGGTTTCCCAAGACACCATCCCCATTTTCTTACAACAGAACCGCATCGACTTTATCGAGATTTCGCCAGACCAATTCCTCCAAGTAAGCGATCTGGGGCATATCGATACCTACATCTATGAAGCTTTGAGCTATAGTTATATCGCATTTAACTTGCGCCAGGAACGCTTTGACGACGTGGCTGTTCGTCAAGCAATCACCTATGGCTTTGACAGGCAGCTTTATGTGGACTTAATTCGCGAAGGTTTTGGTATTGTTGCGAATGCACCGATGCCTACAGCGTCCTGGGCTTATACAAGTGAAGGAATTGATCCGTACCACTATGATCCTAAGAAAGCTGCAGAAATGTTGTCAGAGGCTGGTTGGACGCCTGGTAGTGACGGTATCCTCCAAAAAGATGGCGAAAGACTGGAATTCGAGTTCTTAGTTCCTGATGGCAGTCGCCTGACCGAACAAATGGCCCTCCTCTTCCAGCAAAATATGGAGGATATCGGCATTAAAGTAAACCTCATGTTTATGGAGTTTAGTGCCGCAGTGGACCGGGTTGACGCTAGGGAGTTTGATACCTTTACGATGAGCTGGAGCCTGGCTGTGGATCCTGACCCCTATAGCATTTGGCACTCCACCTCCCTGTGGAATGACCCAGGTTTCTACAATGAAGCATCAGACCGCCTCATTGAACAAGGTCGTTTAGAGACCGATCTGGAAAAACGCAAGGAAATCTACGCCGATTGGCAACGAGTAATCAACTATGAATTGCCTTCCATGTTCTTAAATTACGGCGTCGCGATCGGGGCTATCAACGAACGTGTCAAAGGTATTGATGCAGACCCAGGTCCCTATGGTCCCCTAGTTGGCCGACAACTTCTGTGGAAAATCTGGCTAGCTGACTGATGAATACTTACGTATTCTGATAACCACTGCGTGGTCATCTTGGAGTTTGGCATTCGTCAAACATCCACGATTACATTTGTCAGGGTGGAGCAGTTTCTGCTGTTCCACCCATTCTGGAAGGTGGTTGCATGTGGAGATATATTATTAGAAGGATCTTTCTCCAGGGGATCCCAGTGCTATTGGGATTTACCTTTTTACTGTATCTTATCATCACAGTTGCACCGGGAAGTCCAGTCACCCATTTGCGAGGCGTCCCGGATCTCGACACCGCTGTTATCGCCCAGAGGGAGGCGCAGCTTGGGATAGATCAGCCATTTCTTATTCAATATGGCAGATGGTTAGGGCAGATTCTACGTCTAGACTTAGGACTTTCCTTTGACTCGGCACGCAGGCCCGTCATTGACTTGATTGGAGAAAGGATGCCCGCGACAATCATTCTCTCCTTGTCATCGATTATCCTAGGTTGGGGAATCGGAATTCCCGTTGGTATACTTTCCGCCCGCTACCAATACTCCGTCTTTGACTATATCATCACGTTCTTTGCATTTGTAGGAATATCTATTCCCAGCTTTTTCTTTGGACTTGTACTGCTCTATATGTTTGCCCTCACATGGAATGTTCTACCGGCTGGCGGTTTCTTCATGGCAGGCGAGCCCCATACATTTGTGGGGTATATCCGCTACTTGCTCCTGCCAGTCCTAACCCTTGGACTAGGTAGTATTGCCAGTGTAGCCCGGTACATGCGCTCAAGTCTTCTGGAAGTACTAAATGAAGATTACTTGCGCACGGCACGGGCCAAAGGTCTACGGGAAAACATTGTCGTCTATAAGCATGCTCTCCGTAACGCCCTCCTACCGATTTTAACATTGATGGGTTTTATGCTCCCTACGATTTTTTCAGGGGCAGTCATCGTCGAGAATATTTTCACCTGGCCAGGACTGGGCTCCCTTGCCATTCAAGCCTTAAACGAACGGAATTATCCTGTCATCATGGGGATTAATCTCATGTTTGCAGTTCTTATTTTCTTAGGTAGCATTATTGCCGATGTATCCTATGCGTTTGCCGATCCACGCATCAGGTATGAGTGAGGGGGCGGATTATGAAGCAAATTTCTCAATCCAAAAAGATCTGGAGGCGGTTTTGCCGCAACAAACTGGCCATACTTGGTCTTGTTATTCTCATCTTTTTTGTGCTTGTCTCAGTCTTTGCACCGTTCTTAACAAACTACGACCCTAACCGGTCGAATTTACGTAATCGCAACTTGCCCCCCTCTGGGGACCATCTCTTTGGCACAGATGATATGGGACGCGATATTTTCGCCCGCACCCTGTATGGGGGTCGCATCTCTTTGTCAGTGGGTTTAGTATCTGTGGGAATCTCCCTAAGTATTGGCGTTGTGTTGGGAGCTGTAGCCGGGTTCTTCGGCGGTATGTTTGATACAGTGATCATGCGCATCGCCGATGTTTTCTACAGTTTTCCCTTCATGATTCTAGCAATTACGATCTCATCGATCTTTGGACCATCGATTTACAACACCATGATCATCCTAGGAATACTCTCCTGGCCCAGTTCAGCAAGGCTCTTGCGGGCTGAGTTCTTGAAGTTGAAGAACACAGATTTTGCCCTCGCGGCCACAACAATTGGTGCCAATCCTAGCCGTGTAATGTTTCGCCATATCCTCCCCAACGCTATTTCTCCACTTTTGGTTTCGGCTACCTTGGGTGTGGCCTCTGCAATTTTGTCCGAAGCAGGCTTGAGCTTTTTGGGTCTCGGAGTACCTCCTCCGGCACCGTCCTGGGGAAACATGCTCAATAGAGCCCGTCCCTTACATATTTTAGCTAGTATGCCCTGGATGTGGCTACCTCCAGGTATAGCAATTTTCGTTATCGTTTTGAGCATTAATTTTGTTGGTGATGGGCTTCGGGATGCCTTCGATCCTCGCCAAGTTATGAACGAATGACGAGCTTAGTCAGAGTGTACACGGAAAGGAGATTTTCGCTAATGAAGAAGGTTTTGCGTGTCGTATTGTTACTGTCTGTTGTCCTGCTCTTAACAGGTTGTTTGCCTGGAGATGGGAAAAATGATGTGGAGAACCCCGCGGGATTCCTATGGGGGATCTGGCATGGTTGGGTTGCCCCCATATCCTTAATCGTTGGACTATTCCGCGACAACATTCGCCTTTATGAACTAGCCAACGCTGGCTGGTGGTATGACCTCGGATTCTACGTCGCCGTCATCGCAGGTTTTGGTAGTCTTTCTCTAGTTCGCAAGAAGAGAGAATAAGGTGCCTTTCATAAAAGCAAGCTCCCAAGGGAGTGGCTTCCTTGGGAGCTTGGGTGTAAATCCTTACCGATAGACCTTCAGCTTTTGCCAGTTAACCACAAAGCCAGAATTGGCTTCATCTGTGTCAATATGCATCTCCAACGCATAGTCGTTGTTCACACGAATTAGCACATCGCTGAGCACCACAGGTCTTTCTCCTTCAACAAGGACATTCACAACATCCTTGTCTTTGACTCCAAATTGCTCTGCCTCGGCTTCGGTCATATGAATATGCCTGCGTGCGATAATTACGCCCTTCTCTAAGGTAATCTCCCCTTTTGGTCCCCTAATGGTAATTCCAGGAGTCCCTTCTAGATCACCTGAATCGCGTAGAGCAGGTTCAACTCCTAGTGTATAGGAGTCCGTGCGAGAGATTTCTACCTGCGTATAGTCCCTCATCTGCCCCAAAATGCGCACTCCTTCAATAGAGCGCTTCGGGCCAACGAGCGTCACTTTCTCTTCTGCGGCAAATTGATCGGGCTGAAAAAGGGGTTTCATCACTGTCAGCTCCGAGCGACCGAACAAGACCTCCAAGTCCCTTTGGCAAATGTGTACATGGCGATTGGATATTCCAACGGGAACCTCTCCCAAATATTCTTTTAACATCCAGACTCCTCCTTTGAGATTAATAAATGATGCAGTCGCTACCATAGCGGCGCAAAGCGAATTCGCGGTTCTGCGAAAGTTCTGCCTTGGTCTGCTTCCCAGAGGCCACTTGGATGATTTCTCTGTAAATAATCTCACCCATGGTGGCTAGGCTTTCTTTGTTCGAAAGAACTAATCCGGCGTCCACGTCTATATTATCCTGCATATTCAAGTAACATGGTGTATTACTGGACACTTTGATCACCGGGCAAATAGGGGAACCAGTAGGCGTACCGCGACCTGTTGTAAAGACAATAAGGTGAGCTCCACCAGCGGCAATTCCCGTCATGGACTCGATGTCGTGACCTGGTGTATCCATCACAACCAAGCCTCGCTTCGTTGGTCGTACTCCATAACCTACCACTTCTTCAACCATTCGACTTCCGCCCTTTTTGATGCAGCCCAAGGACTTTTCTTCGATCGTGGTTAGTCCTCCCTTCATGTTACCGGGAGTGATGTCTGCTACATTCGATGACCCAAGGCGAGCTAGACTTTGCTCTGTCCAGGCCACCAGATCCAGTAATTGCTTGCGAACATCCGCGTTCACACAGCGATCAGCGAGAATGGTCTCGGCGCCTAAAAACTCAGTAATTTCCGATAGAATGACTGTACCGCCCTGATCCACATGAAGATCGCTAGCCACACCTACGGCTGGGTTGGCGGAAAGACCAGAATAGCCATCGGAACCTCCGCATTCTGTTCCCACAATGAGCTCCGAGAGGGGTATAGGCTGGCGAAAACGCTGCGCGGCTTCTTTCAAAAGAGCCTGAGCAAGCTTCACGCCCTTGGCAATGGTTTTCTTGGTGCCGCCTAATTGCTGGATGACCAATGTTTCCACAGGCTTCTTGGTTCTAGCAATGATCTTTGCTACATCATCCATGAGCACAGATTCACAACCCAAAGCCACCAAGATGATCCCAGCGACATTAGGATTGCTTCCGATACCGCCAAGAACTTCTGTCATTTCCTGGTTGCTTGTGGGATCTAAGGTGCATCCATGGGTATGGGGAATGGCTACGACCTCTGGAACCTGTTTCTCAATTTGTTGCGCGACCGAGTTCGCACAGATTACCATGGGTAAGACAACGACTAGATTGCGAATTCCTACGGATCCATCGGGATTAACATAACCCATAAACGTATTATTCATCATGGTCCGACCCCTCTTTCAAAAGTTCCTTCCCACGCATGCTTGTCACATTATGGGCATGGACAAACTGGCCCTGCCAAATGTCTTGTGTTGCGCTGCCAATGGAATACCCATACTTCATTACTGGCTTGTCCTTTGGGATATCCATGAGCGCTATTTTGTGACCTGAAGGGATCCTGTCTGATGCCTTAAAATCCAGCTCTTCGTCATTTTTAAGAATGGTTATGCGTTCTCCTAACTCAACATCTTTCAGGACCACGCCAACATTATCCCGGGCGTGATCTAAGATGAGAATGTGGCCCATGCCTGTTCAGCCTCCGATCTCACACTTTAGTTCAGCAACTGGCCTATCTTCAAACCAACCTGTAAGTTCAAGCGATCATTGCTATCAAAAACGTCTAGACCAGTAACCTCATTGATGCGCTCAATGCGATAACGCATCGTATTATAGTGAATAAACAACTCATCTGCAGCCTTCTGAAAGCTGCAATCATTATCAAAGTAGGCGACCAACGTTTTTACCAACTCCGCCTTGTGCTCTTGGTCGTAGACTTCTAATCTGGCAATGGTATCATCATAATATCCCTGAAGCTCCGCCTTTTTATCAAACTCACATAAGATCCGGTAGATACCCAAGTCATCATAATGCCAGATGCCGTTGCCGTTCTCGAGCATGCGGCCATATTTCAAAGCACTGGTGGCTTGTTTTTGGCCATCAGAGAGCTTTCTGATATCACGATTAAAACGAGAGATGCCAATGGACGCCGTTAAGTCCTCTAGAGAGGCATTGACCTTTGTCTGTAAGGCCTTGGAAAACTCCATTGTCAGCTCCTTGACTCGGTCATCTGAATCCAGGCTATCCTGGGGTTTTAGAACGAGAAAGCAATCGCTCTGTTCGTGAATAATGAGCTCCAGATTATTGGCCTTGTCCAACTGTGTAATAGTCTTGTACAGAAGTTCTAATGCTGCCTGTATATAACCTTCGTCAGCACCGCGCTCTACATAGTGCGAACCTAGATCATCAATGGAAATGGCCAAAACACTGTAGCTGTCTCGCAAAACCCAACCGACGTAGGCCGCTTGTTTTCTCGCGTAGGCAATATCCCGGAAGTTCCATGCCAACAAGTCTTGCGCGAATCGATTCTTAAAGCGTCTGTGAACTTCCTTGGTATTAAACGTAATCATGGTACGAAGTGCACACATGATGGCTGCCTGTTCAATGGCAATCTCATAGTACAGATCCTTGCACACCGACTCTAGTTTCAAGGCTACTATATATCCGTTTACTTCATTTTCCACAATAATCGGGCAAACACATACTTCATAGGGAGTGTCCTCTAGCTTCATCCAGCTGATTGTGGAATCTTCCACTTCAGCAGAATAGTCGCCTTCGCTTCGCCAATCCCAGGTACTCATCAAAGCTTCTACTGCACCTTGAACCGCCACGCATTTGCCGTCCCAACCATGGGAGTAGCGGTTGCCTTGATAGTCCAAAATGAGAACGGGGCTGTGAATCAAGTCATAAAGTACCTGGGAGATCTCTGCAAATCCACCCTTTTCGAGGAGGGACATACTAAACTTCCGATAGATTTTTTCACCCTGCAAAATCAGTTGTGATTGGCGATGCATGATTTCTCGATGAATACCATTGATGATATCCACCCACGGGACCTCGAAGGGAATTACGATAATGGGTAATTCAAGTGACACACTCAAGGCGATAATGCTAGGCGGAATTTGATCAATGAACCTACGTAGTTTGATCCCGAGCCCTGCTGCATTAATCTTGGCCAGATCACTCACAAGGGTCTCCAAAGAAAGGGGGTTATCCTTAACACTGTAACCGCTGGTGATCACAAACTCATTACCGGTTAGCCAGTTGACAATGTCTGGTGCATCCATGACGGTAACAGCACTAATGGTGCGGTCTAGTCCCACATCACCGGTGAGAACCTGAGCGTTCTGGAGGGGAGATAACTCTAGTGCCTCCCTAATCGTGACAGTCATACACTTTCTCCTTTCTAACGGCCTCCTTTCTTGAGAAGATTCAACGTCGCCTTAACCATTACCTCCACCCCAAAATCCAAGACATCTTCATCAATACTGTATTTCTCGTGGTGAATGGGAAAAGTCAGCCCCTTTGCTTCACTTCTTGTACCAACGAAGACATAGAGTCCAGGAATAACTCGTTGATACTCCGAAAAGTCCTCCCCGGTCATGGTCGGCGCCTTGAGATCCACCAATGTTTCTGCGCCCCAAGAGTCTATGACCGTGGATCGAAACTCCTCAACGAGACTGTCATCATTGAACGTCTGGTAGAAGCATCTCTTGAAATGAATATCACAACTGGCATTATTGCCCTTGACGATGGCTTGTACCTTTTCTTCAATGCGTTTTAGAACACGCTCCCGAACAGCTTCGTCCGCTGTACGGATGGTCCCTGTCAATTCCACCTGATTAGGAATAATGTTAAAGGCTGTTCCCCCATGTACCGAGCCAATGGAAATCACAACAGGTTCAGTGGGAGCCACTTCACGGCTGACAATCGTCTGTAGGCCCTCAATTACCTCCGCACTTAGGGTGATTGGATCAATGGCAAGATGGGGCTGGCCTCCATGTCCTCCCGAACCGTACAAGGTAATCTCAAACTTGTCCGCAGCAGCCATAATTGTTCCTGGGCGAACGCCTACTGTTCCAGAGTCAAGTTCTGGCCAAATATGCAAGCCCAGAATTACGTCTACTTTGGGATTTTCGAGGACACCATCTTCAATCATGGCCAGGGCCCCGCCTAATCCTTCTTCTGCTGGTTGAAAAATCACTTTGATGTTCCCTGAAATACTCTGTTTCAGTTGTGCTAAGACATAGGCAACGCCTAGGCCCACAGACATATGCCCATCATGACCACAGGCATGCATAATTCCAGCATGTTTCGATGAAAAAGGAAGATCGGTAGCTTCAGTTATGGGCAAAGCATCCATATCAAACCGGAGACCAAGGGTGAAATCGCTATTATTATTTAAGAATCCAATAACACCAGTCTTACCAATACCCGTCGTGACTTCATAACCCCATTCCCTCAACAACGAACCAATTTTCTCGGCAGCCTTCACTTCTTCGAAGCCCAACTCAGGGTATTCATGAAAAAAACGCCGCCATTCAATCATTTGTGGTGTAATCTCTAGAACATGTTTTTGAACTGAAGAGAACATAACCTACCATCTCCTGCTTCCATTCATTAATAAGAAGCGTGCTGAAGCAGGAAGTTCAGACTCCAACACGCATCCATGCTATTTTCCATGTGGATAAATCGAGACGTCCTCGATTCCCTTCAAAACCGCTAAAACACCGAGCACCAAAGCATCAAGCTCTTCCCCACCGGGGAAGATCATCACATCTGCAATGAATCTTACCCTCTTGGTGATCTTCTCCAGCACCATCTGCGAATGGGCGATGCCACCGCTAATACAGATGGCATCAACCTGGCCCTCCAAGCATATTGCCATGGCTCCAATGTATTTTGCTACCTGGTAGCAGTAGGCATCGAGAATGAGGGCTGCATGCTCATCGCCTGCTTTGATTCTCTCTTCCACTTCCCTAAGGTCCTTCGTGCCAAGATGGGCAAAGACACCTCCTTGACCAGCCAATTTCTTCAGGACTTCCTGTTTGGATAGGCCTGAGTAACAAAGCTCCATGAGCTCGATGGAAGGAATACCCCCCGAGCGCTCAATGGCCATAGGCCCTTCTTTGTCAGAGTTGTATAGATCGACCATTCTTCCGCCCAGGTGAGCGCTGACTGACCCGCCCCCACCCAGATGAGCAACAATGAGGCGGCTGTCTGCATACGACTTGCGGAGCTTTTCAGCCGCCATTTTCGCTACCCTTTTCATGTTCAGAGCATGGGATAGGCTAGTCCGAGGAATTTCGGGAAGTCCTGAGATCTTGGCGATAGGCCACATTTCATCGACAGAGACTGGATCGACGACATAGACTGGAATATCCAGACCATGTACCAACCTCCACCCAATGAGGCAAGCCAAATTCGATGCATGATCCCCCTGGAAACCGATTTGGGCGTCATGGCGCATGGCATCATTCACTGCATATACGCCGCTGGGGATGGACTGCAATCTGCCACCCCGAGCAGCAATGGCATCCAGTGAATCTATCTTGATCTCGGCTTCAGCAAGGACTTGACGAACGACTTCTTCCCGATAGTCCAGTTGATTGATAACTAGGTCAAACCGGTTTAGCTCTGCTAGGCCATGGGCAATATCTTTGGTGTAGATGCACTTGTCATTTTCGTACAAGCCGATCTTCGTCGATGTTGAACCTGGGTTTATGGCCAAAATGCGATACTTCTTGGCGGAACACATTATAGAACTTCTGCAAGAATCGTGTCAAAGTCTTCCTTACTGATTACATCACGCTTTTCACGACCCTTTTCCTTGATCTTCTCGACCAAAACATCTAGCTGTTCATCGGTAACCTCAATATCCCGCTTGTCGAGATAATACTGCACACTGGCCTTACCGCTAGAACCGCCTAGGACGATCTCAATATCTTCCCGTCCAGTTAATTCAGGCAGGTATGGTGTCATGGCAGAAGGAATACCGTTTCTCTCGAGTTTTTCTTTGGCATGAACTACTACACCAGACTCCAGCCAGAAAAGCCTCTTACCTGTTACAGGTTTATTCGGTGGGATCGTAATTCCAGTGATTTCTTCAACCATCTTGGTAATCTTGTCAATCTTCGAGATGTCAACGCCAGACTTGACGTTGAGGAGAATCTCTAAAGCTGCAGCTACTTCTTCTGTAGCCACATTGCCCGTTCTCTCACCGAGACCGTTAATGGAGGAGTGAATGCCGTCAACACCGGCATAAACCGCGGCTAAGACAGAACCCATGGCCATGCCAAACTCATTGTGGACATGGAATTCAACAGGTACGCCAAGTTTCTTCAGTTCGCTAATGGCACGGTAAACGGCCATAGGTGAGGCGACTCCAAAGCTATCGGTATAGACTACTGCTTCCGGTTGGGCCTGTTCGACCACGGCCGAGTAGACCTTTTTCACATAGTCCAGACTTGCTCTGGTAACATCCCAGCCCATAAAGGTGGTATTCAATCCACAGTCTTTGGCATACTTGATGTGATCCACGATGCGCTTGATCAGCTGCTCGGTGTCAACATCATAGGCGTACTGGCAAGTATAAGGGTTCACAGCGTGTTCCACAACAATTGACTTCACGCCACATTCTACGGAGTAGTCAATATCTGCTTTCTTGGCCCGGGCAAAGGTGACGATATCTGCCTGAAGATCCATTTCCACCAAACGCTTGATGGCACGGCGGATATCTTCGGAGATAACCGGCATACCAACTTCAATTCTCTTTACACCAAGATCACTGAGGGCAACGCCAATCTCGACCCTCTCGTCCTCAGTCCAGTTCAAACCACAAGTCTGTTCACCGTCACGCAATGTGACATCATGAATGTAAATAGACTTGGAGGTCTCGGGACCCGCTACTTCGAAGTTCACGGGCGAAACCCACTTTTTGTCACTAAAGTATGGTTGTCCTTGCATGGGCATATCCTTTAGTTCTTTAAGTGTCGTCATGTTGTTATACCTCCTATTTTTTTATGACGTAATAATTGGGAATGTAAATCCACCTTCAGGCATAATGCATACCTTAGCATCATCTTTAAGATCAGCACAAGCCAGATCAATCGCATGTTGCAGACTTTCACAGGGTATTACACCCATTTTCGCAACCTGCTTGGCATCGCAGTCTGTTACTACATAGACTTTCCTACTTTGGGCAATCGTAAAAATCAAAAACGCCAAGTATCCAGGGATAGAAAAATTGGCTTTGAGGTTCGTATAGAATTCTTCGGAGGTTTGATTCTCATACCACCCAAAGAAGTCATCGGACCCTGGTCCATCTTCCGCCTGAACCAAGACAATGAGTGAGCCGCCCGTTTTCGTGGCCAAGCCTGCATTGTAAAAGGTCTTACTCGCCTGATAGAGGGAAATATCATAGGGGAAACCCCCGCAACTCGCAACAACGAGATCTGCTTGTTCATCGAAACGAACTCCATAAATCTCATTAACCAATTCACAACCTGCGGCCCAGGCGTCCAACCAATGACCGGTGAAGAAATCAACGATCTCATTGTGCTGATCGAGAACCACATTCACCAAAAAGTCAGGATTAACAAATGCAGCCGCTTCTACCATATCTTCATGAAGGGGATTACCTTGTAATTTGTTGGAACCAATGGCTGGATTGATGGCAATTTCGGTGGGATGGAGGGTGTGCAGATGGTTGTTCTCAACGGTCTGTCTGCCCGATATCCCGGGCAATATGCTCTTGCGCCCGCCTCCAAAGCCGGCCATAGCGTGGTGAATGATGCCACCAGTCATAATAACCCGATCCGCTTCCACAACGCGCTTGTTCACATAAACTGGATTTTTGCGCGTTGTTGTGCCCACATAGCTCAACCCGTCCGGATCATCAGCATCATGCTCAACAACTTCGTACTTAGCAAAAATGTCCTCTCCTACGATTTCCTTAAACTCTGCTTCAGTTTGGCTACGGTGGCAACCACGAGCCACCAAAATGCAGATGTCCTCAGGAGAAATCGAACAGTCTGTTAGGTATTCCAGGATGGTCGGTAGATAGTCCCTCGTGCGAGTCCAGGTTCGCGTGATATCGCTCACTACGACCACAACTTTCTCCCCAGGTTTCACAATCTGATCAAGACCTGGACCCTTGGTGGGATTACTGAGTCTCTGCCTCAAGAAGCTTGACAAGTCTCCCAACTCCACCTCATAAGGCCTGGGAATAAGGGTCTGAACATTACTTAAGGGCAACGTTCCGCTGACAGTTGTTCTACCATACTTCAAATTGACATTCAACAAAATCCCAGCTTTCTACTATCGCTTAATCAATGAGCGGAAGAATTTCAGCACCTTCGTGGATGACGTTGATGGTTGGATTCTCGCCCAGATTGGCCAAAGCATCCAAAACCGCTGTTTGAAGTGCGTCTGAATTATAACGTCTAAAGCCCATCCACTCTACCTGCTCATCAGTGAGCCCGTCACTAACAATCTTCACTTGGGCTCGCTGTTTTACAATTGCAACCGCTAGGGCTCCCGCGGCACCGATTTTATCTTGAACTTCATCCCTATCCACCAGGGAGAGGATTTCATCGTAGGGTTTGGCCATAAGAGTTAAGAACTCCAAATGCTCTCCAGGTCCTTCTATAGCCGGAGTCACCAAAATGATGGTACCCCCAGTTTTCACAGCCAGGTCTGCCGAGTAGAGTGCTTTACCCGCTTGCCAAAAGTTCAGGTCAGCGGGAAATGAACTCGTAACTACCAGATCAGCCTGCTTAAGGGGGACACCGTAGACCTTCTTAGCCAGTTCCACACCCTCGCGGTGTGCTTTGATAGGATCACCGGCTACAAGTCCCACGATCCTTTGATTAGCATCCAAAATAGCGTTGACAATGAATTTTAAACCAGCCCTCAGGGCAATGTCATCTATCTCTTTTCGAACAGGATTGTCGATGTTTCCAAGTGTAATAGATTCATCTTTCGTAATCATCAAATGGGTGGCTATGGTAGTGTCTTCACCACATACTCCCGGTTGAATAATCTTTCCTCCACCGGACCAACCACAGTAACGATGGGGTACTATACCGCCGATTCCCAGCACCAGATCTGCATCAAAAACCATTTTATTGATCCAAATGGGTGTTCCATTCTTGGTCTCACCAAGGTGCACCAACTTATCCTTGTTGTCAAATTCGTGATTGAGGACCTGCACCGAGGGGTAAACCTCAGACCCAACCTTGGCTTCGAGCTCCTCTTCTGTCATGGGTCTGTGGGATCCACCTGCAATAAGAATGGCAATATTCTCAAGGGCAACACCTGCTGCCCTCAGTCTCTCAATGACTGAGGGCAAGATCAGGTGCGCGGGTGTCGGTCTGGTATTGTCATCACAGATAAGCAAGACGGATCCAAGGCCTTTAGCCAGTTCCTCCAAGGGTTGGCTTCCAATAGGCCGATCCAGGGCCTTCTTCAATTCGCCATCCAGGTCAATCTCCGGTAGCGTATTGAGTGTAGCCTGCGTAACTTGTGCTTCCGCCTCTAGCTCAAAGCGAAGACTCTTATTTCCATAAGGAAGTTCAATTGTTTGTACCAAGACTGTCACCTCTTCTACCTATCGATCAATTTCCAAAACTGCTCCTTTGTTTGCTGATGTGGCAAAGAGCTCATACAAGCGCAGGATACCTTTACGAATTTTATAAGGAGGACGTTGCCATTTAGCACGCCTTGCCTCCAACTCTTCATCTGTTAAGTCCACATGCACTTTACGGGCTGGGATATCAATGGAAACCATGTCACCCTCTTCAAGTAGTCCTAAGGGGCCTCCCTCCACTGATTCAGGCGAAACATATCCCAAAGCGGGACCGCGAATGGCACCAGAGAATCGACCATCACTAACCAACGCGACCGATCCTGCCAAATCCTTACCCCACAGAGCACCAATAGCTGTCGTCATTTCGCGCATACCAGGTCCACCCTTGGGTCCTTCATTGCGAATAACTAGGACATCTCCTGCCTTGACTTTGTCGGCATAAATTCCTTCTACAGCCTCTTCTTCTGACTCAAAGATGCGGGCTGGGCCAGAGTGAACCATCATACCTTCTGAAACAGCAGACTGTTTCACAACTGCTCCATGGGGAGCGAGGTTGCCGTACAAGACTGCCACTCCACCTTGGGCATGGAAGGGATTGTCCATGGGACGAATGATACGTGAATCTAGGACTTCGGCCTTGGCGATGTTTTCGCCCAAGGTCTTACCTGTAACTGTCATTACATCTAGGTTCAAGAGAGATCGCAATTCCTGCATCAAGGCTGGAATTCCGCCGGCCTCGTTCAGTTCTGGAACCGTAAAGGTTCCAGATGGCGTCATGGGCGCCAAATGTGGAGTATTGCTGCTTAACTCGTCAATTCTGCCAAGAATATCAATATCCAGTTCCATTTCTTGGACCAAGGCAGCTAAGTGCAAAACACAGTTGGTGGAACCACCTGTTGCTGACAGCACACGAATGGCATTATCAATGGATTTCTCATTAATAATGTCACGTGGACGTACATCCTTCTTCAAGATCTCCACAATGGTCCGACCGGCCTCTTCAGCTAGGCGGTACTGCCTGAGGTCTTGAGCAGGAATGGTGGATGCCCTTGGTAACGTCAGTCCCAGAGCTTCCATAATGATGCCCATGCTGTTGCCGGTGACCATGGAACCACAAGCTCCAGGCGTGGGGCAAGCGTTTTCGATGAAACCATCCAAATCTTCTTTAGACATTTTGCCTGCGTGGAAGGCTCCTGCAGCTTCGATCAGTTCTGTAGAACCGCCGCAGATGGAGACCCCCTTGTAATTTCCGGCCAGCATGGGACCTCCGTGGATAAAAATTGCAGGTATATTCAACCTAGCCATGGCCAGGAGCATACCTGGTACAATCTTGTCGCAGGTGCCAATCAAAATCATGGCGTCGAGCTGATTCGATTCGATAGAAACCTCAACGGAATCAGCAATAATGTCCCTTGAAGGTAAAGTGTAACGCTGGGCATCCTTATTCTTCACAAATGCTCCAGATAATCCATCACAAAGTGCAATTGTATTAAATTCCAAAGGCGTTCCGCCTGCATAGCGAATTCCCTTTTTCACATACTCACTAATTTCGCGTAAGTGGATGTGACCTGGAGACAGCTCGCCCCAGGAGTTTGCGATTCCAATAATGGGTTGTTCCATCTCTTTATCGCTGAGACCAACGCCCTTTAAAAGAGCCCGCTGCGGTGCTTCGGAGACGATATTGCGGCTACGATATTCCATGTTAACCCTCCTATTAAGCTCAGTCTTTCTTCTTCTTCTTGACACCCAAGTATGAGTCTTTGACGGCCTCATCTTTCTTCAAGTCTTCTACACTACCATGCAATGCTATTTCGCCCTGGGCGATGATATAGGCGTAATTACTTACCGCCATAGACATATAAGCGTTTTGTTCCACCAGGAGGATTGTGATACCCCTTTTTACAAACTCGCGCAAGAGACCGAAAATCCGTTTCACAACCACAGGGGCGAGACCCATTGACGGTTCGTCTACCATCAACAGCTGCGGTTTGGCAATCAAAGCCCGGGCCGTGGCCACCATTTGTTGCTCACCACCACTTAAGGTTCCTGCAAGTTGCTTTTCTTTGCCCACCAATTCAGGGAACATCTCAAAGCACTCAGCGATCTCGCTCTTAATGTTGCTACGATCTTGCCTCGAATAACTACCCACTTCAATATTCTCAAGGACGCTTAGGTCCGAAAACACTTGCCTTCCTTCGGGTAAATGAACGATACCTCGCTTGACGATTTCGTTAGGCGGAAGCTGGTGGATAAGTTCTCCCATAAACTCGATCTGGGTGTCAGAATCGCCTCTCAACAAACCAGAAATCGCCTTCAATAGAGTGGTTTTCCCTGCACCATTTGCACCCAAAACAGAGACTACATCACCTTGCTTTACTTCCAAGCTTACCTTTTTCAGGGCCGGAATATCACCGTACGAAACAGATAGATTCGTGATCTTTAACACTCGGCTTCCTCCTTCCCTAAATAGGCCTCGATAACTCGTGGATCCGATTCACAGTCACAGAACGGTCCTTCAGTCAATTTCTGGCCATAATTCAAGACAACACAATGATCAACAACCGCTTCTACTAATTCCATGGTGTGTTCCACGAGCAGAATCGTGATCCCCTGTTGCTTCACGTTTAAAATGATATCTTGTAAAAAGTTGAACTCCTCACGGTTCATTCCTGCAGCTGGCTCATCCAAGAGCAATAAAGACGGCTCCAAGGCAAGAGCGCGTGCGATCTCCAAACTACGACGGTAGCCATAGGGCAAGCTATTTCCCATCTGATGGTAGTGTTGTTTACCTAAGCCTACAATCTCCAACAATTCCTTCGCCCGAGCCTCTTCTCTAGCGTTGGCCATCTTGAGTTTGGGTGTAGAAAACACTGCATCCCAGATTTTCGCTCCAAAACTGGCATGCCGAGCTACAAGCACTGTTTCTAGAACACTTAGACGTTCAAACAAACGAATGGTCTGGAAGGTACGGGCAATTCCTGCTCTAGCGATCTTGTGTTTGTCAAAATTCGTGATGTCCTGACCATTAAAGATCACCCTACCGCTTGTTGCTTTGTGAACGCCGGAGACGACATTGATGAATGTTGTTTTTCCGGAACCATTTGGCCCGATTAACCCTGTGATGGAGCCCTTTTCGATGTTAATGTCTAGGTCTGAGTTAGCGGTAACGCCGCCAAAAGATTTTGTCAATCCCTTAGTTTCCAAAATGTTCATTCGCTACTACCACCTTTTACATCGTCTCGCTCACCAAAGATCTTGTTGAATCCTTTTTCAAATAAAGGAGCCAGACCATCAGGCATAAACACCACGATCATCAGGATGATGAAGGTAGCTGCCATCATGTAGTAGGTCTCCCAGCCAGGGAAGCGGAACAACTCTGGCAAGAATGTTACAATTGGTGCACCAATGATACCACCCAGCAAGTGTCTCAAACCACCTGTTACAGCCATCCCAACGAATTTTGTGGATTCTGCAAAAACGAAACTTTCTGGGCTAATGAACCCTGAGAGATGGGCATAAAAAGCCCCTGCCAATCCTGCAAATCCTGCAGAAATACCAAAAGCAAGAAGCTTGAAATTTCGAGTGTTGATCCCACTACATTCGGCGGCCAATTCGTCATCACGCATAGCCATGAAAGCTCTGCCGATGAAGCTGTTGGTAATTCTCTTGATGAAGAGATACAAAAGGGCAATTGTAGCTACCAAGAGATAGTAGTAGTGGGTATTGTTAAATTTGATCCCAAAGAGCTTTAACCCGGGAATACCGAATACACCCAAAGGACCATTTGTCAAGCTCTGCCAGTTAACAATGATGACCCACACGATGTGTCCAAAGGCAATGGTGGTCAGTGAGAGAAAGAACCCACTTAATTTAAATGATGGAACACTCAAAAACACGCTAAATATAACACACATGAGGATCGCAGCAAGAAAACCAAGACCGATTGGGAAGCCCAATTTCAACACCGTCAACGATGTAGTATAGGCGCCAATTCCGTAGAATGCCGCGTGCCCTAAAGAAATCTGCCCTGCAAATCCCACCTGCGTAACCAAGCCCATGGCAATGATGGCGTGGATCAAGCTGCGGTTCATAATATAAACTTTGTAGGAGTCACCGATTACTAGCGGATATAACACAACTAGTAAAGCGATGATCAAAAAGCCAATTTTTCTCCTTTGCATAACATTGTCCCCCCCAAACCTACATTTTCTTGAAAAGCCCTTGCGGTCTAGCGATTAGGAAAAATACCAGCAACACAAAGGTAATGACATCCCGATAGGAAGAAGAAATATAAAAGACGGAGAAGTTCTCTGTCAGACCGATCAAGAGGCCGCCAACAAGCGCACCAAATGGGTTAGTGAGTCCGCCAATTACCGCAGAAGCAAAACCTTTAATTCCGATAATTCCCCCACCTAGCTCTACAGAGACAAAGTAGATGGGTGCTAGCAAAATACCCGCAATGGCCGTTACGCCAGTACTCATCGCAAAAGAAAGGGCCGTCATTTTTTCAACGCCGATTCCCATCAAAGAAGCCGTGTCCTTGTTTTGCGCTGTTGCTCTAAGGGCTTTACCAGTAAGAGTTCTCTTAAAGAAGTAGTTCAGACCGATAACTAGGGCAACAGTGAATCCAAGCACCCAGAGCGAATGATGCTGGATGGTGATACCGCCTATCCGCAACGGATTCATGGGACTACCAAAGATATTCGGGAAAGGATAAGGAACCCCACCCCAAAGAACAATCGTTAGATTCAAAAGGAAAATGTTCAGCATCATGGTGGCGACAATGAACTCAAGTCGACCACCTTTTCTACCCATAATCTGTCTGTAAACAACTCCCCTCAGAATAAGGATGCCATATAGGGCAACCAGTGCAACTGCTAGGACAAAGGCAATGACGATTGGGAGGTTCCACATAACATGAAAGGTGTAAAAGAAATAAGCTCCTAACATTGCGGACGAAATGTGAGCAAAATTGATTAACCCCGTTGTCTGCCAAAAAAGACATACCCCAATGCCAATAACCCCATAGAGCAGTCCCATAGCCATACCTGAGATAGAGTTTTGCAACACCATCTGTAACATTTTACCACCTCGTAGCGTTCTATGACTTTTCGGGCCGTAATGAGGAGGAGACCCTCAGGGGGATCTCCTCCCTACTTTCCTTAGTACTTCTCGATAATTTTCCAGCCGTCGCCTTGGAATTCAGAAATGAGACTGAACCTGGAAAGATTGTGTTTTTCGTCAGTTACGAGCTCGCCTTGTAAGCCAACAAATCCAGAGAAATTCTCTAGTTCTTCACGCATAGCTTGTTTGTCGAATCCTACCCGTTCGATAACCTCTTTGATTACATAGACGCCATCATAATAGGCTTGACCCGGGTCACTTGGTAAGCGGCCATAACGTGCTTGGTACTTCTCTACGAATTCTTGAACCACTGGGTTGGTATCTTCTGGTGTGAAGCTTTGAACAGCAATGACGCCAGTAGCAGCTTCTGGTGCTAAGTCAGTAAATGCTGGTACGCCCCAAGCAGTAAAGCCTACAACAGGAACATTAACGCCCATTTGGCGCAGTTGACGCACAAATACTGCGGCTTCGGATTCGTGGGTGAGACCCATGATGGAGTCTACGCCAGCACGTACCATATTGAGGATCTGTCCAGTAGCATCCTTGTCGCCTTCGCGCATTTGCTCAACGGCAACTGGCTCAATGCCATACTCAGCAAATTTGTGGATAATAACGTCGCGAGCACTGGTGCAATAGTCTGTTGTTCCGTAGATAATACCAGGCTTCTTGGAGCCCAATACGTTGACTGCATATTCAGCTTGATTCTCTACTCTAACTCTATCATCAGCTCTTAGACGGAATAGCCATGGATTGGCAAGGTTGTCGTAGCCAAGTGATGGAGAAGTAGCACCGACCATCATCAATGTTTCGTTTTCTTGGGCAACTTGGTGTACGGCCAAAACAGAACTACTCATGTTTGGTCCAAACACTACGTCTACCTTATCATTTTCGATGACCCTTTTTACAACGTTGATGGCAGTGGCTGGAGAGGCCTCGTCGTCATAAACGACGACTTCAATCTTCTTGC
>ENA-UOOH01001218-UOOH01001218.1-fermentation-metagenome-genome-assembly--contig:-NODE-1218-length-25810-cov-9.423879_pt1 | contig 25810 bp, 37 predicted proteins | sample MGYA00245778_ERZ724025 | MGnify/ENA primary metagenome ERZ724025 (study PRJEB28704, sample SAMN03018313) | fermentation metagenome | biome: anthropogenic terrestrial biome; feature: soil; material... | reverse complement strand
TGTGGTAAAGCGATATGGAAAAGAATGACTTTGTTTTTAGAATTTCACTGAGTGTGTAGTGATGAAAGACAGTTTTTTTAAGCATCTGAAGATCCATAAGTATCCGCTGAAGTTTGAAAAGGAGTTTGAGCTGGATCTGCCTGTGGGGTGGCGGTACCTTTCAGCACAGATCCAGTTTGGGGAGTACCCGGTGCTGTGGGCGTTGGTGGATACGATGGAAACCAGGACGGAAAAAGTTAAGTTTCACTTCCTGTTCACCGGGGAGGAAATGCCGGATCTGGCGGAATATTGGTACTACCACGCGACTTTGAAGACAGAGGCTGACCATATGGTTTGGCACCTGTTCGAGGAGCCCCAGGAGTTTTCCAGGGATCCTTTTATGAGGATTCATGAGGAGATCGTGGAAGAGCGAGAAAGGGAGAGTGTGGCGCATGAATGAGACGGTATTGAAGCCTTGCCCGTTTTGCGGGAAGGAGGTCCAGCTGTATGTTTCACTTTCCTACCCGAATGGGTCCAGGATCCCGGCCAAGATCTGGTGCATGACGTGCGACTTCAAGATGACGGCTTATGATGAGGAAAGGGTGCTGGCCAGGTGGAATTCCAGGCCGATGGAGGATGCCTTGAGGGGGGAGAATGCTGTGTTACAGGAGTTCAGGGACTTTGTTGAAGACTGTGGCTTCACCCTTCACCAAGAAACAGTAAGAGATGATACACGAACATACTTAAAAGGTCATGGGAGTCTATTTGGAGTAGATCCATATCGATACCGCGCTAAGCCTAGCTGAGGAGAATTACAGATGAGCAATGAGATCGAATATCAAGCGCATTATCAGGCATTTGCCAAATGGAGATCCAGAAATCAGGACTTGGAAAACTCGATCGAGGAAGAAAAAGACTGCGAAAACTGTGGGGGAACAGGCGAATGCACTTGCATTGATTGTGGGACTGAACACATGTGTGGATACTGCGAGGGGTCAGGACGGGTTGATACTGATAGCTCACAGGAAATGATGACCCTGTATGAAGAACAGCTCAAGCGCGACAAGCTGCTTCTTGATAAATGGGTGCTAAAGAAAGAAAGTCAGGTGTCGTAATGGGGATCCTGAATTATTCGACTAAGATCGATCCTCACATCACTGCTGGAGAGCTGTCAGGAAAGCTAGCAGTACTCGGTGCAAATCAGGTTTCTATTGAGTACGATGAGCGCCGGCTGCCAGCTGGAATTAGCTTTGTGGTGATGATTAGCGGGTCTCACATCATGTTTAAGCTGCCGTGCAAATGGCAGGGCGTGTTGAGTGCCATGCGCAAGGATAGGTCCATCTCTAAGAGCTACCAAACGGAAGAGCAAGCGCGGCGGGTGGCCTGGAGGATCGTGAAGGATTGGGTGGAAGCACAGATGGCGATCATCCAGGCAGAATCGGCAGATCTGGCGGAGGTCTTCCTGCCTTACGCGATTAATCCGGGGACAGTGGAGACGCTGTATCAGTCATTCACCTCAGACCCACAGAACCTGTTGATAGCCGGCAGCGAGATCGTTGATGGTGAGTACCATGAGTAGCTCCGAAAAGCGGCCATTCGCAGAGGTGCTGCCGATCGCTGAAGGGATTGTGGACGAGCTGAGGCCGTATTGTGAGCGGATCGAAATAGCCGGCAGCCTCAGGCGGAAAAAGGAAATGATCGGGGATATTGAGATCGTGATGATCCCCCAGGAAACGGAAGGCTTGTTTGGAGGAAGCAAGCGCGATGGGGCACTGCTGCTGGCCTTGACAGCCTCTTACAGGGGATGGAGACGCGTGAAAGGCGGGGAGTGGTATCAGCAGTACCTAGTTGAAGGGATGACGGTGGATTTCTTTATCACCACACCCGAAAAGTGGGGCTGCATTTTCCTGATCAGGACCGGCAGCGCAGATTTCTCCAGGAAGGTTATGACGGCGAGATCCCAGGGCGGTCTGTGCCCGGATCATCTGAAGTTCTGGTCTGGCCGGCTGTGGGATGGGGATCGCGCCCTGGAGACACCTGAGGAAAAGGATGTGTTCCAGGCATTGGGGCTGGCGTTTATTGCGCCTGAGGCGCGTGCGGTTTAAGCCCCTAACGGAGGAAAGATCTCTTTATTGACTGAAAATTCTAAGTCGATACAATTGTAAAAGATTGTTCATAGATCGATGGAGGATGTATGCAAATTATTACACTATCTGGACCCTATACTTGGCCAACCTCTGTGAAGCTAGCACCAATAAGTTATAGATGTGGCTACTGTGGTGAGAAAATGAAATCACAGGAAGGATACACGTCTAGAGAAGCGTCAACTTGGTCTGCTTCGTTTCCTAGTGGTGGAACTATCTATATTTGTTCCACTTGCGGTTCACCGACTATGTTCGATCATATTGGCGATCAATTTCCAGCACCTTGGTATGATTCCAATAGAGTTCAAAGTCTTCCAGAAATTGTTGAAGAGGTGTTCCGGGAAGCAAATATATGTCAGCAAAATGGATGCTACACAGCGACAGTGATGCTATATCGAAAATTACTGATGCATCTTGCAGTGGAAAAGGGAGATAAACCTGGGAAAGGCTTTGTTCAATACGTAGATTATCTCGAGACCAATCATTATTTTCCCCCTGGAGGTGAAGAATGGGGGAAAAAGATTAAGGACCTCGGCAATGACGCAAATCACGAGATAGTCATTATGGGGAGCGAGGAAGCAGAACTGATCTCAACCACAATGGAAATGTTGCTTAAATTCATTTATGAGTATCCAGAAAAGTTTAGAGATACTACAAGCTGACCGAAACCTATCTTTACAATGATTCGATGATGTACTTCACCAACAGGTCCTTGGCCACGGAAAGCATGAAACCGCCTGAGCCTTCCAGGATGCTTTTGACGTGGGACCAGGCGTTATCGTGGCGGGCGGCGTCTAAGAACTCGTGGCCGGCGTTGGTGAGGCGGATGGGATAGACATGGACATCACCGCCGATGCCAATCTCGACCTCAGCTTTGATGAAGCCGGCCTCAACCAGGATCTCCTGGTGATAGTTGATAGCATCCTGGGGAAACTGGTCCAGCACTATCGGGTGATAATCGGATGGATAAGGGAGATCTTCGTAAGCCTGAAGAATGGCCTTGATCAGATCGGGGTCGCGTTTCATTATTTCCTCCTTGGGATAAAGGGTGAGGTGATCGAGGAAGGGGATGCGTCTCATTCTTCGAGCTCACAGTACGTGGGATCCTCAGAGTCTACGGATAAGCCGGCATCACGCAGCTTCTTGAGATCGCTAGGGGTGGCGAAAGTCCACCCGGTGGAAGGGCTGCCGATAAGACGGCCCTGGGGCATGAGATCAGCCTGCTGGAGGGCATCGGCCAGGGCGAGGAAGCAGCTGAGAATGTGGGTGGTGAGGGGGAGCAGATCCTCAACGGCTTCCTGTGGCAGATGGTCCTGGGCTAGCTTGAGGAGTTCATCCAGGGTTTCCTGGTCTGACTTGCGGAGAGCCCGGCGAAAGCGCTGGAGGGCAGCGAGCTCTTCTTTCCAGGTGGGATTGTCTGGCAGATCCATGAAGGCTATATTAGCACGCTTGTTCTATTATCGCAAGAGGGAAGATTGATATCGCAAGGGTTGATGGGTGATCAGGCGGAATCGGTCCAGGACAGAAATGACGGACCGGTTCTTGCTGAATCGGCGATGGAACGGATCCGCAAGGCGGTGGACCTGGTGATCGCGGATGGCTATGGCCGGGTGATCATCGAAATCAAGAAGGGGAAGATCTTGATGATCACGAAGGAGTTCAGCGAGAAAGTTAACGAGTAAACGCTTGCATAATTAGAACAATTATGCTATTATTTAAGCGTTGATTGGCCCAGCGAGGCATTGATCCCGGGGCTGAAGACCAGTGTTTTCAGCGTCCCGGGTTTTCGTTTAATCCGGGGGAAGAGGAGAGAACGATGTCAATCGAGTGGAGCCCAATCATCTCAGCAGTTATCCAGGCAGTTTTGTTGGTGGTGTTACCGGTGATCGCGAGCGCGGTCACGGCTTTCCTGCTGGCCCAAGCTAAGTTCCTGTGGGCCAAGGCGCGGGCGTGGAACCCATCGGTCACGGCGTTGATCGAGGAAGCCGCGATCTTTGCGGTGCGCGCGGCTGAGCAGGCCGGCGCGGGTGAGTTGATCGAAGATAAGAAATTGTACGCCCTGGACATTGCCGAAAGGTGGCTGGCAGAGCGTTCGTTGTATATTGACATTACCCTTTTGGAAGCGGCAATTGAAAAGGCGGTGCTGGAGCAGTTCAACCCTGAGCTGCTGGCGCCCGCGTCTTTGGAGACTGCGCCCATGGTAGACGAGCTTGCCTGAGATGCCGGGGGAAATCGCCGAGTCTATCCCCTTCACCGCTTGGGAGCAGGCGGTTTTTGTGGTCCTGGTGATCGTGCTGGTGATCACGTTGGTCGCGATCTGGAACCGGGAAGCGAATGCGTCGCGCGTGTTCCAGGCGGAGCAAAGCCGCGAGTGGCAGGAATTTATTTCCGGCCAGGACGATAAGTGGCGCACCTTCTCGAAGGAGCAGCGCGAGGCGAATAACACCGAGATGCGGAGTGTGAGCCAGTCTTTGAGGGACCTGGCCCAGGTGACATCCGGGCTGGCGCGCGAGGTGCAGGAGATGCGGCAGGAGTCGCGGGTGCATGCTGACCGATCGGACCTGCATAATGACGAGCTGGCCAAGTTGATCGGCCAGATGCTGCAGGCTAAACCTACACGCAGTAGGAAGGTTTCAGATTAATGGCTAGAGCACCGCTGCGCCCCTGTGCCTACCCAGGCTGCCCCACCCTGGTGGTGGCCGGCCGATGTGAAGAGCATCGGAATGTAGGCGGCTGGGTGCGCGACGCCGATCGGCAGCGGTTGTATGGCCGGCGGTGGCAGGCGTTCAGGCGCACGTTCCTGGCGGAGCATCCCTGGTGTGTGATGTGTATGGACCAGGGAGTGTACACGGTGGCCACCGATGTGGACCACGTGATAGATCACAAGGGAGATGTCGATCGCTTCTGGGCAGGACCCTTCCAGGCGCTGTGCAAATCGCATCACAGTCAGAAGACCGCCGCCGAAATGGGGGGTAGGGGGGTAGAAAAGTTTGAGACTGGGAGGGGTCGAGCGCGGTGGGTCACGCGCGCGAAAAATAATCCCAATGCGGGAAATTCGGGGGGTATAGGTAAAGAGGTGGGAAATGCCACCTAGAAAACCTGCCAATTTAATCGTCCGAAACGAGACGAAAAACGAAGAAAATCAGAGAATTTCCGGGCAAAAAGCGGTGACTTCAGACACCAGATTGCCCACTACGGCGCCTAAAGAGCTGCGAGCGCACAAGGTTGCCAAGGAGGTTTGGCGGCGACTGGTGCGTGAGGATAACAAGCTGGAGAGCCCGTTGATGTCTGCCCAGGACCGGGACCTATTGGTGGATCTATGCCTGGCGAGCGAAGAGGAAGAGCAGATCATTCAGATGCGCAATGCTGCCAGAGAAGACTGGCTTGCCAGAAGGCAAGCCGCGATCGAGCACCGGCGCCATATGACGCGATGGGAAGAGATGGCAGAAACTGAGGATGACTTCCCTGTTAACTTCATCGAATTGGAGAGGCAAGCGATCAAGCTGGTGAACCATGTTCAGGCCGCATATAGGACGGTCCTGGATATTGATGCCAGGCTGGATGGCAAACGAAGGCTGATCGCGGATTATCTAAGCCAGCTTTATCTGACCCCCAAGTCGCGCGCAAAAGCTGTACCTTCAATACGCGAGGATCAGGCCGTTGAGGTAGATCCAATGGAAGCGCTGATCAGCACGCCGGCCAGCCAGTTTGAAGCCATCGCCAATGCCAAAAGAGGTGAAGAATGACCCTGGCGCCAGGATCTTACAGGGATGAGGCGAGGGCTGATCGCGCGGTGGCCTTTTTTGAGCTGCTGCGCCATATTGACGGCCAGTTCTACAACAAACCTTTCGACCTGCTGCCTTGGCAGGAAAAGATCATCCGGGATGTTTACGGGACCATTAAAGAAGATGGAACGCGCCAATACCGGGTAATTTGGCTGGAGATCCCCAAGAAAAATGGCAAGTCTGAGATGGGTGCTGGCGCGGCCATCTTTGGGACATTCGCAGATGGCGAAATGAATGGAGAGGTTTACGGATGCGCGGCTGACCGTGGCCAGGCTTCCATCATTTACAAAGTTGCAACCAAGATGATCGATCTAGTACCCGCACTGGCAAAGCGCGCGCGAAAACGGGATTCAATCAAGAAGATCGAAGACCGCGTTTCCGGCAGCTTCTATGAGGTCCTATCTGCTGAGGCTTACACGAAACACGGCTTCAAACCGAGCACAATCGTGTTCGATGAGATCCACGCGCAACCAAATTCTGATCTGTGGAATGTGATGACATTTGGGACCGGCGCAACAAGAGAGCAGCAGCTGATCTGGGTGCTTACCACCGCCGGTGATGATCCTGACAGGAACAGCATCGGCTGGGAAATGCACGATTACGCCTTGCGGGTGCTTAATGGTGAGATCGTGGATCCCACCTGGTACGTGGTTATCTATTCCTACGACGGGGATGACATCTGGAATGAGGCTAATTGGGCTGAAGCCAATCCTTCGATGGGAGAGGTGAAGTCAATCGATACGATGCGAGCGGAGGCTATTGCAGCTCAGAATGACCCAGCTAAAGAGAAATTATTCAGACAGTTTCATTTGAACCAGTGGGTTACAACAAAGCTGACGAGCTGGCTGCCCCTTGAGCTCTATGATGAGACCGAGGAAGACATCCCAGAAGAGGATTTGCATGGGTTGAAGTTTTTCATCGGCCAGGACGCATCTACGACCACGGATCTTTCGGCATTATGCCGGATATACCCGCCTCAACAATGGCTGGACTTTTATTACATTAAATGGCTAGGCTTCATCCCAGAAGACTCGATGTATGACCGGGTCAGGATTGACCATGTTCCCTACGATATCTGGCAAAAGAAAGGGTGGTTGACGGCGACTGAGGGAAACACCATCGATCACTGGGCGATGCTTGAAACAGTCCAGGAATGGCAGAAACAAGGCCACATCGTGGAACTAGTCTCAGATCCGGCGTTTGCGGTGATGCTGACCCAAGCTGAGCTAAAGGCCGGAATAAATGTAGTAACAGTCCAGGGTACTTTTGCCAATCTGACTGACCCGATGAATAACATCGAAATGCTGTTGAAATCAGGCCGGATGAAGCATGAAAAGAATGACCTGGCGCGCTGGTGTTTTGGCAATACCTCAATCGCAATGAACGGCTCAGGTTTAAAAAAGTTTGTAAAAGAAACGAAGGGGAAGACTGTAATCCGCACCAAGCGCATCGACTTGATGGCAGCGCTGATCCTGGGAATGTGCCGGGTCCCATACGAAAACAAGGCGGAATCTGCCTATGAGTCAAGGGGTTTGGTGATCTTATGAAGAAAATAACGATCGAGAGCCTGATCTTTGTCGCCGGGTTAGGGGCGTTCTGCGCAGGTTTATGGCTAATCTACCCGCCGGCAAGTCTGGTGGGAGGTGGGCTTATTTTGATGTTTATCGCCATCCCTGGGGGTAAACGATGAGCATTCTGTCCAGACTAATCGAGCCGAGATCGATCGAAAACCCTGAAACCGCGATCAGTTCATCGACAATTTTGGACGTTATTGGGCTCAATCCCACTTTTTCTTCCAGGTCTGTCACACCCGAAAACTCTATGCAAGTGAGCGCGGTATTTGCATGCGTGAGCCTGCTAAGCGAGACGATCGCATCCCTACCATTGCTGGTATATCGCCGGCTGGAAAATGGCAGGGAGAGGGCTTCTGATCATCCCGTTTATCCGGTTTTGCACGATGAGCCTAACCCGGAACAGAGCAGTGTGGACTTTCGGTCCACGATGATGGCTTTCATCTTACTTTACGGGAATTCTTATGCAGAGATCGTCAGAGACGGCGCGGGGAATGTGCGCCAATTGTGGCCACTAACCCCTACCAGGGTACAACAGCAGCGGGATGCTGCTGGAAAACCCTACTATCAGGTGACTTTACCTGATCAGAAGACCGCTAATTTGCGTCCTGATCGCGTGCTTCACGTGCGCAACCTCCTTGGCCTATCTCCCATCAAACAGGCTAAAGAAGCCTTGGGACTCTCTATGGCCGCGGAGGAGTATGGAGCACGCTTTTTTGCCAATGATAGCCGTCCTGGGGGCATTTTGGAGCACCCCGGCAACCTTTCGGACGCGGCACAATCGCGCCTAAAGAAAAGTTATGAAGCCGCCAATCGCGGCCTTGAAAACAGGCACCGGGTAGCGATCCTCGAAGAGGGAATGAAATGGCACCAGATCGGGATCCCGCCAGAAGATAGTCAATTCCTTGAAACCAGGAATTTCCAAACCAAGGAAATCGCCCGGATTTTCCGGGTCCCGCCCCACATGATCGGTGATGTTTCAGGATCTACATCCTGGGGCACTGGGATCGAGCAGCAGACGATGGGATTCATCACATATTCGCTGAGATCCTGGTTGGTGAGATGGGAACAAGAGATTACGCGCAAACTGTTGAGCGTAGAGGAAAGACGGACCATATTTGCCGAATTCCTTGTGGATGGACTGCTGCGGGGTGACATCAAAACGAGGTACGAAGCGTATGCAGTTGCCCGGCAGAACGGCTGGATGAACGGTAATGAGATCCGCGTGCTGGAAAACATGAACCCAGCCGAGGGATTGGATGACTACCTGGTGAATGGAAACATGCTGCCAGCAAACGCGGCGGGAAGACCAACCCAGGAGAGTAAGGAGGAAGCGAATGAAGGATAAAAAAGAACTGAGATTCATCCCTTTTGAGTTTGAAGTACGTGAGGAAGGCGAAAAACCGCCAAAACTGGTGGGTTATGCCAGCGTCTTCAACCAGGAGAGCGAGATCGCTGGTTTATGGCGCGAAAAAGTCAGCCCCGGCGCCTACAAAAAGACAATCCAGGAAAATGACATCCGGGCGCTGTGGAACCACAATACAGACCTGGTATTAGGGAGAAACAAGGCTAAAACATTGTACCTGGAGGAAGACAACAAGGGATTGAAGGTTGAGATCATTCCACCTGATACCCAGGCTGGCCGGGATGCGATCACCAGCATCAAACGGCAGGATGTGAGCCAGATGAGCCTGGCATTCATCCCAATCAAGCAGGAATGGATCCTGCCGACTGACCGGCGGGACCTGGCATTGCGGGTGATCAAGGAAGCCAGACTGTTTGAAGTTTCGCCGGTAACCTTCCCTGCTTTCGAAGAAACGTCAATTAATACACGGTCCAAGCTTTACCTGCCTGGTGAAGATATGGATCCAGTGGAAGAAGCTTTCAGACTTTTGGAATGTGCTGAGAGAGGCATGCAGCTAAGCGCGGAACAAAGAAGCGTTATCAGGGCTGCTATTGAAATGTATCAATCCCATCTTTTAGAGCCGGATCCCGATGAGGGCCACCACTCTGAATCAACCGAGGAGCCAGAGCAGTCAGGTTTGGACCTAGATGGCCACTACTCGGAGGTTGAGCGGGCGCGCAGGTTGGATGCTTTGTACCAACAAATCAATCAGATCTCATAGGAGGAACAATGACTATTGCAGAACTTCGCCAGCGCCGCGCATCCCTTTGGGAGCAGGCAAAATCGCTTCATATCCTGGCTGAAAAAGAGAAGCGAGAACTCACTGCTGAAGAACGTGAGCAGTGGGACCGCATTAATGCGGAAATTGACGGCTTGAAAGAGACCATCGACCGTGAAGAAAGAATCGCGGAGATCGACTCCGAATTGAATGACCTGCCGGAACCGGTGGCCTTGCGCACACGAGAAGGCCGCATTGCCGCAGCTACTGGCAGTTTTGAGCACTCACCGGTGGAAATGGAAGAATCCGTGCTGCCGCAGAGTGATGAATACAACAGGGCTTTCCGCTCCTACCTGCGTGTGGGAATGGGATCCTTGAAGCCTGAGTCGCGCGCCATCTTGCAGCCATTCTTTGGGGCAACAGATACGGAACAGCGAGCTTTGGGCGTGGGAACGGCTGCCGCCGGCGGCGCGTTGGTGCCTGAAGAGTTTTATCGCCAGGTTATTGACGCTATGAAGGCCTTTGGCGGAATGCGCCAGGCGCGCACCACGAAGATCTCAACTGCGAGCGGGGCTAACATGCCAATCCCTACCGCCGATGACACAGGCAATGAGGGCGCAATCCTGGCTGAAAACACCCAGGTGGGTGAACAAGATATGACTTTCGGGTCCAAAAACCTGGGAGCCTATATGTACACATCCAAATTGGTGCGCGTTTCCCTGCAGTTGATGCAGGACGCGGCCTTCCCAATCGCAACCTGGCTGGCACAGAAACTAGGCCAGAGGCTGGGGCGTATCACCAATAAACACTACACGATCGGCACTGGAACAGGTGAACCTGCAGGCATACTGACGGGTGCGACCCTTGGTTCCCTTGGGGCTGCCGGCGCGACCACCACGATCACTTACGAAAAGCTGGTGGAGCTGGAGCACTCAGTCGATCCTCCCTATCGTGAGCAAGGCGCGGAGTGGATGTTCAATGACAAGACCTTACAGGCCCTGAAAAGCCTGAAGGATGGCGATGGGCGCCCATTGTGGCTTCCTGGATTGGCGGTACAGTCCCCGGATACGATCATGGGATACCCCTACATCATCAACCAGTCCATGCCTGCGATGGGTGTGGACGCGAAGTCGATCTTGTTTGGCGACTTCAGCTACTACTTCATCCGAGATGTGATGGATCTACGGGTCCTGCGTTTGGACGAACGCTACGCAGATTACCTGCAGGTCGGTTTCCTGGCCTTCATGCGCAGTGATGGCATCTTTGCCAATCCTGACGGCGGGTCGACCAACAGCCCGGTGAAGTTCTATCAGAACTCGGCCACTTAATTTACGGATCATGAGCCTCCTGGGGTCACCCAGGAGGCTGGAGGATAAGAAATGGCAAAACTGAAAATCTTGAAGGTTTGCGCAACCGAAACAGCCACATTTTTTGGCAATGAGATCGTTGATGTCCCTGGACAGGTAGATGAACCGTTAGCCCAAGATTGGGTGGATGAGAAAGTCGCCGATTGGGTTGAAGAGACGGTTGATCAGCCGAAAAGCCCAAAGAAGGGTAAAGCCGCTAAAGACACAGAGAAGAGCGACAAGGAATAAGCGATGGCCAATATCCTGACCGCCCAAGAAGCTTCGATCGTGCTGCGCTGTGAAATTGATGACCCTGCCATGCTGGAAAGCCTGCCTTTGGTCGACGCGCACCTGAAACAAGCCACTGGGAGGGATTGGAGTGTGGCTATCGAAGGTTCGATTGAGCCTGTGGCCAAATCTGCCGCACGGATGCTTTTGGTTATCTGGCATGAAAACCCTGGGATGTTTGGGACGGAAACGCCGATCAGCCAGTTTGGCTTGCCGGCGATCATCACCCAATTGAAAGCCAGGGATGCGGAACTGAAGGAGCTGGGATCATGAGACTTGGCGGCAAGATCACCAATCCTGGGGATCTAAGGACGCGGATCGATCTGGTGGATATTGTGAGAAGCCAGGACGCGGGTGGGTTTTACCATGTGACTGAGCTGCCTGGAAAGGCGGTTTGGGCGAGCTGGAAGAATGCTTTTGGGCTGGAAGCCATGCGCGCTGCCGCTGAAGGTGTGGAGATCTCTGCCACGGTGAGGGTCCGGTTTCTGGCTGGTTTGAATAACAGCTGGCGGGTGCGAAAAGGTGGTGAGACTTACGAGATCATCACGGATGTGGATGACATCGGCGAACGGCATGAGTACATGGAGTTCAAGGTACGGAGATACGAAGCTGCATGAAAGCAACCTTGAGCGCGCCTAAATCATTGATCACCCTCATGGAGGATGTGGCTGCCTTGGAGGCTGATATTGTGGCGATCGCGGCTGAAGGCTTGGAAGCCGGTGCTGAAGTCGCCCTGGAAGGAATGCGCAAGCGCGTCCCAGTCAGGAAAGGTGTGCTGAAGGCAAATCTGAAGCGTGGACCGGTGAAGGTGGACGGAAACGTGGTCACGGTGGACATTGGATTGCTGGATGACACGCCAGAGGATGTGGCCAGGTATGGCAACGCACAAGAGTTTGGTTCTTCGAGCATGGCCGCGCAACCGTACATCCGGCCGACTATGGCTGAGGATAAAGGCAGGATCACCAAAGCCTTGGCGGGTCCGTTCAAGGAGCGAGGTCTGTCAGAATGACGATCTATGAGATTTGCCATGCCGCGCTCAGCCCCTTGGGATTGCCCCTGGCCGCGGTGATGATGAAGCCTGGGAAAGGCCAGACTTATCCTGACCGTTACCTAGTTTACCAACTTATCAGCGCGCCGCCTGAAGCGCACGCTGATGACCTGGAAACGGAAAGGACCTACCTGGTCCAGGTGAATGCCTGGTCCCGGAATGGTTTCATCGGTTTCCCTGATATTGAGGCAGCGATGCTGGCCGCGGGGTTCAGATACTCCAGCCAGCGGGACCTGCCGTTTTCAACCGAGACAGGCCATTCTGGCTTGTCCCTGGATTTTTTCTACTTAGAGAATAGGAGTTAGCTATGGCTATTGTTTCAGGTGAATACAAGTCCGTTATCGGGCTCGACAGGATCTATTTCGCACTGGTGACCGCGGATGATGCGACCGCTTATACCGGCGGAACCCCGGAATGGCTGGCACCGGCGGCAACTGCCAAGGTGAGCACCACCAGCAGTTCCACCGCGCAGTACGCGGATGACGGCGTTTTTGACAGTTCGAGCTCAGAAGGCGAATCGGTAGTGGACATTGAGGTCACGAATGTGCCCTTGATCACCGCCGCGAAGTTGCTTGGAAAGACCTTCAACGCGACCAACGGAATGATGGTGGATGGGTCATCTGCCAATCCGCCAGACTGCGCGCTGAGTTTCCGTTCGAAGAAGTCGAATGGCAAGTACAAATACATCCAGTACTTGAAGGGCAAATTCAGCATGAGCGAGGAAGAGTTTGCCACTTTGGAGGCTTCCCCCGCGCCAAAGACAGCCAAATTGAAGTACACAGCCTTCAACACGATCCACCCCTTCCAGACGGCGGTAGGCAAGACCGAAACCGTCAGACGGGTGACCGTGGATGAAGACCAGGCTGCCTCCGCGACTGTGATCGCCAATTGGTTCACGGCTGTGCAGGTGCCGCCTACCGTTACTGCTTAATTAATTCCTGGCCGGGATGACCGGCCAGGAGGAGGATTCCATGGAACCATTCGCGATCGAGATCACCCTCTATGGAGAGGATGATGAAGTCAAAAACACCTATCGACAAAATTTCATTCCATTCCGCCTGTTGAAGGAGGCCTTCAAGCTGGCTGAGAGGATGGGCAAGCTGGAAAACCCTGAAAAGATGACCCCAGAAGTATTCGATGACCTGGCGGATTTTATCGTTGCACTGTTCCGGGGCAGATTCAGCCGGGAGGAGCTGGAGAATGGTGCGAGCATGGATGAGGCGATCACGGTGCTCAGGCAGGTGATGGCCCGAATTTCAAGTTCAAACCCTACTTAGCCGGCGGGGAGCCGGCGGATGAACAAAATGAAACCCGCAGCCCTTTGGAGATCCTGCTGGATGTGGAGATCATGCTGGTGAAAAGTTTTAACTGGAGCCTGGCTGATATCGACAGGACCGACAGCGTGAGCCTGTTCGACTTTCTGCGCCGGATGGGTGTGAACAATGCCCCCAGGCAAGTGTTTGCCGATGAAGTGGAGTGGTGATGGCCGGCAGCGCTAATCCGCTATCCAGCAAAGTTTCGCTTGATGTCACCGACTTCAAGACCAATTCTGCTGCTTTAAATAGGGAATTGAGGCTGATCGAAAGCGGCTTCCAAGCGAGTGTGGCCAGCATGGGAGACTGGAGCAAGAATTCTGGTGGGCTGGAGGCCAGGATCCAGAGTTTGGGTGAAAAAATGGGGGTCCAGGCAAAGAAAGTGGAGGCCACCCGCCTGGAATATGAAAAGGTAGCTGCTGAGAAAGGCGCTAACTCCAGGGCCGCTCAAGAGCTGGAGATCAAGCTCAACAAGGAAACTGAGACGCTGGGGAAAATGCAGAGTGAGCTTAGGAACAATCAGGCCGCTCTGGAGAAAATGGGGACGGAATCCGGCCAAACCGCGCGAGAAGTGGACAAACTTGACAGCGAGAATAAAAAGGCAGAGAAATCCACCAAAAGCTTTGGAGATCACCTCAAGGATCTGGGCAAAGGGGTGGCATCAACCTTATCCGGGGTGAGAGACACGATCGCGGGTATCGGTAAGGCTGCCGGTGTGGCAATCGGTGGATTGGCGATAGGCGCAGCCGTAGGAGCTAAGAAACTTGTAACCGGTGTCATCGAGCAGTTTGGCAGCCTGGAACAGAGTTTGGGCGGATCTGAAGCCGTCTTCCAGGAATATGCCAGCACGATGCAGAAAATTGGTGAGGATGCCTATAAAAACATGGGTGTCAGCCAATCCCAGTATTTAGATACCGCAAACAAGATGGGCGCCCTGTTCCAGGGAACCGGGCTGACAGCTGAGAGATCTGCTGACATAACAGCCCAGGCAATGCAACGCGCGGCTGACATGGCTAGCGTGATGGGCATTGACATGCAGATGGCGCTGGATTCGGTGGCCGGCGCGGCCAAGGGCAACTTCACGATGATGGACAACCTGGGCGTGGCAATGAATGCGACCACGATCGAAGCCTACGCGGCAGCCAATGGGCTGGACTTCGTGTGGGCGAGTGCTACCCAGGCGGAAAAGGCCGAAATGGCAATGAAGATGTTCTTCGAGACCACAGAACAATACGCGGGAAACTTCGCTAAAGAATCCACCCAGACGATCAGAGGATCGATGGGTTTGCTTACAGCCGCGGTGACATCCTGGACAGCCGGGCTGGGCAACTCCAATGCCGATATGATCAATCTGACAGAGAATGTGGTGGACGCCTTTGGCGCGGTGGTCGATAATGTGGTCCCTGTTCTGGAGAATATCACTGACGCGCTGCCCAAAGCGCTGGATACGATGCTGCCGATGGTCGGTAACCTGTTAGGCAAGTTTTTGCCGGTCATCGTGAGCATCTTCTCCCAAATCATGAAAACGGTGGTGGGGATGGTTCCCCAGATGCTGCCGGTCGTGGTGGATTCCGTGGGCCAGATCCTGGAGACGCTGATCGGGTTGATGCCAGAATTCATTAATCTGGGCGTTGAGCTGGTCTTGAGCCTGATCGAGATGATTGGAGAGATGGCGCCAATGCTGGCGGAGGCCGCGCCTGAGATGATCATGCAACTGGTGGACGGGATGTTGAAGATGCTGCCAGAGATCATTCGGATCGGCATGCTGATCCTGCTGGCCCTGGTGGCCGGCATTGGCCAGCTGCTGCCATCCTTGATACCGGCAGCAGTACAGATGATCGTGATGATCATCAATGGGCTGACACAGGCATTGCCGCAATTAATGACGATGATCGCGACGCTGATCCCTGAAGTGGTGATCGTGCTGATTGAAAACCTGCCGCTGTTGATCGATGCGGCATTGCAGCTGATCCTGGCGATCATGGATGGGTTGGTTCAAGCTTTGCCAGTGCTGATCAATTACACCCCGCAAATAATTGAAGCGGTGTTCAATGCGCTGATCAGGGCATTGCCTATGATCGGACGAGCTGCTGTCCAACTGGTAATGGCTTTGGTAAATGGGATAGGAAGCATGCTGCCTTCAATGGGAAAGGCAGCCGGCAATATCATCGGGGCATTCACCAAGGGAATCAGTGGAATGCTCTCATCGCTATGGCAGGTTGGCGCCGATATTGTGAATGGGATCTGGAATGGGATCTCAGCGAAAGCAGCTTGGTTCAGGAGCCAAATAACAGGATTCTTTTCCAATATCCTCAGTTCAGTGAAGGCTGCGCTTGGGATTAAATCTCCTTCTAAACTGTTTGCAGATGAAGTCGGCAGCAATATCGCCTTAGGTATTTGGCAGGGATTTGACCAATCACTAGGCAGAATCAAATCTGACATGGATCTCGCGGTAAAGGGCCTTACGCCTGAATTGGCTTTGAATCCATTTCAACCGATGACCCCTGCCCTGGCTGCCGCAGGAATGGGAAGCGATGGCAAGAATCTTACAGTGATTGTGAACACCACACGCCCTTTGGATTATGAACTCTTATCAGAAAAAGTTGCCAGAAAGCTGACCAGAAGATGAGCAAACTGACGATCACATACGGCGCGACTACGATCAACCTGAATGACCGGGTTAACCACATCTTGATGGAGGGCTATTTCCCGGAAGTGACCACTGACCTGGAAGAACATGTAAGCGAGACTTGTAAGGTGCAACTGCGCGGAAATGTGAGCGACTTGGTGCGCGCTATCAACCGGGCATTCACCCTGGCGCGGTCCAGCAATGAAAGCCTCAACCATGTCTACATCAATTATGCCCCTGGTGACAGTGAAGCACCCTGGCGATCACGGATCTATGACGGTGCGGTAATCGTGGACAAGAGCCTGGGAAGAGCGTACCCGCGCTCCAGGCTGGCAGTGGACATCTCTTTTGAGCGAGATCCATTCTGGGAGGGACCTGAGGAATCCATCCCACTGAGCAACTTGAATGGAACCAATCAGACAGGCAGTTTGAATGTGTTCAGCTGCAATGATCTCACAGGTACGGCGCCGTCGAGGCTCTGCAATTACATGGATATTGCCGCGGGAGTGATCAAAGGAGATCTTGAGACACCGATAAAGCTGGAGCTGAAGAACCTCTATCCTCAAGCACTGGGAACGGTATGGGTTGGGTTAAACAAGACTAATCCGGCTACAGCGCGTTGGTTATATGAAGCTGAATCTGCCAATGGGGTCACTGCGACGACGGCAACGGGTGCATCTGGAGGAAAGATCGTCAAAGGAACGGCGACTGATGCGAGCCCTCTGGCTTCGCTCACATGGACGTTGAGCGCAGCGGAGCTTTCGGCTTTCGCTGGACAGAGAGTACGCTTCCTGGCAAGAACTCATTACATGGGTGCTTACAGTGTGTTCCGCTACAAGCTTTTACTGAGGTCTGCCAATATCACCCTGTTTGAAACGGATTTCATCCGGGAATCGGAGGAATATGCGCGCGCCTGGCTGGAACTGTTTGACCTGCGGCTGCCTCCTTGGCTGGAGGGTCTGAGCAACTTGCTTTCCATCGATATGACCTTACAGATGCAGCTCGCGCGAGCTGGGAGCTGGCCTTGGGCGATTGATGACATCATGTTGATTCCAGCGGATAGCTTTATCCAAGTATTGAGTTTTGTCAATCAAAACGAGCGCCTAGTGCTGGATGGGATCAAAGGAAATTATTACAAAGATAACGGAGCGGGTATAGGCAGAATCGGTGCCAGGAAGGTGATCGGCGGTCCTTTGATGCTCTCACCCGGGTTAGCGCAACGCCTATATTTGATCCAGCACGGTGTCCAGATGGACATGGCTGCGCCTGGCATGGTGGTATCGGCTGCTGCCAAATACCGACCACGAAGGATGAGTTTATGAAAGTAAATATCATCCAACGTTCTTTCGCCCAGGAATGGGTGATCCCCAAGGACCTAAAGCTGACAGTTTCGAGACGGTCCTTCCACGCAATCGGTGGCCCGTATGACGCGGAGATCATCGCTGAAGGCAGCCAGGAGTCTTTGAAGGATCTCTTTGGCGCGCTCAGATGTGGGGTTGAGATCTATGACGATGAGGGCGTGCCACTTTGGTGGGGGTATATCAGCCGGGTGGAAGTGAGCGTCAACAAGGTGATCTCATTTCTCGATCTTGAGGAAATCGTCAATGAAGTCAAGGTGGGTTACACCATCCTTAACCAAGGGGGAGGCGCGACAGGACCCAGGGCATCAACGCCCTGGTATGTGGATATGGAGTCGGTTGAAAAGTACGGGTCCAGACAGCTGCTGGAGACCGGCGGGTCCACGAACCTGACAGCAGCGTCCGCCCAAGCCCAGAGGATCCTGAATGAGCGCAAGACACCCCGACAAGGAATTATCAATACCGGGGGCGCTGGAACAGCGCGGCTACTTTGTTATGGCTGGTGGCAGACGCTTGACCAAGTTTATGCCCCCGTAGAGACCAAACTGGCTCTGTCTTACAACATTGCACCGACTAAGAGCGTATCCCTGGTACCCGGCAATCCCAAGATCGCCCAGAGTTTTAAGACCTCCAGCGCGATGCATGTGTTAGAGCTGGGGGTATGCGTGAAAAAAGTCGGTTCCCCTGGTGATCTAAAGCTGGAGATCTGTAGGAATGAGGATGACCTGGCTACCACTGACGTGAATGAGTTTCAGACGATACCGGGAGAGGTTTTGGCAAGTGTGACGATCGCCCCAGGAATGGTTCCCACCAACACTCTGACATGGGTAAAAGGGCAACTCTCTGAACATTATGACATGCCGGCAAAGGCCAATTATTTCCTGGTTATCTCATCCACTACGTATGACGCGAGTAATTACTACGAGGTGGCGATCGATGATCTGGCGCGGTATGGCGATGGTGTGTGCCGGCTGTACAAGGAACCCGAAAATACTTGGATCGGTACAACCTGGGACATGCTGTTCCGGATCTATGTGGACGAGTTGACCGACACCGCCCAGCAGATCCAAAATCACCTGGTGTCTTATGGCCAATTCTTTCGCAATATCTTCGTTGACGCGCCATCGGGGATCAGGACGGAAAGCTTTCGCAACGGGGACACCACCGCTTTGACAGAAGTTGAAGGGTTGCTGGATTACGGGACCAGCAACTTCAGGCGGCTACTCGCGCGGGTGAATCTGGACAGGACTGTGGAAGTCTGGGAGGCTCCCGATGAACCGACCACCTCGCTGATTGAAATGCGGGATGACGGGGAGTTGTATTATCGGACTGGGGCAGCTGCGGGGAGATCCTTCAATCCGGTGGGGTTGTGGGCCAGCCTGGACCCGATCAATGACAATGTGAGCCAGTCTGGGGTTAGCACCGGGACGAATAACAGTTTTATTTTGTATGCCGAATGGGATGAAAAGGAGAAGATCCATATCGAGTCAGCGTCCCAAGTCAACTCGGTGGGAGTTTTGGACAGAAATGGCTAGCCCAAGACGGACCCATGAAGCCTGGAAGAACAGGCCATATTATGCCCTGACCGCGGGAGATCTGGCGGAGGAAGTATTGGCCCCGGAACTGGCGTTGGTATGGGACTACATGGGCACCCGGGCATCGAAGGTCACTCAGATGATGGCAGGTGCTGGACTGACCGGTGGCGGATCCCTGGCGGAAGACAGGACATTTGAAGTTGGTGCTGGCGCTGGGATATTGGTTTCAGCTGACGCGGTAGCAGTGGATCAAGAGGCCGATTTTGACTGGCTGGGGACACATCGATTCCAGAGTGACTTGAGCACTAGCCACCTCATTCCGCGGGTGCCAGACACTTACGACATTGGCAGCCAGCAGCAGCCTTACCGGCGGGCTCACATTTCGGAGATCGCGGCAACAATTTTCACGAAAAATGAGCAGACGATCCATGATGCGTGGTTCGTGGTCACGAAGGGATCGGGCAAGCTGAATGCGGCGATTGATGCTGTTGTAACAGACGTTGACCTGGAAGGCGGCGGATTTGCGGTAGGAGACCGGTTGATCTTCCGGCGAGTGGACGAAGCCACATTAAATCCAGTTTTTGAGGTGATGACCATCTCTGTGGTGCCCGCCAGCGGCAACGTGTATTCTGTAACAAGAGGCGCGGAGGGCTCTGGAGCAGACGCGTGGCCTGAAGGGCAGGTGTTTGCGAATTACGGGAAATCCGGTGATGGCCGGATCGAGATGAATTCGATCGCTGGCGCGAAGCAATCGATCTTCCAGCATGGCGCAACCGCGGCTGGTGATGCTGAGGTGATGCGCCAGGGTTACCTGGAAGCTTGGGACGGTGCTGGACTGGCTGGCCTTTGGGGAATGGCTTTAGGCCGATGGAACGCTGGAAACGGACCATACATGCTTTATAACCAAACGGACGGCCTGATCGTGAAAGGTCAGATCAGAGCCGATACTGGATACCTTAAAGATTTGAGCATTACCGGTGTGTTATCGATAGCGAATACAGGTTTTTTACGTCAGGGCTCTGGAACTTGGGGGACAAACTTCACTGGTCTGGCAATCTACAGCTCAGGGGGTATCGGTGTTCTAGAAGGCTGGAAATCTGGTACCAAGCAAGCTTACTTTGGTAGTGATGGTATCTTGTACGCAGGCGCAGGTGCTGCGTCGCTTAAGGCGGATGGCATCAGCATCATTTCACCACCTATCGCGGATATGTCCGATGTAACGAGTGCCAATAAGCTGAAATTCGTAACCACAACAAATGTGCTTACAGGAAGTCTTTATGGCGGTACGAAAAGCGGTGTCAACAATATGGTTCTTGAGACCGTTGGTACTGGCTCAACCTTAAAAATCAGTACGAGTAGCGGTCCGATCCTAGTAAGTGCTGGTACATCCCCAAATAACGTGGATGTTAGCCTAGATACCGGCTATCAAGCTGTACTTATAAATAAAAGACTCACGGTAGATGGCGATGCGATACTGCTTGGGATGCCAGGTCATTTATCATATGGTGCAAAAAGCCTGAATGCCTACGGGGATATTGTTTCACATTACGGCTCCATCAAAGCTTCTAGCCTTCAAAAGAGTAATAACGATGTGCTTGCCCATGTCCAATTAATTAATCCGATAACTGCTGCCTCATTCAACTGGACGGCTACATCTACTATCGCAAAAACGGCCGTGAATGTTACCACCCAGTTTCCAGGGGTGCCAAGTGGTGTCAAGTCAATTGACCTCATGATCGGTGTTAGAGACAGCGGATCTGCGACAGTGGATTGCTGGGTGATTGTCGCTCCTAACACTGGTAATTTTGTAGGGGATGCTGTCGATTGCCATCCAGTGAATGACCGGATACACCGAGCCCAGCGCACAGTGAAAGTTGTGAATAATTTGATTTACATGCAACGAAATGCCAGCGGAACTGGAACGCTAGACGTATTCATCCAATGTACGGGATACGAGATTTAGAAAGGATTATCATGCCGTTTCCAAAAACAATCACTTACACTGCAACCGGCTTTACAAAAACAGCAATGAGCTTTGATCATGTTTACCATGATGACAAATGGTGGGTGACTTGGCATCAGGGATATCAGTTTGTAGACAATGAAAACATACCTCTTACAGGGATCCAGAACAAGTATGCTGTGGAAGGTGAGATCTCCGAAACAGATCTAAGGGCAAACCATCCTGAGATTTGGTCGGCCTTGTCAGCACTCTGGATCTTTATGGAAAACCAGATCAAGGCACAGGAGGACTTATGAAAGTCACGATTGCGCAATTGATTGAAGCTGATGAAGCCATACGAAACTTGTTAGAGTTGAAACTGCCATTTGCTTCGAGCGTTGCGATCGGGAAGGTGATCGATGAGATCCGAGATATAGTGAGTCAAGCCCAAGAGGCGCGAATAGCAGCGCTGGAATATTTGGGAAAAAAGCAGGAAGATGGAAATTTCTTTGTTCCCCCTGATAAACAAGAGGAACTGGGGAAGATCTTTACAGATATCTACGAAACCCCAATCGAGTTGACCTCCAAGTCAATAGATCCGGTTCCGGATGGGCTGCTAAGCGTGAAAGATGTGATCACACTGGCATGGCTGTGGAAGGAGCCAGAAGATGGCTGACTTGCCGTTAGGGATTGATGTCAGCTCCCACCAGGGAGTGATGGATTTTGGGGTCCTGGCGAAGCGGGAACCCAAGATCTCTTTCATGGCTGCCAGGTTTGGCTGGCATGACGATTTTGTGGACCCTCGGTTTGAAAGAAACTGGGCCGGCATGAGAGATCTGGGCGTGGGACGGATCGCCTATTGGGGGCCGGATTTCCTGGGTGATTCCATGGACCAGGCGAGTTACATTGTGAACGCGCTGCGGGCAAAAGGGTTCAATGCGGAACATGATCGCCTGGCGATCGATGCGGAGCTGAACCAGGGAGCCGGAAAAGCCCTGATCACCATGTTCCTGGATCTATTCTCCAGGGAGGTCCAAAGATTGACCGGGCAGTGGCCGATCCTTTATTCCAGGGCGAATTGGCTGGATCTTTACACAGATCTGAGCCAAATACCAACAGAAGTGCCGCTTTGGTTGGCCCAATATCGCTGGCGGCTGCCAGCGCCATTGTTCACGCCTGAATACGATTCCACAAAGTTGACCCTGCCCAAGGGCCGGGGTGATTGGCTGATCCACCAGACCAGTGAGCGCGGGAATGGCAGATCCTTTGGCGCAGCATCCTATTTCATCGATTTGGACCGGTGGTATGGAACTGAGGCAGATGTGCGCGCCTTCTTTGGATATGGGGAGGAAACCCTGCCAATTCTGGACGATGTGGACCTGGCTCTTTACAAGGCGAGAGTGATCACGAGCCCAGGTTACCGCTTGATCGTGCGCAGGACTGCTGGAGGCCCTGAGGTAAGGCGTCTGGCGTCTGGTGATGTGATCAGTGTTTACCAGGAAGCCGGGGGCTGGGCGCGAATCGGCGTGGGGGAATGGGTGAGCATACAGTGGATCCAAAGGATCTATGAGGTTAACTTGCCCTTTGTGGTTGGCCCAGTTGAGGAAAGTCTGCAGCTGGAGGTGTTTGGCCAGCGGGATCCCAGGTGGTCCTGGGTGCGCTTAGGCACTGGGATGGCTACCATCGGCCAGGAAGGCTGCTTGCTGTGCTGTGTGGCGATGGTGTCCAGGTATTTTGGGTTTCAGACGGACCCAGCGATATTGAACCAGGCTCTGATCAATGTGAATGGATTTGAGCAAGGCAATCTGTTCAAGTGGTGGTCTCTGGAGAAGATCTATCCGCTGAAGTTGAACACCTGGATCGAATGTGCAACTGTGCCAGCCCCGCTGCATGAGATCGATGCTGCGCTAGCCAGGAAGGAACCCGTTTTGGTTTGGGTGGACTTCAACCCGGCGACTGCCTGGAATGACATGCATTGGGTGGTGATTACCGGCAAGCTGCCGGGTGGGGATTATCGGATCGCGGATCCGTGGACCGGCCGGCTGGAGAGCCTGAAGGCGCGGTACTCGGATCCGGCAAGGTTTATTTTCAGGATCGTAACTTACAAAAAGACAGGAGAATAAGATGGCAAAGGCAAAAGGAAATTTCAAAGTCAAGGCAACCGCTCTGAACGGGTTTGAGAATGCTGGCCCGCAGTTCAAGTTGGTGGCAGGGTTTTCCCAGGGCAATGTAGTCCAGGTAGTGGAGGAAAAAGACGGCTGGGCGAAACTGGAAGGCGGCGCCTGGGTCCCGCTTGAACACCTGGAGAAGGTGGCAGAAGAGACGAAGACGCCGGCTGCCTAAAATAATTATTGGCTTTGGCTCAAAGCTAAGCGTTATCGCAGATCGAGATTTTGGATCAGTTCTAATAGTGCCGCAATCACTGTCGATGGTGCAAACGCGGCCTTGTTCTGAAGGTAGAACTGATAGCCTTCGTGATCGCGCATGGACTCTTCAGGCTCATCGCTGATCAACTCATCGAAGTGGCGTTCATCATCGTCATCGCTTAGAAGTTGAGCCAGATCTGCTTCTGAATACTCCCAATCCATGATCAGATTTGTCGAGGGGTTTCGGCGCACTTGAATCTCGCTGCTGGGAGTGAGCGTGCCGTCACGCAGCTCTTCTAGCAATTCGATCATGATCTCTTTGACCAGGGCAGGTTCAGTCTTCACGGTCCATCTCTTTCTTGATTAACTCACGAACCTTCTCCGACATACCAATAGGCTGGGATTTGAGCCAGTCAACCATTTCGGCGGTAAGGAACATCGCCGTCTTAATCATTGGTGCGTCATAAAGCGGTGGACGCCCAATAGGGGAAGGGGTGGAAGACTGTTTGTTCATTTTTGTCTCCTAAAATCTGACATAACTGTCAATGAAATCATCGTCCTCAATGCGGTCAAGACCTGGTCGATAGTCTTGTTTAGTCCAAACCTCTCGCAAGTATTCGCGGCGGGCTTTGATCGCGGCTTCACGCTTGGCGATCAGCTCTGCCTCAAGCTGAGGGGTGATGTGGGCGTTGAAGCGTTTGAGGGTTGAGTACTTTGAGTATTTGAAAAGCTTGTTGCGCTCGAGTTGGGCGGCTTTGGCTGCTTTCCGCTCAATGGCTTCCTGTTTCTCAGATTCGCGCTGCTCTTTGGTCTTGAAGGTCTTGGCTTTGTGGTCCGCGATGATGCTGTCAAAATCAGCCTGGTCAGCAAGCTCAAACCGGCGGATGTTGAACGAGTAGAAGCGGGTCTGATTGAAGAGTGCACCGGTGTGGTGGATGCTGGTGTTTTCCAGGAATTTGCGCACAACATAGACGGGAAGGCTGGTGGCTTTTTCAGCGAGGTCATCGCGGTCTTCATTGCGCAAGTGCTCCAGGATGGCTAACTTCGTCCACTTGCTCTTTGGCATCTCACCATTTGAATAAGCCAGGTTAGCGTTGATGCTCATGCTGTTGCCTTTGTACCCTCTGCCTTTGCCTTTGCCTTCGATGTATGCCATTCATATCTCCTGTCTACTTATAATTATATGTAACTATTACTCTAATGTCAAGCAATTGGTCGACCAATTTCAAAGGAATCCCATTCATAAACCCCAGTTCATTACAGGGGATGCAATCCGGTGTGCATTGGCGATATCTGCCTGGGCGAGGGCGAGGTACCGCCTAACCATGTCCAGGGTCGAATGGCCGAGGATTTGCTGGAGCGTGTAAATGTCACCGCCGTTGCGGAGGTAATTGATCGCAAAGGTGTGGCGGAAACGGTGGGGATGGACGTTCAGGACGCCGGCGCGGTCGCCTATGATATTTAATGAGCGCTGCACTGTTCCCCTTTGCTGCTTTAGGCCATCAATAGTTGAGAAAGCAGGTCCTTGGATGGATGTCGAAGGGTGTTCTGCAAAATGAGCCCATAATGCTTGCGCTGTACGGGGTGAGATCGGAATCTGCCGGCCTTTCCGACCTTTCCCAAACACTGTGATATAGCGATTTCGGAGATCTACATCTTTAACTTTTAGATCACAGAATTCTTGCACTCTAATTCCTGTATCTAGTAAAAGTAAGATAGTTGTCTTCATTCTCGAACCGTTTGAGGTCTTCTTCTTATAGGTCCGTTTTCCTGGGGTAATGCATATTCTTGAATGATCACAGGAGCCTAACAAGAGCCTTATATCCTGCTCAGTAAAGGGGACCACCGCGACTGTGTCTGGTTTCGGAGGTCTCACTTTTTGTGGGACTTGGGTTTCGGCAAACCCACGCTCACTAGCCCAAGTCCAGAGGGCAGACAGGCCGACATGGTAATTTAGGATCGTCTTCTTTTTAAGCTGTTTCCAGGATCCAAGAAAGCCTTCGATAATAGCCGGGGTAATATCGTTTATCTGTACATCAACTCCAAGGTAGCTCACGAATTTATTAAACGTATTTGTGTAGTCTCTAATCGTGGCCGGTGAAAGTCTAGCATCTGCATAGATTAGGTAACCTTCAATTGCTTTTGAAATAGGCATATTTTCCATCCTTGCTGCCTCCAAAACAGCGTTACTTATTGGGATAATGCTGTCTGGTCTTGGAATATAAAAAAAGGCCAGACTTTTTTTTATCTGGTCCTTTTTCTGTACTTTATCCGTGATGCCTTTAGCAGGCTAACCGTGATGCTTGTATTTCGATTTCCCTCGTTGAGAGGGGCTTTGTGGGCGCTAGAGGGCTCGAACCTCCGAACCTCACGGATGTGAACC
>ENA-UOOH01001217-UOOH01001217.1-fermentation-metagenome-genome-assembly--contig:-NODE-1217-length-25816-cov-8.257133_pt1 | contig 25816 bp, 14 predicted proteins | sample MGYA00245778_ERZ724025 | MGnify/ENA primary metagenome ERZ724025 (study PRJEB28704, sample SAMN03018313) | fermentation metagenome | biome: anthropogenic terrestrial biome; feature: soil; material... | reverse complement strand
TGATATAGATATAGTAACCGTCGATGTTTCATTTATTTCTTTAAAATATATTTTACCTAAAATTGTCGAAATAAGTCACGAAAGTACGGATATTGTCATATTGGTAAAACCGCAGTTTGAAGCGGGAAAAGAGAACATTGGAAAAAAGGGAATTGTTAAGGATAAGAAGGTTCATTTGGAGATTCTTAATAATTTAAATAATTTTTGCAAAGAAAATCATTTTAACTTAATAAATATTGATTATTCTCCCATTAAAGGAACAGAAGGGAATATAGAATATATAGCGCATTTAAGGATTAATGGTATTTCAAATGAATGTAATTTCAAAGACTTAATTAATAAAGCTTTTGAAATATTATAAAAAAACTAAGAGGTGGCAAATGAAAAAGTATACAAGACAAACAAAAATTTTAGAGTTGATTTCTAAAAGTGAAGTTGAAACTCAGGAGGAATTGGCTGAGGGGCTTAAAGCTATGGGCATTGACGTGACGCAAGCCACAATTTCAAGGGATATTAAAGAGCTTAGACTTGTTAAGGTAATGTCCAAAAGCGGTAAATATAAATATGCTACTATAGGACAAAGCCAGGAGGGAATTACCGACAGATTGAATAAAATATTCGAAAATTCTGTGGTTTCAATCGATAATGCAATGAATATTATTGTACTTAAAACAATTCCGGGAGCTGCTCAAATATGTGCATCAGCCATCGACTATATGGGGATTGATGAAATTGTAGGGACATTGGCGGGTGATGACAATGTTTTTGTAGCTATAAGAAATTTGGAAAGTGTAGATTATGTATTGCAGGAATTTAAGAAGAATATAAGATAATGGTGATAATATGCTGCTTAGTTTAAATATAAGCAATTTTGCAGTATTTGAAAATGTATCTGTAAACTTTGACTCCGGGTTTAATGTTTTCACAGGAGAAACGGGTTCGGGAAAATCGGTTTTGATTGATGCAATTCAGCTTATTTTGGGAGAAAGAGCTTCAAAGGATTTAATTAGAAAAAACAAAAGTTCTGCATTTATTGAAGGAATTTTTGATATCAGTGTAAATGACAACATTTACTCTGTTTTAGAAAGCCTGAATATAGAAATCGACAAGGAAGATTTTTTAATAATATCAAGAGAATTGTTGGACAACGGTAAGAGTATAAATAAAATCAACGGTAGAACCGTGCCTTTAAACGCGATAAAAGCAATCGGCAGTTTTTTAATTGATATTTACGGTCAATTCGGTCATGAAAGCTTATTCAAAAAGGAAAATCATATTAAATTGCTTGACAGCCTGATACATAAGGAATTATCACCCATTTTTCGCCTGTATAACGATTCGTTTGCGAAATACAATAATTTATGCAATGAAATAGATATACTCAAAGAAAAACTATTAAACAAGGACAGTAAAATAGAACAGCTCAAATATGAGATAAATGAAATTGATGATGCACAGTTAAAAGAATGCGAAGAAGACGAATTATTAAAAAAGATTAAAAAGCTTTCAAATATACAGGAAATCAAAAAATCCCTGTACGAAGCAATTCGAAATATTAACAGTGACAGCTTAAATAACGTTTACAGCATTCTCAACAAAATTCAAGGTTATGATGAAAAATTGGAAGATTTTCTTTCAAGGCTTGACATTCAGTTGGAAGAATTGAAATTGTTGAGCTATGATTTAAGAGATTATTCGGACAGCTTGGATATTGATGAAAAAGAACTTAATAATATTGAAAACAGAATGTCTCTCATTAATCGTTTAAAAAGAAAATATGGCTTTTCAATTGAAAGAATAGATGAATACAGAAATTCATCATATGAAGAATTAAATTTACTTTTAGAAGCGGATTCAAAATTAAATTCTTTAACTACGGAAAAAAATAAATTGTTCAACGAATTATCCGAAAATGCCGAAAGTATATCCAAAAAAAGAAAAAAAGCCGCAGAAATTCTTGAAAAGCAAATATTGGTTGAGTTGAGCGATTTAAATATGAAAAATATAAGGTTCAAAGTCAATATCGATAAAAAGGAAATTTCCTCGGACGGTATTGACAATGTTGAATTTTTAATTTCAACAAATGTGGGAAGTGATTTAAACTCAGTTCAGAAGATAGTTTCCGGAGGCGAAGCATCAAGAATAATGCTTGCATTTAAAAAAATAAAAAGTGATGTCGGCCAAACTATGGTGTTTGATGAAATTGACACCGGAATAAGCGGAAAGACAGCACAAATGTCAGGTGTTAAAATGAATTATATCTCTGTAAACAATCAGGTTATTTGTGTTACACATTCTCCTCAAATTGCATCAATATCAAAAAATCATTTTTTAATTGAAAAAAAGATTGTTGGCAATAATACATACAGTACTGTCAAAAAATTAGATAAGGAAAATAGAATTTATGAAATTGCCAGATTATTGAGCGGCATGAAAATAACTGACAAATCATTAAACAATGCTAAAGAATTGATAGAATTTAACAATAAAATAACTGAATAGAACAAGTTTCATATGGAAAGGTTAAGGATAAAACTATAAGGAGAGCATAATGAGAAATTTCGCTAAAAGAGTTTTATTCTTTATTTTTTTTATTGCGGTATTAATGACTGCCGTTTTTTTTGGTTTTAATTTAAAAACAAATCCATATAAGTTTGCAACAGACAATCAAGTAATAGATACAAACGGGAAATACATCATACCCGGCGGTCAGACCATAGGTGTTGAATTAAAAACAGAGGGTATATTGGTTGTAGGCCTTGCAGATATTGTAAATTCCGACAATATGTCGGTGTCTCCGGCAAAAATTGCAGGAATTCAAATAGGTGATAAAATATTGGAAATTGATTCCCAATATATGACAAGCACTGATGAAATAATACATTATACCGAGAGTATGGGAATTAAAATATATCATTTCAAGGTTGAAAGAGCAGGGGAAATTTATTATTTCACCGTTACTCCCGTCCAGCGATATGACAGCGATGAAATAAAATTCGGGTTTTGGGCAAGAGAGGATATTGCGGGAATAGGAACAGTTACTTTTATAGACCCTAAAACAGGCATTTACAGTGCCATAGGTCACGGTATCTCCAGTTCGGAAACAGGCAATTTGATAGATGTGGAATCAGGTACTATTTCTAAGGCGAATATTACAAGCATTAAGCTTGGTAAAAAGGGGGAGCCGGGTGAAATTATAGGCTATATATTAAAAGATGAAGATAGCCTGGGAACAGTTTTAAATAATACCGACTTTGGAATATACGGGAAGATCAACAAAAAAAGCATGGGTTATTTCAGCGGTGATTTAATGTCAGTAGGGAAAAAGGAAGAGATTAAAATAGGTCCTGCATATATAATTTCATGCGTTAATAATGAAATGAAAAAATATGATATAGAAATAACAAAGATATTTTATCAAAATAAGCCTGGTGAAAAAAGCTTTGTCATTAAAATTACGGATGAAGAACTACTGGAAATGACAAATGGGATTATTCAGGGTATGAGCGGTAGCCCGATAATACAAAGCAATAAGATTGTGGGAGCGGTAACCCATGTATTTATGAATGATCCGTCAAAGGGATACGGAATATATATCGAATGGATTTTTGACAAAGTTTACATGGGGACTGATAATTAATGTGTAATTAATACATTTTTAATAATCTTTTAATAATCTTTTAATAATTTTTTATTTTATCGACAAATTTTTGGTATAATCTCGGAAAAAGGATATATAATAGATATATACGCTATTTAATTTACAAAAAAGAATTAAAAAAAAATCTTTTAGAAAAAAAAAGGGTTTTTTAATTCTTTTGCGTATTATATAGTTAAGAGAAAAAAAATATTGGGGGAAGTGACTGATGCAAAAGAAAGTAAATGTAGTAATTGCTGATGATAATAAAGAATTTAGGTTAATTTTAAAAGATTTCTTGCTCAGCAAAAAGGTTTTTGATATCGTGGATATGGCAGATGACGGAATAAAAGCATTGGAGTCTGTCGAAAAATATGAACCCGACATTCTCATTTTAGACATTATTATGCCGCATCTTGACGGTTTGGGGGTATTGGAAAGACTTCATAAAAAAGAGTTGAACAAATTTCCGAAAGTAATAGTTTTGTCTGCCGTAGGTCATGATAAGGTTACTCAAAGAGCTATTAACATGGGAGTGGATTATTATATTGTGAAGCCTTTCAATTTTGAGTCCTTTGCCGACAGATTGCTTCAGATATCAGAGTTGGAACCATCAAGGTCACAAAATAAAAACAGGGAAATCGTTTATACCGAAAAAGCGAATACCGAATTAAGCTTAGAAGTAAAGATAACCGAAATATTGCATGAGGTAGGTGTACCTGCTCATATTAAAGGTTATCAATATTTGCGTACGTCCATAATTGATGTTGTCAACAATGTTGAGTTGTTAGGAGCTATTACAAAGGAACTGTATCCTATGATAGCAATAAAATATTCAACTACACCGAGCAGGGTGGAAAGGGCTATACGTCATGCCATAGAGGTTGCATGGACCAGAGGAAAAATCGAAACCATCAATAATATATTCGGCTATACGATACATAATAATAAAGGGAAACCTACCAATTCGGAATTTATAGCAATGATATCAGATAAACTTCGCCTTGAACAAAAGGTATCATAAATATTTCTTCTTAATAGGTTCAAATACTCCTGTGCAAATTGTCTTGACAAAAACATTTATTATTATTAAAATAAGTCGAACAATTAAAAAAATTGCAAACATTTAAATTGCAATGGTTTAATTATAGGAGGCAATGTTGAATACAGAAATAACCGTAAAAAGCGAAAAAATTTTTGAAGGTAAAATTGTTAACTTAAGGGTGGATACAGTTGAACTTGAAAATCAAAAATACGCAAAAAGAGAAATTGTAGAACATAAAAGTGCAGCATGTATATTAGCTGTTAATAATGATTTAAAGGCACTTTTGGTAAGACAATACAGAAAAGCTATTGAAGAGTTTATATATGAATTGCCGGCAGGAATACTAAATATTGCGGAAGAACCTCAAGATGGAGCCTTGCGCGAATTGGAAGAAGAAACCGGATACGCAGCGGGTAAAATTAAATTGATTTATGAATTTTACACTTCGCCCGGTTTTTCAAATGAAAAGGTATATTTGTTCGAGGCTTCGGATTTAGTTTTTAAAGCTGTTAATTTTGATGAGGATGAATGTATTGAAACTATTGAAGTAACCAAGGATGAAGCGAAAAAAATGCTTGAAACCGGCAGGATAACTGACAGCAAAACATTAATCGGACTATTGCATTGGCTTTATTCTTAAAATTAAATACATAAAAAGAATTAAACCTCTTGTACAAGCATATATTGTATAAAGCTTTACGGGAGGTTTTTTTATGAACAATACACTAAAGAAGCTAATTCAATCTGAAAGCAAGAAATTCTTTTCGCTGATAATAATATTGATCACTTCCTTGATTTTATCGGCATTAATTTACGCATTGACCGGAAAAGGCGCAATGATGGAAATTAACTATAACAGTATAAGCAAAATGACCTTTATGGAAGTATTTTTTATGTCATTTAAAAGAAACATTATTTACTTTTTAGCGATTATATTTTTAACGTGCATTGGACAAAGCAATCTTACTAAAATTTTATTCGGCTTTATTTCCGTATATTTCGGTTTGTCTGTTATATATATAATCAGGACTGTCGGTATGAACCTTAAATACTTTTTGCTTACATTTACTGATTATTTTATTTTCTTTCCAATTCTTCTTTATTTTACATTTATTTCAAGCTCAATATCAAAATATACAAAAAAAGCAAAAAACATAGAGACTATTTCTCATAAATTTGATATAATTATATCCGGATACATTAAAATTTCTTTATTTTATTTACTGATTGTAACAGCATACACTTTTGTTTACAGCTTTTATGTATTGATACTAAGCAGATTGATGGTGGGATAATGGATAGTACAATTTATAAAAAGTATTTAGGTCAAAGAAACTTAAGCGAAAATACAATAAGCTCCTATGTATATGATATTGAACGGTTTAAAGAATACCTTCATGAAGAATATGGGCTAAGTTTAAATGAAGCAAAAAAGGCACATATTTTGACATATCTTGTGAATTTGCAGAAGAAGGGAAAAAGCTCATCAACCATATCAAGGACTATTTCCGCATTAAAGAATTTTTTTGATTTTTTGAAAAATGAAAAGCAAATTAAGGACAACCCCGCAATCAGTATTCATAGTCCAAAACAAATAAAAAAGAAAATTTCAATACTTACAGAAGAAGAAATAAATCAGCTGATGCTTTTGCCGGATAAAAATACATTCAAGGGAATTAGGGACTTGGCGATGTTAGAGCTTATGTATTCTTCCGGAATAAAGGTTTCCGAGCTTATAAATATTAAAATATATCAAACAAATTTAAGTGCCGGTATAATCAGCATTGAAGGTGATAAAGAAAGAATAGTTCCTTTAAGCAAATATGCGAAGGGTGCAATTGACAGCTATTTGAGTAATTTCAGAAATATTAAATCCGCCGGAGACAATGAGTTTTTATTTATTAATATATCGGGAGAGCCCATATCCAGGCAGGGAATTTGGAAGATTTTAAAATCTTATGAGAAAAAAATGAATTTGAGAAAGGAAATATCCCCTCAAATTTTAAGAAATTCATTTGCAGTGCATCTTTTGTCCCATGGTGCCGATCTTGGTACCGTACAGGAATTAATGGGACTTAGCAGCTTGGCGGCGGCACAAAATTATATAAATAATGTAGAATTTAAATCATTGGAAGTGTTTAAAAAGGTATTCCCGAGGGTGTAGAGGAAAGGGGACACACCTCTACTATAGGGTGAGTCTTTGTGGGTAAGAGGAATGTCCGTGAAAAAAATATACGAGGAGATTACATATGATAAAAAGAGCAATATTGATTGTATTAGACAGTTTGGGAGTAGGTGAGCTTCCTGATGCTTACGAATATGGTGATGAAGGAAGCAACACTTTAAGAAATATATATAAACATGCGGATAATTTTTCACTGCCGAATTTAGAAAAGTTAGGCATTTTAAATATCGATGGATTTGAAGACTTAAAAATATCAGACTCCTTTAAGGGCTCCGTCGCAAAATGCGGCGAAAGATCCAAGGGCAAGGATACAACAACCGGTCATTGGGAAATAAGCGGATTGATACTTGATAAACCATTTCCCACATATCCGAATGGATTCCCAAAAGAGGTTATTGAAGAATTTGAAAAAAGAGCCGGAAGAAAAACCATAGGAAACTGCACTGCTTCGGGTACCGAAATAATCAAGGAATTAGGCAAGGAGCATGTCGAAACGGGAAATTTAATAGTTTACACATCTGCCGACAGCGTATTTCAAATAGCGGCACATGAAGATGTAGTTCCTTTGGACGAGCTTTATAATATTTGCAGGATGGCAAGAGAAATTCTTCAAGGCGAACATGGGGTGGGAAGAGTTATCGCACGACCTTTTATAGGCGGGGAAGGCAATTATGTAAGAACAGGCAACAGAAAAGATTTTTCGTTGGAGCCTTACAAAGATACTATGCTTGACTTTGTTAAAAACAGCGGCGGTGAAGTGTATGCCATAGGCAAGATTGAAGATATATTTGTAAACAAGGGTATAACAAAATCAAACCACACCACCAACAACAAAGAAGGTATAGAAGCTACAATAGCTTCAATCAAGGAAAATTTCAGAGGATTGATTTTTACAAATCTTGTGGATTTTGACATGATTTACGGTCACAGAAACAATGTCCAGGGATATGCGGATGCTCTTATGTATTTTGATAACAAGCTTCCGGAAATAATAGACAATCTTAAAAGTGACGATATGCTTATTATAACCGCAGACCATGGATGCGACCCGACAACTGAAAGTACGGATCATTCAAGAGAATATATTCCGCTTTTATTTTACGGAAAAAATATAAAGGGAAACAACAATCTTGGGATTCTTGACACCTTTGCCTCCATCGGCAAGACCATATTAGACATATTAAACATTGAAAATGATTTGGAAGGAATCAGTGTAAAAAACCAAATAATAAAATCCGGGAAATAGACCAAATTACAAAAAATTCGACAAAATGGCTGGTAGGTCATTCGCAACGATTATGACTTGACCCAATTTCTTCGACTGATACGGAGAAAGAAATTGAAGGTAAGTCAAACGCGATGAGTTCCAGATTTGCATGAGCGAAAGCGAATTAGCAAAATACGCGACCGAAGGGAGCAAATATTTTGGTGAATGAGACTGCGCTTCTCGAAATACGCGACGCAAGGAGCAAATATTTTGGTGGATGGAACTGCGTATATAACAGTAAATTTAATGTATGAATCAGCAAAATATGGTTATTCTACATGAAAAGAGGAGGTATTTTTATGAAGAAAATTATAACCATATTTTTTTTATGCACCATTATACTAAATATTATGGTTGTTCCCGCATACGGAATTGAACCGGAAAGCCTTGAATCCCGCTCTGCAATTTTAATTAATGCAGATGACGGAACAGTATTGTTTGAAAAAAGTGCCAATGACAAAATGCAGCCTGCAAGCATTACAAAAATTATGCTTTTGGTATTGATTTCCGAAAGAATGGAAGATGGTCAGATAACATTGGATCAGGAGCTTACAGTTTCTGAAAATGCGGCGGGAATGGGAGGAAGCCAAATTTATCTTGAAGCATATGAAACACAGACAGTGGAAAATATGCTAAAAGCAATATCCATGCGCTCGGCAAATGACGCATCCGTTGCCATGGCTGAATTTATGTATGGCTCTGTAGAAAGCTGTGTTAAGGCAATGAACGACAGAGCAAAGGAATTAGGCATGAATGACACAACATTTACTAATGTTACAGGTCTTCCCGACCCCAATCACTTGACGACAGCAAAGGATATTTCAAAAATGACCCAAGAGCTATTAAAATACAATCATGTAAATGAATATATGCTTACATGGATGGATTCCGTATTTGTTGGCAAAGAAAAGGATTCGGAGCAAGTCTTGGTAAATACAAACAGACTTATAAATAATTATGACGGGCTTTTGGGAGGCAAAACAGGTTATACTACGGAAGCTAAATATTGCTTATCGGCAGCCGCCAAAAGAAATGATACAACATTGATTGCTGTGGTTCTTGGATGTGACAACACAAAAATTCGTTTCAATGAAGTTCAGAAGCTATTAAATGAAGGGTTTGCCAACTATAAGAATATAATTTTCCACAAAAAAGGAGATACAATTACAACAGCACCCGTCTATTGCGGAAAAGAAGATGCAATTAACGTAGTTTCAAAGGAAAATATCTACTATTTTACAGAAAGTAATTGCAAGGTTGAAGATTTTAATTTAGAATATGTAATAGATGACAATCTGAAAGCTCCTTTAAATGGGGATGTGGTAATAGGAAAAGCCAAGCTTTACAAGGATGGTCAAGTTTTGGGAGAATTCGAACTGTATCCTGAGAAAGATATTGAAAAGGAAAATTTATTTAAATTTTATATGAAAAATGTTCTAAAAACAACTATAAGATAAGCGAGGCAAAGAATGGATTATTCCGTAAATATAAATGTGTTTCAGGGACCTTTTGATTTATTGTTTCATCTTATTGAAAAAAAAGAAATAGATATTTATGATATACCGATAGCTGAAATAACAGACCAATACTTAGAGTACCTAAAACAAATGCTTCAATTTAATATGAATGTTGCAAGTGAATTTATATTTATGGCGGCAACCCTGATTGAAATAAAATCTCAGATGCTTTTGCCTCAGAAGGAAGCAGAAGATGACCCAAGGCAGGAATTGGTTACTAAATTATTGGAATACAAGCTGTTTAAAGATGTTTCCGAAGAATTGAAAAAATTCGAGGATGAAAGCAGCTTCTATATTTCCAAACCTAAAGAAGAAATGGCGATAACCTCTGATGTTAAAACAGAGCAGCTTTTTTTAAATGAAATAAATATATATGAACTGTACAATGTATACTTATCACTAATAAAAAAACAAAATTTCAAAATAGAAGAGAAAGAAAAATTTAAGGTATACAGAGAAAATTATCGTGTCAAAGACTGTATGGATGACATTACGAAAAAAATCAAAAAATTCGGGAGAGTTTCATTATTCAGTGTTTTTAAGGAAAAAGAAAGTATATCAAAAGAATATATTATTACATTGTTTTTAGCTGTATTGGAACTTTCCAACAAGCAGGGAATGAAAATATATCAGGACAATACATACGGGGATATAATAATTATAGGTTCATAGGAGAGAAGATGAATATTAAAAGTGTTTTGGAAAGCTTAATGTTTGCTTGGGGAGAGCCCCTGAGCATAAATGAAATATCAAAAATTTTAAATTTACCAGCCAACAGCATTATGTCTGTTTTAAAAGAAATGATGGATGAATGTAATGGTAATGATGCAAGAGGCCTTATTATACAAAAGTTCGGCAATTCATACCAGCTTACAACCAAGAGAGAAAATTATGAATATATTCAAAACCTTTTGCAAAGCACTGTAAACAAAAGCTTATCCACTGCAGCAATGGAAATATTGTCCATAATTGCATATAAGCAGCCTGTCACCAAGGTGGAAATAGAGCTTATAAGGGGAGTGAAATGTTCACAGGTTGTAAAAGGATTGTTGGATAAGGGATTGATAAAGGAAGCCGGAAAGCTTGATAAACCGGGCAGACCTACAATCTATGCCACAACGGATGAATTTCTGAGACATTTCGGATTAAGCTCCATTGATGAGCTTCCCTCTTTGCCGGGGGCATTCCTTCAACCCTTGGAAACTCACTCTGATATTGAAAATGAGGAGGAAAAAAAAGCAACCTAATACGTTGCTTTTATATTATGATAATATTAATAGTCTTAATAGGGGGACTGTTATTTATATATTTCAATATAAAGTGCTTAATAAAGATTAATTTTGCTTTTTCTTTTTTGCATATTTATTTTAATATAATTTTTTTCAGGAAAAAATATACGTATGAAAAAAGTATCAATTATTATGCTACGCAAAGAATTATAAACAGATATAAAAATCCCGATACAAGATATAAATTTAAAAAGCATTTCAAATACTATAAGCATGTAAAAAAAATATTTAATTTGTTTTATATAAAAAATATACTGATTTATCCTGAATGTATATCTGAAAAGCAATCCTTCGCCGTTGAATTTGCAATTGTTAACAGCGTATTGAAAAAATCATTGCTGAATGGATAGCATAAAAACATAATCATTATAATTTTCCTTTTTTAGGGCATATTAAAGTAAGGGGTACATACCTTCATGGCAAGAAAGCGATTGGGGTCAGCTCGTGAAGGAATGTCCCCATAAGAATTGATTTTCGAAAAGAAAGGGGATAGCATGAGCAAGGATATAGAAAGTATAATCAAAACGACCTTGGACAATATTAATAATTTGACTGAAAATGAAAAATTAATCAGCAGCAAAATTTCATACGATAATAAAAATTATTTGGCAATATCAAAGCTTAATATGAATTTTGTAATAGGAGGCAGCGATATAGACAAAAAATTCCGCTCGGTTGATTTAAAACCCTTTGCAGGAGCAGCTTACGTCAATTTGCAGTTAAACCCGCAAGTTCTCATTTATGAAACGCCGACCAAAGATGTCAGAACCATCAATATCAACAATGAAACAACATCGGGAGATTTGACATCATCCATAATGAACATCATGTCATTCATAAAAGAAGTAAGGGAGAAAAGGGATTGTGACACTTAAAAGAATAATTACATCATTAATAATCATATTAATTTTAACATGCCGATTTACGCAGGCTCAGGCAATGCCCGATGTTTCGGCTCAAGCATACATAGTGATGGACGCAGATTCGGGAAGAATAATAAAATCACAAAATGCGGATTTAAAGTTGCCTATTGCAAGCACAACCAAAATAATGACAACAATTTTAGCAATTGAAAATGCTGATGACCTGAATGTAAAAATAGAAGTTCCGCCCGAATGCACAGGTATAGAGGGCTCAAGCATTTATTTAAGACCAAAGCAAAATGTTTCCGTAATAGATTTATTATATGGAGCAATGCTTCGCTCCGGAAACGATGCAGCGGAAACATTAGCTAAATTTGCAGGCAGAAATGATCCTGAAGGCTTCATATCCATGATGAATAAAAAAGCAAATGAGCTTGGAGCCTTAAATACAAATTTTGAAAACCCGAGCGGCCTTCACGACGATAATCATTATTCGACCGCATACGACCTTGCCTTAATAAGTGCTTATGCAATGAAAAATGATACATTTTGTGAAATAGCTAAAGCCGAAAAATACAAGGCTGCAAGCATGAATAACATCTTCTACAATAAAAATAAGGTTGTATATCAATATGAGCACGGAACGGGAATCAAAATAGGCTTTACAAAAGCGGCAGGAAGATGTCTGGTCGCATCAGCAGAGAAAGACGGCACGGAAATTATAACGGTGCTTCTTAATGACGGTAACTGGTTTAATGACAGCTATCAAATCTTTGACTGGACCTTTGAAAACTATAAAAGCTACAGCATAGTTGAAAAAGGGCAATTTGTAGCATATACTCCGGAGGGCAGACCGATTTTTGTCGATGAAAGCTATAGGTGTATATTGACAGACGAAGAAAAAGAACAAATAAGATTTGAAGCAATATTAAAACCGGAACATATTGCAAACAGCTCAAATACGGTAACCTGCGGAACCTATAATATATTCTTGGGAAATGATGTTATCCACACAGGAACCTTAGTAAGCAAATAGATGACAGGGGGATGACAGGGGGACGGGGTTATTGACACGTCCCCTCTAGATGACAGGGGGACGGGGTTATAACCCCGTCCCCCTGTCATCTAGAGGGGACGTGTCAATAACCCCGTCCCCCTGTCATCCCCCTGTCATCTATTTGCTTACTAAGGTTCCTGTGTGGATAACATCATTTCCCAAGAATATATTATAGGTTCCGCAGGTTACCGTATTTGAGCTGTTTGCAATATGTTCCGGTTTTAATATTGCTTCAAATCTTATTTGTTCTTTTTCTTCGTCTGTCAATATACACCTATAGCTTTCATCGACAAAAATCGGTCTGCCCTCCGGAGTATATGCTACAAATTGCCCTTTTTCAACTATGCTGTAGCTTTTATAGTTTTCAAAGGTCCAGTCAAAGATTTGATAGCTGTCATTAAACCAGTTACCGTCATTAAGAAGCACCGTTATAATTTCCGTGCCGTCTTTCTCTGCTGATGCGACCAGACATCTTCCTGCCGCTTTTGTAAAGCCTATTTTGATTCCCGTTCCGTGCTCATATTGATATACAACCTTATTTTTATTGTAGAAGATGTTATTCATGCTTGCAGCCTTGTATTTTTCGGCTTTAGCTATTTCACAAAATGTATCATTTTTCATTGCATAAGCACTTATTAAGGCAAGGTCGTATGCGGTCGAATAATGATTATCGTCGTGAAGGCCGCTCGGGTTTTCAAAATTTGTATTTAAGGCTCCAAGCTCATTTGCTTTTTTATTCATCATGGATATGAAGCCTTCAGGATCATTTCTGCCTGCAAATTTAGCTAATGTTTCCGCTGCATCGTTTCCGGAGCGAAGCATTGCTCCATATAATAAATCTATTACGGAAACATTTTGCTTTGGTCTTAAATAAATGCTTGAGCCCTCTATACCTGTGCATTCGGGCGGAACTTCTATTTTTACATTCAGGTCATCAGCATTTTCAATTGCTAAAATTGTTGTCATTATTTTGGTTGTGCTTGCAATAGGCAACTTTAAATCCGCATTTTGTGATTTTATTATTCTTCCCGAATCTGCGTCCATCACTATGTATGCTTGAGCCGAAACATCGGGCATTGCCTGAGCCTGCGTAAATCGGCATGTTAAAATTAATATGATTATTAATGATGTAATTATTCTTTTAAGTGTCACAATCCCTTTTCTCCCTTACTTCTTTTATGAATGACATGATGTTCATTATGGATGATGTCAAATCTCCCGATGTTGTTTCATTGTTGATATTGATGGTTCTGACATCTTTGGTCGGCGTTTCATAAATGAGAACTTGCGGGTTTAACTGCAAATTGACGTAAGCTGCTCCTGCAAAGGGTTTTAAATCAACCGAGCGGAATTTTTTGTCTATATCGCTGCCTCCTATTACAAAATTCATATTAAGCTTTGATATTGCCAAATAATTTTTATTATCGTATGAAATTTTGCTGCTGATTAATTTTTCATTTTCAGTCAAATTATTAATATTGTCCAAGGTCGTTTTGATTATACTTTCTATATCCTTGCTCATGCTATCCCCTTTCTTTTCGAAAATCAATTCTTATGGGGACATTCCTTCACGAGCTGACCCCAATCGCTTTCTTGCCATGAAGGTATGTACCCCTTACTTTAATATGCCCTAAAAAAGGAAAATTATAATGATTATGTTTTTATGCTATCCATTCAGCAATGATTTTTTCAATACGCTGTTAACAATTGCAAATTCAACGGCGAAGGATTGCTTTTCAGATATACATTCAGGATAAATCAGTATATTTTTTATATAAAACAAATTAAATATTTTTTTTACATGCTTATAGTATTTGAAATGCTTTTTAAATTTATATCTTGTATCGGGATTTTTATATCTGTTTATAATTCTTTGCGTAGCATAATAATTGATACTTTTTTCATACGTATATTTTTTCCTGAAAAAAATTATATTAAAATAAATATGCAAAAAAGAAAAAGCAAAATTAATCTTTATTAAGCACTTTATATTGAAATATATAAATAACAGTCCCCCTATTAAGACTATTAATATTATCATAATATAAAAGCAACGTATTAGGTTGCTTTTTTTTCCTCCTCATTTTCAATATCAGAGTGAGTTTCCAAGGGTTGAAGGAATGCCCCCGGCAAAGAGGGAAGCTCATCAATGGAGCTTAATCCGAAATGTCTCAGAAATTCATCCGTTGTGGCATAGATTGTAGGTCTGCCCGGTTTATCAAGCTTTCCGGCTTCCTTTATCAATCCCTTATCCAACAATCCTTTTACAACCTGTGAACATTTCACTCCCCTTATAAGCTCTATTTCCACCTTGGTGACAGGCTGCTTATATGCAATTATGGACAATATTTCCATTGCTGCAGTGGATAAGCTTTTGTTTACAGTGCTTTGCAAAAGGTTTTGAATATATTCATAATTTTCTCTCTTGGTTGTAAGCTGGTATGAATTGCCGAACTTTTGTATAATAAGGCCTCTTGCATCATTACCATTACATTCATCCATCATTTCTTTTAAAACAGACATAATGCTGTTGGCTGGTAAATTTAAAATTTTTGATATTTCATTTATGCTCAGGGGCTCTCCCCAAGCAAACATTAAGCTTTCCAAAACACTTTTAATATTCATCTTCTCTCCTATGAACCTATAATTATTATATCCCCGTATGTATTGTCCTGATATATTTTCATTCCCTGCTTGTTGGAAAGTTCCAATACAGCTAAAAACAATGTAATAATATATTCTTTTGATATACTTTCTTTTTCCTTAAAAACACTGAATAATGAAACTCTCCCGAATTTTTTGATTTTTTTCGTAATGTCATCCATACAGTCTTTGACACGATAATTTTCTCTGTATACCTTAAATTTTTCTTTCTCTTCTATTTTGAAATTTTGTTTTTTTATTAGTGATAAGTATACATTGTACAGTTCATATATATTTATTTCATTTAAAAAAAGCTGCTCTGTTTTAACATCAGAGGTTATCGCCATTTCTTCTTTAGGTTTGGAAATATAGAAGCTGCTTTCATCCTCGAATTTTTTCAATTCTTCGGAAACATCTTTAAACAGCTTGTATTCCAATAATTTAGTAACCAATTCCTGCCTTGGGTCATCTTCTGCTTCCTTCTGAGGCAAAAGCATCTGAGATTTTATTTCAATCAGGGTTGCCGCCATAAATATAAATTCACTTGCAACATTCATATTAAATTGAAGCATTTGTTTTAGGTACTCTAAGTATTGGTCTGTTATTTCAGCTATCGGTATATCATAAATATCTATTTCTTTTTTTTCAATAAGATGAAACAATAAATCAAAAGGTCCCTGAAACACATTTATATTTACGGAATAATCCATTCTTTGCCTCGCTTATCTTATAGTTGTTTTTAGAACATTTTTCATATAAAATTTAAATAAATTTTCCTTTTCAATATCTTTCTCAGGATACAGTTCGAATTCTCCCAAAACTTGACCATCCTTGTAAAGCTTGGCTTTTCCTATTACCACATCCCCATTTAAAGGAGCTTTCAGATTGTCATCTATTACATATTCTAAATTAAAATCTTCAACCTTGCAATTACTTTCTGTAAAATAGTAGATATTTTCCTTTGAAACTACGTTAATTGCATCTTCTTTTCCGCAATAGACGGGTGCTGTTGTAATTGTATCTCCTTTTTTGTGGAAAATTATATTCTTATAGTTGGCAAACCCTTCATTTAATAGCTTCTGAACTTCATTGAAACGAATTTTTGTGTTGTCACATCCAAGAACCACAGCAATCAATGTTGTATCATTTCTTTTGGCGGCTGCCGATAAGCAATATTTAGCTTCCGTAGTATAACCTGTTTTGCCTCCCAAAAGCCCGTCATAATTATTTATAAGTCTGTTTGTATTTACCAAGACTTGCTCCGAATCCTTTTCTTTGCCAACAAATACGGAATCCATCCATGTAAGCATATATTCATTTACATGATTGTATTTTAATAGCTCTTGGGTCATTTTTGAAATATCCTTTGCTGTCGTCAAGTGATTGGGGTCGGGAAGACCTGTAACATTAGTAAATGTTGTGTCATTCATGCCTAATTCCTTTGCTCTGTCGTTCATTGCCTTAACACAGCTTTCTACAGAGCCATACATAAATTCAGCCATGGCAACGGATGCGTCATTTGCCGAGCGCATGGATATTGCTTTTAGCATATTTTCCACTGTCTGTGTTTCATATGCTTCAAGATAAATTTGGCTTCCTCCCATTCCCGCCGCATTTTCAGAAACTGTAAGCTCCTGATCCAATGTTATCTGACCATCTTCCATTCTTTCGGAAATCAATACCAAAAGCATAATTTTTGTAATGCTTGCAGGCTGCATTTTGTCATTGGCACTTTTTTCAAACAATACTGTTCCGTCATCTGCATTAATTAAAATTGCAGAGCGGGATTCAAGGCTTTCCGGTTCAATTCCGTATGCGGGAACAACCATAATATTTAGTATAATGGTGCATAAAAAAAATATGGTTATAATTTTCTTCATAAAAATACCTCCTCTTTTCATGTAGAATAACCATATTTTGCTGATTCATACATTAAATTTACTGTTATATACGCAGTTCCATCCACCAAAATATTTGCTCCTTGCGTCGCGTATTTCGAGAAGCGCAGTCTCATTCACCAAAATATTTGCTCCCTTCGGTCGCGTATTTTGCTAATTCGCTTTCGCTCATGCAAATCTGGAACTCATCGCGTTTGACTTACCTTCAATTTCTTTCTCCGTATCAGTCGAAGAAATTGGGTCAAGTCATAATCGTTGCGAATGACCTACCAGCCATTTTGTCGAATTTTTTGTAATTTGGTCTATTTCCCGGATTTTATTATTTGGTTTTTTACACTGATTCCTTCCAAATCATTTTCAATGTTTAATATGTCTAATATGGTCTTGCCGATGGAGGCAAAGGTGTCAAGAATCCCAAGATTGTTGTTTCCCTTTATATTTTTTCCGTAAAATAAAAGCGGAATATATTCTCTTGAATGATCCGTACTTTCAGTTGTCGGGTCGCATCCATGGTCTGCGGTTATAATAAGCATATCGTCACTTTTAAGATTGTCTATTATTTCCGGAAGCTTGTTATCAAAATACATAAGAGCATCCGCATATCCCTGGACATTGTTTCTGTGACCGTAAATCATGTCAAAATCCACAAGATTTGTAAAAATCAATCCTCTGAAATTTTCCTTGATTGAAGCTATTGTAGCTTCTATACCTTCTTTGTTGTTGGTGGTGTGGTTTGATTTTGTTATACCCTTGTTTACAAATATATCTTCAATCTTGCCTATGGCATACACTTCACCGCCGCTGTTTTTAACAAAGTCAAGCATAGTATCTTTGTAAGGCTCCAACGAAAAATCTTTTCTGTTGCCTGTTCTTACATAATTGCCTTCCCCGCCTATAAAAGGTCGTGCGATAACTCTTCCCACCCCATGTTCGCCTTGAAGAATTTCTCTTGCCATCCTGCAAATATTATAAAGCTCGTCCAAAGGAACTACATCTTCATGTGCCGCTATTTGAAATACGCTGTCGGCAGATGTGTAAACTATTAAATTTCCCGTTTCGACATGCTCCTTGCCTAATTCCTTGATTATTTCGGTACCCGAAGCAGTGCAGTTTCCTATGGTTTTTCTTCCGGCTCTTTTTTCAAATTCTTCAATAACCTCTTTTGGGAATCCATTCGGATATGTGGGAAATGGTTTATCAAGTATCAATCCGCTTATTTCCCAATGACCGGTTGTTGTATCCTTGCCCTTGGATCTTTCGCCGCATTTTGCGACGGAGCCCTTAAAGGAGTCTGATATTTTTAAGTCTTCAAATCCATCGATATTTAAAATGCCTAACTTTTCTAAATTCGGCAGTGAAAAATTATCCGCATGTTTATATATATTTCTTAAAGTGTTGCTTCCTTCATCACCATATTCGTAAGCATCAGGAAGCTCACCTACTCCCAAACTGTCTAATACAATCAATATTGCTCTTTTTATCATATGTAATCTCCTCGTATATTTTTTTCACGGACATTCCTCTTACCCACAAAGACTCACCCTATAGTAGAGGTGTGTCCCCTTTCCTCTACACCCTCGGGAATACCTTTTTAAACACTTCCAATGATTTAAATTCTACATTATTTATATAATTTTGTGCCGCCGCCAAGCTGCTAAGTCCCATTAATTCCTGTACGGTACCAAGATCGGCACCATGGGACAAAAGATGCACTGCAAATGAATTTCTTAAAATTTGAGGGGATATTTCCTTTCTCAAATTCATTTTTTTCTCATAAGATTTTAAAATCTTCCAAATTCCCTGCCTGGATATGGGCTCTCCCGATATATTAATAAATAAAAACTCATTGTCTCCGGCGGATTTAATATTTCTGAAATTACTCAAATAGCTGTCAATTGCACCCTTCGCATATTTGCTTAAAGGAACTATTCTTTCTTTATCACCTTCAATGCTGATTATACCGGCACTTAAATTTGTTTGATATATTTTAATATTTATAAGCTCGGAAACCTTTATTCCGGAAGAATACATAAGCTCTAACATCGCCAAGTCCCTAATTCCCTTGAATGTATTTTTATCCGGCAAAAGCATCAGCTGATTTATTTCTTCTTCTGTAAGTATTGAAATTTTCTTTTTTATTTGTTTTGGACTATGAATACTGATTGCGGGGTTGTCCTTAATTTGCTTTTCATTTTTCAAAAAATCAAAAAAATTCTTTAATGCGGAAATAGTCCTTGATATGGTTGATGAGCTTTTTCCCTTCTTCTGCAAATTCACAAGATATGTCAAAATATGTGCCTTTTTTGCTTCATTTAAACTTAGCCCATATTCTTCATGAAGGTATTCTTTAAACCGTTCAATATCATATACATAGGAGCTTATTGTATTTTCGCTTAAGTTTCTTTGACCTAAATACTTTTTATAAATTGTACTATCCATTATCCCACCATCAATCTGCTTAGTATCAATACATAAAAGCTGTAAACAAAAGTGTATGCTGTTACAATCAGTAAATAAAATAAAGAAATTTTAATGTATCCGGATATAATTATATCAAATTTATGAGAAATAGTCTCTATGTTTTTTGCTTTTTTTGTATATTTTGATATTGAGCTTGAAATAAATGTAAAATAAAGAAGAATTGGAAAGAAAATAAAATAATCAGTAAATGTAAGCAAAAAGTATTTAAGGTTCATACCGACAGTCCTGATTATATATATAACAGACAAACCGAAATATACGGAAATAAAGCCGAATAAAATTTTAGTAAGATTGCTTTGTCCAATGCACGTTAAAAATATAATCGCTAAAAAGTAAATAATGTTTCTTTTAAATGACATAAAAAATACTTCCATAAAGGTCATTTTGCTTATACTGTTATAGTTAATTTCCATCATTGCGCCTTTTCCGGTCAATGCGTAAATTAATGCCGATAAAATCAAGGAAGTGATCAATATTATTATCAGCGAAAAGAATTTCTTGCTTTCAGATTGAATTAGCTTCTTTAGTGTATTGTTCATAAAAAAACCTCCCGTAAAGCTTTATACAATATATGCTTGTACAAGAGGTTTAATTCTTTTTATGTATTTAATTTTAAGAATAAAGCCAATGCAATAGTCCGATTAATGTTTTGCTGTCAGTTATCCTGCCGGTTTCAAGCATTTTTTTCGCTTCATCCTTGGTTACTTCAATAGTTTCAATACATTCATCCTCATCAAAATTAACAGCTTTAAAAACTAAATCCGAAGCCTCGAACAAATATACCTTTTCATTTGAAAAACCGGGCGAAGTGTAAAATTCATAAATCAATTTAATTTTACCCGCTGCGTATCCGGTTTCTTCTTCCAATTCGCGCAAGGCTCCATCTTGAGGTTCTTCCGCAATATTTAGTATTCCTGCCGGCAATTCATATATAAACTCTTCAATAGCTTTTCTGTATTGTCTTACCAAAAGTGCCTTTAAATCATTATTAACAGCTAATATACATGCTGCACTTTTATGTTCTACAATTTCTCTTTTTGCGTATTTTTGATTTTCAAGTTCAACTGTATCCACCCTTAAGTTAACAATTTTACCTTCAAAAATTTTTTCGCTTTTTACGGTTATTTCTGTATTCAACATTGCCTCCTATAATTAAACCATTGCAATTTAAATGTTTGCAATTTTTTTAATTGTTCGACTTATTTTAATAATAATAAATGTTTTTGTCAAGACAATTTGCACAGGAGTATTTGAACCTATTAAGAAGAAATATTTATGATACCTTTTGTTCAAGGCGAAGTTTATCTGATATCATTGCTATAAATTCCGAATTGGTAGGTTTCCCTTTATTATTATGTATCGTATAGCCGAATATATTATTGATGGTTTCGATTTTTCCTCTGGTCCATGCAACCTCTATGGCATGACGTATAGCCCTTTCCACCCTGCTCGGTGTAGTTGAATATTTTATTGCTATCATAGGATACAGTTCCTTTGTAATAGCTCCTAACAACTCAACATTGTTGACAACATCAATTATGGACGTACGCAAATATTGATAACCTTTAATATGAGCAGGTACACCTACCTCATGCAATATTTCGGTTATCTTTACTTCTAAGCTTAATTCGGTATTCGCTTTTTCGGTATAAACGATTTCCCTGTTTTTATTTTGTGACCTTGATGGTTCCAACTCTGATATCTGAAGCAATCTGTCGGCAAAGGACTCAAAATTGAAAGGCTTCACAATATAATAATCCACTCCCATGTTAATAGCTCTTTGAGTAACCTTATCATGACCTACGGCAGACAAAACTATTACTTTCGGAAATTTGTTCAACTCTTTTTTATGAAGTCTTTCCAATACCCCCAAACCGTCAAGATGCGGCATAATAATGTCTAAAATGAGAATGTCGGGTTCATATTTTTCGACAGACTCCAATGCTTTTATTCCGTCATCTGCCATATCCACGATATCAAAAACCTTTTTGCTGAGCAAGAAATCTTTTAAAATTAACCTAAATTCTTTATTATCATCAGCAATTACTACATTTACTTTCTTTTGCATCAGTCACTTCCCCCAATATTTTTTTTCTCTTAACTATATAATACGCAAAAGAATTAAAAAACCCTTTTTTTTTCTAAAAGATTTTTTTTTAATTCTTTTTTGTAAATTAAATAGCGTATATATCTATTATATATCCTTTTTCCGAGATTATACCAAAAATTTGTCGATAAAATAAAAAATTATTAAAAGATTATTAAAAGATTATTAAAAATGTATTAATTACACATTAATTATCAGTCCCCATGTAAACTTTGTCAAAAATCCATTCGATATATATTCCGTATCCCTTTGACGGATCATTCATAAATACATGGGTTACCGCTCCCACAATCTTATTGCTTTGTATTATCGGGCTACCGCTCATACCCTGAATAATCCCATTTGTCATTTCCAGTAGTTCTTCATCCGTAATTTTAATGACAAAGCTTTTTTCACCAGGCTTATTTTGATAAAATATCTTTGTTATTTCTATATCATATTTTTTCATTTCATTATTAACGCATGAAATTATATATGCAGGACCTATTTTAATCTCTTCCTTTTTCCCTACTGACATTAAATCACCGCTGAAATAACCCATGCTTTTTTTGTTGATCTTCCCGTATATTCCAAAGTCGGTATTATTTAAAACTGTTCCCAGGCTATCTTCATCTTTTAATATATAGCCTATAATTTCACCCGGCTCCCCCTTTTTACCAAGCTTAATGCTTGTAATATTCGCCTTAGAAATAGTACCTGATTCCACATCTATCAAATTGCCTGTTTCCGAACTGGAGATACCGTGACCTATGGCACTGTAAATGCCTGTTTTAGGGTCTATAAAAGTAACTGTTCCTATTCCCGCAATATCCTCTCTTGCCCAAAACCCGAATTTTATTTCATCGCTGTCATATCGCTGGACGGGAGTAACGGTGAAATAATAAATTTCCCCTGCTCTTTCAACCTTGAAATGATATATTTTAATTCCCATACTCTCGGTATAATGTATTATTTCATCAGTGCTTGTCATATATTGGGAATCAATTTCCAATATTTTATCACCTATTTGAATTCCTGCAATTTTTGCCGGAGACACCGACATATTGTCGGAATTTACAATATCTGCAAGGCCTACAACCAATATACCCTCTGTTTTTAATTCAACACCTATGGTCTGACCGCCGGGTATGATGTATTTCCCGTTTGTATCTATTACTTGATTGTCTGTTGCAAACTTATATGGATTTGTTTTTAAATTAAAACCAAAAAAAACGGCAGTCATTAATACCGCAATAAAAAAAATAAAGAATAAAACTCTTTTAGCGAAATTTCTCATTATGCTCTCCTTATAGTTTTATCCTTAACCTTTCCATATGAAACTTGTTCTATTCAGTTATTTTATTGTTAAATTCTATCAATTCTTTAGCATTGTTTAATGATTTGTCAGTTATTTTCATGCCGCTCAATAATCTGGCAATTTCATAAATTCTATTTTCCTTATCTAATTTTTTGACAGTACTGTATGTATTATTGCCAACAATCTTTTTTTCAATTAAAAAATGATTTTTTGATATTGATGCAATTTGAGGAGAATGTGTAACACAAATAACCTGATTGTTTACAGAGATATAATTCATTTTAACACCTGACATTTGTGCTGTCTTTCCGCTTATTCCGGTGTCAATTTCATCAAACACCATAGTTTGGCCGACATCACTTTTTATTTTTTTAAATGCAAGCATTATTCTTGATGCTTCGCCTCCGGAAACTATCTTCTGAACTGAGTTTAAATCACTTCCCACATTTGTTGAAATTAAAAATTCAACATTGTCAATACCGTCCGAGGAAATTTCCTTTTTATCGATATTGACTTTGAACCTTATATTTTTCATATTTAAATCGCTCAACTCAACCAATATTTGCTTTTCAAGAATTTCTGCGGCTTTTTTTCTTTTTTTGGATATACTTTCGGCATTTTCGGATAATTCGTTGAACAATTTATTTTTTTCCGTAGTTAAAGAATTTAATTTTGAATCCGCTTCTAAAAGTAAATTTAATTCTTCATATGATGAATTTCTGTATTCATCTATTCTTTCAATTGAAAAGCCATATTTTCTTTTTAAACGATTAATGAGAGACATTCTGTTTTCAATATTATTAAGTTCTTTTTCATCAATATCCAAGCTGTCCGAATAATCTCTTAAATCATAGCTCAACAATTTCAATTCTTCCAACTGAATGTCAAGCCTTGAAAGAAAATCTTCCAATTTTTCATCATAACCTTGAATTTTGTTGAGAATGCTGTAAACGTTATTTAAGCTGTCACTGTTAATATTTCGAATTGCTTCGTACAGGGATTTTTTGATTTCCTGTATATTTGAAAGCTTTTTAATCTTTTTTAATAATTCGTCTTCTTCGCATTCTTTTAACTGTGCATCATCAATTTCATTTATCTCATATTTGAGCTGTTCTATTTTACTGTCCTTGTTTAATAGTTTTTCTTTGAGTATATCTATTTCATTGCATAAATTATTGTATTTCGCAAACGAATCGTTATACAGGCGAAAAATGGGTGATAATTCCTTATGTATCAGGCTGTCAAGCAATTTAATATGATTTTCCTTTTTGAATAAGCTTTCATGACCGAATTGACCGTAAATATCAATTAAAAAACTGCCGATTGCTTTTATCGCGTTTAAAGGCACGGTTCTACCGTTGATTTTATTTATACTCTTACCGTTGTCCAACAATTCTCTTGATATTATTAAAAAATCTTCCTTGTCGATTTCTATATTCAGGCTTTCTAAAACAGAGTAAATGTTGTCATTTACACTGATATCAAAAATTCCTTCAATAAATGCAGAACTTTTGTTTTTTCTAATTAAATCCTTTGAAGCTCTTTCTCCCAAAATAAGCTGAATTGCATCAATCAAAACCGATTTTCCCGAACCCGTTTCTCCTGTGAAAACATTAAACCCGGAGTCAAAGTTTACAGATACATTTTCAAATACTGCAAAATTGCTTATATTTAAACTAAGCAGCATATTATCACCATTATCTTATATTCTTCTTAAATTCCTGCAATACATAATCTACACTTTCCAAATTTCTTATAGCTACAAAAACATTGTCATCACCCGCCAATGTCCCTACAATTTCATCAATCCCCATATAGTCGATGGCTGATGCACATATTTGAGCAGCTCCCGGAATTGTTTTAAGTACAATAATATTCATTGCATTATCGATTGAAACCACAGAATTTTCGAATATTTTATTCAATCTGTCGGTAATTCCCTCCTGGCTTTGTCCTATAGTAGCATATTTATATTTACCGCTTTTGGACATTACCTTAACAAGTCTAAGCTCTTTAATATCCCTTGAAATTGTGGCTTGCGTCACGTCAATGCCCATAGCTTTAAGCCCCTCAGCCAATTCCTCCTGAGTTTCAACTTCACTTTTAGAAATCAACTCTAAAATTTTTGTTTGTCTTGTATACTTTTTCATTTGCCACCTCTTAGTTTTTTTATAATATTTCAAAAGCTTTATTAATTAAGTCTTTGAAATTACATTCATTTGAAATACCATTAATCCTTAAATGCGCTATATATTCTATATTCCCTTCTGTTCCTTTAATGGGAGAATAATCAATATTTATTAAGTTAAAATGATTTTCTTTGCAAAAATTATTTAAATTATTAAGAATCTCCAAATGAACCTTCTTATCCTTAACAATTCCCTTTTTTCCAATGTTCTCTTTTCCCGCTTCAAACTGCGGTTTTACCAATATGACAATATCCGTACTTTCGTGACTTATTTCGACAATTTTAGGTAAAATATATTTTAAAGAAATAAATGAAACATCGACGGTTACTATATCTATATCA
>ENA-UOOH01001215-UOOH01001215.1-fermentation-metagenome-genome-assembly--contig:-NODE-1215-length-25851-cov-61.282912_pt1 | contig 25851 bp, 35 predicted proteins | sample MGYA00245778_ERZ724025 | MGnify/ENA primary metagenome ERZ724025 (study PRJEB28704, sample SAMN03018313) | fermentation metagenome | biome: anthropogenic terrestrial biome; feature: soil... | reverse complement strand
AATCGGGCTGATAATCGGTGAAATTGAGATTAGCACGGATGAGATGTTGGATATAGTAAACTACCACCAGCATAGCAGGTGGCTTTAAACCTAAGCAGTATGCAAGAGGCAATACATACCCGATTTTTCAGGCTGATTTACGGCAGCCCCAAGCGTAGCGATATTTTTAGCCGCATTAAAATCGGCATCCATATCGTTTCCGCAGTTTGTACACGTAAAAGACTTGTTTTTTCGTGTGCCAATACTGTGGCAAACACTACAAGTCTGGGAAGTGTATGCAGGTTCAACAACAATAAACTTAACGCCGTTCAATCGTGCCTTGTAATCGATAAAGGAGCGAAGTTGCCCGAAAGACCATCGACCAAGTTTTACCCTAAACTTTTTGTTTCTACGTTTAGAGGTGAACCTGATGTTAGTCAAGTCTTCAACGGAAATTCCTTTGCCTTGCATTTTTGCAGATTGAACAATGCTTTTAGAAATAGTATGATTGATAATTGTTGCTGTAGTCCGTTCCTTGCCTTTAAGCCGTTTCAGAAGTCTTTTGGAGCTTCTTGTGCCTTTGCGTTGAATGGAACTACGAACCTTTTGCCGATGCTCACGGTAATTGTTAAGCCCATCAGCAGAATGCTTAACACCGTCAGATGTTACGATAATATCGGTAAGACCAAAATCAACTCCGATAAAATCCTCCACATCGTCAATATCTTCATCTGGAACATCGACAGTTTGAAAAAGATAGAATTTCCCTTTTTTGTAAACCAAATCAGCCTCGCCTTTAACGTAGGGCATATATTTAGAATTGTGGCAAATAAAGGGTGTATTCAATCTACCGCCGATAGCCCAAATAGATACGGAAAAATCTTTATAAGTGAGTATTCTGCTATCATAGGTAATTGCGCCAAGTGGTCTGAAAAACCTTTGTGTCTTTTTATCCAATTTGTAAGCATCTGCCACTTTGCTGATACAGCGTACAAGCATTTGAGCGGAAAGGTTGAAAGTGGACTTAAAACTATGATAGCAAAGATGATGTATTTTAAATTGATTGAAAACTTTATTTTGCCAAGCAATATCAGAAATAGCATCACAAACAGTATTAGCCTCTCTCATAGTTTGGAGAAGAATATCCGCCTGTTCGATAGTTGGCAAGAGTTTGATTTTCAACGTCAATTTCATACAGCCAAGATACTAATAATATTTTTATTATTCAAATATTTGAAAGAAAACTTATCAACAAAAAACTGTAAGGAGCAGGACATAACCACCACCTAAGGAGGTGGTTTCTTAAGATTATAATGATAGAAAACTATGTTTAAAAAAGGTGATAGGGTGAGGCTTAAGAAAGATTTTGACCCAGAGAAGCACATGGTGGGTGGTACATTTGTGCCCAAAATGGATAAATATATCGGAAAGACGTTTATTGTAGAAAAAATAGAGAGATGTTTCCCATTTGAATATGTCCTGAATGATGGCTGGGCGTTTCGCTTCAACTGGCTCGAATTGGCCGATGATTCGCAAGAAGAGATTGTTTGGTGTAAAATTAAAAATATGAGAGTAATAGAAAAGATACTGAATAAATGCGGATATGTAAAACGACGCTCAAAACCTGTTTTTCGGGAACTTGATTTTCCGAAAATTGATTTTCCGAAAATTGACAGTCCGCTCGCTCCCGTAAAAGTCAAAGGATTATATCAAAGAAGGGTTTATGAGCGTATGGGAAATGCGGAAATCGACGCAATCATAAAAAAGCGAATCATAAATAGTATGACTGATCATATTGAGAAATTGGTACTCTGGGAGGAATCGGATTCTGAAACGGTTGGGATACTATACGTGATGCCTAAAGAGTATGGCGAACGGTTAAGGAATGGGTGATTTGGAAATAAAAAAATAAAACATGATACATGGAACTATATAATTTCTTTACCGAAGTGGTCGAAGCAGACGATAAGATTGAGGAGCTGAAAGCGTGCTTTGAGGAGTTAAAACCGATTTGCTGCGGCGTTCAATTGGTGGTATTTACGGGGTTGACTGGAAAGAAAAGGTACTCTATCATCGGGCAAATATACGGTTCTGATACAAATTTCGGGGATGAGAATTTACTTTCTATTTTCAACGGAATCGAATATGTTTGGTTCGATGCGTTTGATCCGAGCGTAAACAGTTTGATAATTAGTAAAACAGGTGAAGTATTTAAATTGGAGAAATGAAAGTAATGTGATAAACTGGAAAAGACATGTTTATAGACAAGTTTAAAAGAGAAGACGGTTACTACGACCAAGATAATTGCTACTATGAAGATGCTGAAAGTTTTATATCAATCGGTATTTTAGGTTTTTGTGGTTGTGGCATGCCTGCTGCTGCGTTGGAATATGTGCGCAAGGCTTTGCAATTGGTTGATGATGTAGTTATATGGGGTGATAGATCAGCACACGAACAATGGGAAGAACGCAAAAGAGAATTATTTTCGGATGACGGGGCGGAGTATTTCATGTGGTATTTTTTATATGATAAAGGGCTCACCGATCATGGAACAAGTGTCCCCGGATGGCTTACCGATAAGGGCATTGAATTGCTTTCAGACTTAATGGAGTTGAGAAATAAATAATAAAAACGAGCATGCAAATAACAAAACTAAAACTAACCGACATAACAGTAAAAGAACGATTAAGGGGGGTGGATTCCGAAAAGGTCGAAAGGCTAAAGGAATCCATTCTTCGTAGCGGGCTGATTCATCCCATAACGGTTTCAGGGGGTGTATTGGTTGCAGGCCTGCACAGGCTGACCGCTTTCAAGGAATTAGGGCTGGAGGAAATAGACTGCCACATTATTGATGACGACGAGCTTCTTAAAAAAGAAATTGAGATCGACGAAAACCTGTATCGAAACGAACTGACCGTTTTGGAAAAGGGGAAGATGGAGGCGATGAAGAAAAAGAACGAGGAGGAATGGATGAAAAGACAGCTTGTTATCAAGTACGACACGACCTATCCAGTTGAAACGAGATACGAACTTTCAAAACTCGAAAGCATTTCGGTCGAAGCAAAGGAAAATATAAAGGGGTCTGTTCTGGAAAACGATAAGACGTTCCTGATGGGGTTGGCTGAACTTTCAAAGGATAATCAGGTAAGCATAACAAGGGATTTGGCTACAAAGATAATTCCAGACGTGCAACAGCTTGTAAAGAGGGAGGACGTGAAAGAGAAGTATCCAGACAAGGATAAGAACCAGTTTAAATTCCAACTGTCCGACGAGTATATGGTCAAGGCAAAAAAGCTGGTTAAGATGTACAAGTGGAGATCCGTTCCGAACCTTGCGAGAAAAATGGTTGAATCATATCTGGATGCGTTCTTCAAAGACGAAAAAGACCCTGTAGACAACGACATTCTTGGCATGTTCGACGATTTGGGCGGAAACCTATCAAGAGAAGAGTATCAGGACACAAGAAGGGGGAGTTCAATTTGATTATAAAATAGGGGGTGTGGTTTTTACTGGAACTATCCCCCTATGATTTTAATTGGAACTATGGGGGATGGATTTTAACTGGAACTATTTCATGAGGGATGTATCAGAACTATTTAACAAAGATCATGCGGACAGGTTCATAAGGGAGAATTATGAGAGGCTTGCTGAAAAGATATGCGTATCGGTTGACAGGCTAACGGGAGACAGGAAAAAGGACGGATACGATATGTTCAATGATAATATGCTGTCCTTGTATGAATCGGATATAGTATTTAACGACTATTGCTCATTTAAAAGGTGGGCGATGAAAAAATTTACGGAAAGGGATAAAAGGAATGGATGAGTTAATTGATTTGATAAAGAAATTGGAGGACGATGGTGCTATAGTGGTTTGTGGGCACATGCAAGGCAAAGAATTTGTTTCGATAGACATTAAGGCTTATAAGAGTAGTGAAGCGTTTGACAAGATCAACGAGTATATCGATGGTAAGAAGCGATGGATTGACGAATACTTGCAATCACGAAAAATTATATAATCACTCACTCAAAAAAGTTTATAATCACGGGCACGAAAATCCGAATACTCACGAGGGTGATTTTTCATATACTCACGGGGTCGGTTTTCACCTTTCTCACATGGTCGATTTTCGGTTTTCTGATGCCGGGTGGTGAAAATCGATGCACTACACCATACCCCGCGGGACACACCTACGGCCTTAATCGTTACCGTATAAGCAACGAAAAAAAATGAACGCACAAGGTTACTACAAAAAATTAATAACGTCTCAAAAGTGGGTTAAGCTGCGTGCCGAAAAGGTCGCAAACAACCCGTTATGCGAAAATTGCCTACTATCTGATATAACAACTCCCACGGAGGAAGTGCACCACATCCGCCCGGTTGAGAGTGCACCAGACCGGCACACAATGCTGCTACTCTGTTTTGACTACAATAATCTGCAAAGCCTCTGTTCGAAGTGCCACAAAACGGTGCATGTCGAATTGAAAAGTTACACGAAGGAAGAGACGCAGAAACGGAACAAGGCAAAAACGGGCGATTTTGTCGCAAAGTTCCTAAAAAAACACAATCCGCCTTAAGCCGGAAAGACACAATTTACCCAGATCCCCGACCTTCCGGACGGGTACAAAAAAAGCGGGAATAGTCCCGCCTTACTTCGATTCGAAATAATAAATATCTGGCTCGGACGTGACATTGTAAATGTAGTCTCCGTTCGCAACAAGCAACGCATGCTTGCCGTAATATAATTTTTTCATTCCTGTAGTGCTCCCGCTTTTGTGGAAGTTCGGAAATTCGCTTAATTTTTCTGGGTCATTACCATTATATTTTCTTGTTTTCATAGCTTTGTTTTTTTAATGTTTTAAATTCTTTTAAATTTTTAAAATTGTTTTCCACCCACCCCAAAAAATGGGGTGACGCTTTGAGCTTAAAGACTTTTTATAAGGTCGCTCAAACGACCGACAACAATTGTATAACTTCTTCTCTCTTTGTTTTTGGGAATATCCAGCCTGCACCGCAAGACAAACGAAAATTAAAACGACCTCCCAGGTCTTTTAATTGGTCTTTGATGGGTTTTGTTTCTCCGATTACCGCAATCGCTTTTTCGGAATAGTCAATAATTTCAACTCCCGAAACGGTTTGTTTTTCGGTGCTCTTTTCTGTTTTTGGTACAACCGTAAACGGTTTGTCCCATTTGCCGACAGTTATCCATAAATAAAAACGGGTATCAAAATAATCAATCATTGAGTCCGAATCATCGTAATTAAACGAATTGGCAAACTTATAAACGGCTACCAAAACTTTTACTCCGTATGGCGTTAGTCGTGTGTCATCTTCTGTAACGTGCCCGAATTGTGTGTTACAATTTGGACTTGTCAAAACATCCTCCGGTGCTGAAATTAAAACGATGTTTATTGAGTCAGTCATTGACCCGCCGTCTTTTGTAACCGAAAATTTGCAGTCAGGAAATTGTTTTTTACAGTATTCCCTTATTTTTGCGGTTATTTCCTTAACGGTTAAATTTCCGTCATAATTATCACCCTGCCAGCCGTTAGGTGTGTAAAAATTCTTTCTTTTCTTTGTTTCCATAATATAAAAAATTGATTGTTTTCTGCATTAAAAAAGGTCGGAATGATCCGACCGTATTTGCACCCGTCAAAAAGTTCAACTTTTCCGCCCCCTTGTTTTCGGGGAGCTATGACGGGTTGTTATTTTCTGCACAAAAAGCGGACTAATCCGCTATGATGCACAAAAAAGCTGGGAGATTCCCCGCTAAATTGTTGTCATCCGGGCAATCTTAATTCGCCACTTCTGCCCGGACGTTGAATATATGTTTTACAACATACATCTTTATTGTTTCGGTTAAAATATTCTATATATCTTTGCATCGCATTTCGCATGTTTTCAACTGTGAATTGCTTTCAATATTAAGCCGGGGTTCGCTCCGGCTTTTTCAATCCTTAAACTCTACAATTTCATGATTTTTCAGCGTGCTCCAAACTTCTCGAGCATTTTCCAATGTGGCATACTTCGTAACACCCGTGCATCCTGGATTATTAGCATAATGCCAGTTTTTTCTGTCAGCCGTGTTTGCACACAACCAGCCACCGGATTTTTTTCTTATCGAAAATGGTTTTTCCGGCCGTCTCTCTACCCTTAATACTGTAACTTCTGTTTTCATAATCTCAAATTTTTAAAAGTGAATAATTTGTCAGCCCGCCGATCATGTCCAACTCCGGTGAGCCGTGATTGTAAACTCATGCTTCGATTATATGATAATTCTTTCCGTTAAATTCAAACGAGTGCAAAACTTTTGCGTTTTCTGTGCTAAAAGATTCACCGTCTCCCGTCCCGTCGTATTTTGCCGGATTATTTTTCACCTCGTTGACTATATCGTCTATTGTTTGTAGCGATTCGGGCAACTCATGTGCCGACAGTCCGTTAACCGCGTTCACCCTGTCAACTGCAACCCAGTAATTTTTATACATCTCCCGGATTTCGTAATCATCCACAAAAACAACGCCAAAACTATCATCGAGTTTTGTGCTTTCGTCAACCCAGATGTTGAACCCTGACAGCCAAAACTCACCGCCACACTCGGCGATTTCTCGAATTTCAGTTAGCAAATCGTCTTTTGAGCCATCAAATCCCTCAAGCCCAAAATTCCAGCTCGACCATCCTCTTCTCAGGTCTGCATCAATATGTTCACTCACTCTAACGTACTTCATAATTCTGTTTTTTAATTAATTCTACAAATGTAGTAATTTTGTTCACCGGAGCAAATTCGATTTGCAGCGTCGCGCGTTTTCCGGTGATGATTTCTAAATTAAAGCATTTTTCAGCTTCTGAATCTGTCTTGCAAGCATAGCAGCTCTTGATAACTCATTATCTGAATGTTCGTACATTTTCCTGTTTTTTAAAAAGTTTGCATTCAGCTCTGCCTCAACAAGTGCTCTTTCTTTTACTAAGATCATTTCGCTGATCTTCTGCGTGTCTCTGCTTTCAAGTAGAAGATCAAAATCGTTTTTAAACATCATACAAGTTGTTTTCATATCCATATATTTTTAAATTGTTTCTTTGCTCCCACCCCGGAATCGAACCGGGGAGAAACCGTTTGGGATTATAAATCTATTAGTCCGCCGATAAGCAGGAAGTTAAAGCGGGATGTCCGGTTATAGAGAGTGCAGGATGCTATAAAAATCAATCTTCTCAATAGGTTTTTTTTCAGCTGCATTCATTATGCTTATTGCAATTTCCTCTGTCTCTACCTTTATAGCTTTAAGTGTTGTTGTATCTACATTGCAATCACCGCTCATTTTTGCGAGTGGAACATATCTACAATGGGGAAAGTTTTTCCGACCTATATTCCAAACGACGTACCCATGTGGAAATATATCCACGATTGTATAGATATCTTCTCTCCCATAATTTTTATCTATTATTGTTTCCATAGTTGTAATATTTATTGTTTAGTTGTTTAAAAATATTGCGGTGCAGCCCTTTGCAAAAAAATCTCTTTCCACTCTGACAAGTCCCTTTTTTACAAGGCTTGAAATAACCCCTCTCAAAATTTTAGGGTCATGGACGGTGGAGCAAATGTCGCTGAAGTCCATGTATAATTTACCGTCGTAACTGTCTCCGTAATCTGAAATAATTCCGACTACCAACATTTCGTTTTCCGTCAGGTTTTGAAATCTTTCATGCTTCATAATCTTTATTTTTTTAAGTTGTTTCTACTATTTTGATACTCTGCATTTTTACGGGCTTGTAACCGTCTTTGGCTGCATTATCAAACGTCAATCCTAACAGCTATGCAATGTGCTGGTCTGATCCGGTTGCCCTACTCCGCTACTTTGTAATACTTGCGTATCCGTTTCGCTTTTCAGGAGAGTACCTTTACCCAGAGTTTTACGTGATCCACCACGTTGGCGTTAATATCGAGGGTTGTAACGCTTTCCCTTTGTTGTTATTACAAAGATAGTACACTATTACATTTATACCAAATATTTTTAGTTAAAAAACAGCCTGTTTATAGTTAAATATTGTTATACTGTTATCGAAATAGAATACTAATATTATATTTGTGTCATGAAAATGAAAATGAATCATATTGAGATCAAGAAAACGGGCGATATACTCTACTCCAATTCGCTCAACCTGCTGGTGGAAATGGTCGGCACGGAAGTAACCGGGATTGCTACACAGTCGTTGCGAAACTATTTCTCCACCAACAACACAGACACGTACGAAAACGATAACTGCATTATCCGAAGAGGCCAGTACTTCCCGATGCAGAAACCAAACGTTTCCGCTGCATCGAAAGAAAGATCCAAAAAGAAAAAGAGTCTACTGTAGTCAATTACCAACCCAACCCAACCGGCTCCGACGATGCCGGTTTTTTTGTGCATTAACCTAACCGATACTGTCTAATGCGTCGCTAACCATACACCACCTACCACCGTCATAGGTAGTGTGGTCCGGGACGATAACCCATATCCCCGAACCATCCAAACAGTCACAATCCGGCAAACTACTATCAAAAAGATACAACCCCACCGAGCCGATACAACAAAAAGAAAGTAAATTGTTGCACTTTGTAACATGCGTGCGACGATACACGCTCAATGGTCCGTTTTTCACGGTTTCGCAAAGCATCCGCCCGTTGTAATGCATTTAGAGACGATTTAAGAGTGCCGCAAAGAAAGATGAACAACGTATCAAAACTGCGGAGAAAGTGCCGCAGAATGGACGTGGTTATGCCTTATTCATCGAATCCCCCCACCTGTTTTTAATCCTCGACCCTGTCTTGATTAACCTCACCCCCCTCCCCTCTTCACACACGGCAAATTTTTCAGCTGTGGGGGTAATCAATAGCGGTTAAAATTATATCGGTTTCTGGCTATACTCCCGTTGGGGGTTTAATTTTCGTTAAAATACAAACCGTACGAAAAGATGAAAATTAATCCTATTGGTAAAGAAGGATATGTTTTCTGATGTAAAAGAAATTGAGGAAATAGCTGTGTCTATCCAACAGATAATGATGGATCAGGGTGTTTATTCCCCTTTGTACAATTTGGCCATCCGCACATTGGCTGAAACTGTATTTTTAAAAAATTCAATTCTGAATGATGCTATTTCGTACAAATTTCCAGACATAGACGAAGCTAACTCGAATTCCGCCGGAAGCAGTATTGTTGTCGAGCAGTCGAGAGAGGGATTTTTGCGATACAAGGCAAACCCTGCGTATCCATTATTTTTAAATTACGCAGAAAAAGAGTTTAAGTTCTTTGACAGCATGGGTATGACTGTAAAAAGCTCAGAAGCGGTTCAGGACGATGAATTCGAGGAGTTGAAAAACAAGATGGAGAAAGCCGCTAATGGAAAATAAGGAATTGATACAGCTAAAACAAGAAGTCGTTGAGCGGTTAAAACAGGTCGATGTGAATCCATACGACCTTGATTCTACCGACAAGAGACTTACTGTTTACATTCGAGACTGTATCGATAATCCCGATAAACATAACCTTTACGAGTTATTAGCCGTTGAGCGGTTTTTTTTATTCTTGCAAAAATACGAGTACCTGGATGGAGAGGTGCGAAAGTTTATAACCCTTTTCGAAGAGTTGAAGTTTTCGGGAGACAAGGGGGCGACGAAGATAAAAGCCACTCCAGTTCAAGTTTTCCAGCTCGCAAACATAAAAGGATTTTACCGTTCCGACGGAAGAAGATTAACCAACTACGCCTTACTTTTCGTTCCGAGGAAGTTCGGAAAGACTACCGAAACCGTGGCGTTCATGGTGGACGATCTTCTGTTTGGAGATGCCAATTCACAATGCTACGCAGGGGCCAATTCTTACAAGCAGGCGCAGATTCTTTTCGGGGAGTTGAAGAACGTCCTAAGACGGTTGGACAGGAGATTAAAGCGGTTCAAAATCAATCGTGAGGAGATTACCCATTTGGGACTTGTTCGTACCTCAAAAGCTGGCTGTCTTGCTTCCAAACCTGATAACCTTGACGGATTAAACGCTTCTTTGGGGATTTACGACGAGTTGAGCAATGCGGATTCTTTCGGATTGAAGAACGTTATCGATTCATCGATGGGTGCAAGGCTTAATCCCTTATCAATAGCGATAACCACCGCTTCGGACAAGAGGGACGGCCCGTTTGTGGAGCTTCTTAACTACTATAAGAAAATCCTAAGGGGAGAGCTTGAAAATGATCACGTCTTTGCGCATATATTCGAGCCGGATGTTGACGATGAGGAAAGCGACCCGAATACGTGGAGAAAAGTACAGCCACACATGGGAATTACCGTAAATGAGGACTTTTACGAAAGGGAATTGATGGTAGCCCAATCCTCCGCGGATAAGATGAAAGAGTTCAGGAATAAACTTCTGAACGTGTTTACGAAGTCCGAAGCAAAAGAATGGATAGGTAGGGATTATATAGAAAGATTGTTCTATAAGCATCCCGAATTGAGCGGGAAAAGGTGTGTGGTTGCGGTTGACTTATCTGTCGTTGACGACTTTTCAGCCGTAACCTACCTTTTCCATTTAGGCGACCGATACAGGAATCAAAAGTACTGCCCGATACATTCCGTGACGGAGTACTTCATTCCGGCTGAAACCGTTGAAAAACATCCCAACAGGGAACTATATAAGAAATGGGTCGAGCAGGGACATTTAAGAGTTATAAACAGCCCGACTATTGATTACGAATTCCTCGCAAACGATATTCTTGAACATCCATACGTGATAAAAGGACTGGGCTACGACCCGTACAAGAGCCGTGATTTTCTTAAAAACTTCATCGGCGCAGGGCTGGAGGATTATTTGTATCCAATTAAGCAGACTTATGGTGAATCGACCTCTTATGTTGAGGCTATCGAAATAGCGGTTTTCAACGAACAGATGACATTCGACCCAAACCCGATCACTTCGTATTGTTTTGATAATGCGGTGATAGACGAGGACAGGTTAGAAAATAGAAAACCCATCAAGAGAATACCGACCGACAAGATAGACGGAGCGATAACCAACTTGATGGGGTTCTGGATGATGCACAACGTAAAAAATATATAACCATGAAAGACTTTTTATTCGGAAAACTGAAAACATACCTGATACTCGCAGATGGCAGCGAATATAGTGTTGTCGGGCGCAGATATTCACATAAGAAAGGAATGTTGACCGTAAAGGACTGTTTTCAAAGCGTAGCCACATTTGTAACCTTTAAAAACATCATCGAAAAATGAAACGGGGATTAGTAAGCAAAAGAACCATAACGAGCGACGACCCTCGTTTGATTGAATACATGACCTATGTAGGTGATAATCTGAACAGGTCGGTAAGTGTGTCGAGCGGTGATTCAGCCATGAAGATAGCCGCCGTTTATCGGAGCATTTCGATTCTATCGGGAACGATTGCATCGCTACCGTTGTATCCGAGACGAAAAACCGCAAAGGGTAATTTTGAAATAGACTACAGCAATCCGTTGTACAACCTTTTGACGTGGAAAACATCGAACAGGTTAAATTCATACGAGACGCTGGAAAGTGCTGTCATTCAAACATTGATGTACGGGAATGCTTATCTTTTTCCGAAGATGAAGAAGTTCGACTATTCTGAACTGGTTCTCTTAGAGCCCGGTTCTGTGGTTTACGACGATCTTACGGATAGGTACTTCATTACCGACCCGAAAAACGGCGTTTCTGGGACTTTCGATTCGTGGCAGATCATTCATTTTAGAAACAAGAACCTTGACGGCAGTAAGGTGGGCTTAAGTACAATCCAATACGCAGGTAGGATCCTGAACATTTCAGCCAACGCAGACGAACAGACCTTGGCTAATATGAAGTCCGGGAACAAGCAAAAGGGATTCCTGACTGGAGGTTCGCTAAGGGATGGAATGGGTGTTTACAAGGACGAACAGGTCGATATAGTCGCTAAAAGACTTGAAACGCAACTCGCAAACGGGGATTCAGTAATGAGGCTTCCCGGTGAATTGAACTGGCTACCCTATTCTATTTCGCCCGCAGATGCGCAGATACTTGAAAACAGGGAGTTTTCGGTATTCGATGTTTGTAGGTTCTTTGGTGTTCACCCCGATAAGGTATTTGTAAGGCAAAACTCGAATTACAAGGCAAGCGAGAATTCTCAAACTTCGTTCATGACCGACACGCTTCAACCCTTGTTAACTCAGATGGAAAAGGAATTGACTACAAAGCTGATTCCTAAAAAGAACATCGGGATAAAAGAAAAGATAGAATTTGACAGGGTTGCGCTTTACCAGCTGGACCCGTCCGGCGCAGCTACCTACTACAAACAAATGTTCGAGGTCGGCGGGTTGACTTCCGATGAAATTCGAGTAGCAACGAACAGGGAGCCAAAAGAGGGTGGCGATGTGCTGTTCGTGAGTGCCAATGTTGCACCTATCAACTCCGCAAAGATTTACGGAGAAAAAAGGGAAGAAAAAACTATTGAATGATGAGCGTTCAGGCTGTTTTATCAAAAATAGAAGAATTGAGAGAGGAGGTTTCCAATATGGCACAATCCTCACGGATAGGGATAGCGATTTCCACCTGTAACCGTTACGACACTTTCAAGAAATGTTACAACGAGGTTAAGCGATTCGCACCACCCAATTCCGTTATAGTCGTTGTTGACGACGCAAGCGACAAACCGGTACCGGAATCAACGTTCAGATTCAATCAGAATGTCGGTATAGCGAGAGCGAAGAACAAATGCTTTGAGCTTCTTTACGATGAGGGCTGCGAACACTTCTTCCTATTTGACGATGACTGTTGGCCGCAAAGAGAGGATTGGTATGTTCCCTATGTGGAAAGCAAAGAGCCTCACTTAAATTACATATTCGGGCAGTTTAAGTCATTGAATGCACCGAAGCTGAACGACACGATTGTGCTCTATAGAGATAGTAAGATAGTAGCCTATTCCCATGCGAGAGGCTGCATGTGCTACTATAAGAGGATTTGTCTGGAAAAGGTCGGGGGGATGGATACCGTATTCGGAAAGTGGGGTTACGAGCATCCGCAGTTAAGCAACAGGATTTACAACGCAGGATTGACTTCTTTCAGGTATATGGACGTACCTAACAGCGACAAGCTGATCTACTCTTTGGACGAGCACAACGGAAACACCAGTTCAACCGTTATCGGAGCGGAAAGGCAGAAGTGGATTGCGAGAAATTCAAAGATTTACGAGGATACGAAAAACCAGTTTTACTATGTTCCATTCAGAGATAAAAGGAACATCATTTTAACTTGTCTTTTCTCCAATCTGGACGATCCTCAAAGACCCAAACCGATGCCGGCCGATAAATCCATTTTAAAGCCTTTAATCGATTCGATGAAAGGTCAGGACATAGTTGTCCTTTCGGATGGAATAGAGGCGGGAAAAGAGGGTAATGCGGAGTTTATAAAGGTCGAGACGTTCGTAAGGAATGTGTACTTCCAAAGATGGGTGAGTTATTATCGTTATCTTTTAGAACACAGGGATTCGATTGATAAAGTATTCATCACCGACGGTTCCGATGTTGTGATGCTGAGAAACCCGTTTGAAAAGATGAAAGACGGTGTTCTTTATGTTGGAGACGAGCCGAACATGACAGGGTGTGAATGGATGGTGAAAAACCATCCCCATAAGGATTTGAAAGCATTCATTGTAGGAAATACCGATGTTCTTCTGAACGCAGGTCTTTGTGGCGGTTCGGTTGAGATAGTGATTGAGTTTCTAAACAAATTCTTATCATTTTACTTTCAGTCCGTTTCCGATACACACTTTTATAAATCCGATGGATGCGGCGTGGATATGGGATTATTTAATTATATCGCACGTAAGCACTTCGAGGGGAGGCTGGTTCACGGAACGCAGGTTAATACTGTTTTTAAGGCTGAAAAGCCAAACGATGTATCATGGTTTCAACACAAATGATTATGAAAGGGACGTGCTACGGTATATTTTGTAATTCTGGAGATAGGGATAACTATACTATTATTCCCCTGCTTGTTACTACGAGTAGAGAGTTAGCGGAAAGTGTGGTTAAACGCAAAAACGATCAAATATACAGATTGAAAGAGTATCATAAAAGCCTCAATGACAATCCTCATTCGGAGGATTGGCTGTCTGATATTTTTGACAGATACATGTTTGTTCGTGAACTTGGAGAGTGCTTTATAAGCGAAATAAAATTTAAGGAAAAATAAGTATGCTGACAAATAACGACAGACATTACGCAGAAAAAAGAAAAAAGCTATGGGATACATTTGGATGGGTGTATAAAGGAATTGGGTATCTTAGCCAAAACGGTTCTCTTAAATGTAATTGTAGTATGTGCCGAAATGAGACATACTTTAAAAGGTTGGATAACAAAAAAGACCGATTAAGAAGCAAGGTCGAGTTAATGAAAGAGATTGAAATGATATGATATACTACTTAACCCCATTCGACAATGAAAAACAGATAGGACGGTCGCACAACATCCATTGCGCCTGTGTTCCAAATTCCGACGATTGGATATGTATTACCGATTCCGACGTTTTATTCCTTTTGCCCGATACGAAAAAGCAGATATCGGACATTATAGAGAGACACGATTTCGATGTTTACGGATGCCTGACGAATAGAATAGGTTCACACCACCAACAGGCGGACGGATTTTCAGAAAACACCGACATTCTATACCATAAAAAAATAGCCCAAAAACTGCAAAAAGAGCGTTATTTTGACGTAAAAGAGACTAAAATTAACATTGCGGGCTTTCTCATGGTGTTCCAGAAAAAGACCTGGGAAAAGTACAGGTTTTCCGACAATTCGATCCGGTTCGATTCGGAATTTACCGATAAGGTGATGAGAGATGGTGGAAAGTTGGGGATAATGCAGGGCGTTTATGTTTTTCACGATTACAGATTAGGGCAGAATAACCCGAAATTCTACATAAACCATCTGAAATGATACGATATTTTAGTATAAGTACGAATTTCAAACATTTGATCCTATTAGAAAAGGATGATATGTGTTTAGCTAAAAAAACAGCGTTAAAAGACATAGACGACCACCTTAAAAGGATTTACGGTGACGATTATAAGAGATGTGCCATTTACAGCAAGCACTTAGATACGAAAGAGATTGATTTTTTGAACCGTGTTCTTTTACCATGAACTACTAAGGATTCTTTAATTCATTTTTAATTGTTTTATTTTCAAGGAAGGCTCGTTGTGAAACGGGCTTTTTTTATGAATATTCCGTATTAGTACGAAAAACCAGTATTTCATCCTATTAGTAAAGATACCTACCATGAAGAACTTAGAAATCCGCAGTTTTGGCGGGGATGCTGCGCCTAAAATAGAGGGACGTACCATAGATGGGTACGCCATAGTCTTTAACCAAAGATCAGAGGTAATGCTTGACTGGTCAGCCGAGGAGGGCTTGAGACGATTCGTAGAGGTTGTTTCACCTACCGCCATATCCGATAATTTACTTCAGCAAAGCGACATTAAAGCACTTGTTGAGCATAACAGGCAAAGACTGTTAGCGAGATACAACAAGGGAAAGGGAACGCTCGAATTAACCATTGACGAGCACGGATTAAGGTACAAATTTGATGCACCTAATACCGCTGATGGTGATTACGCCGTAGAGATGGTATCGAGGGGAGATATATCGGGTTCATCTTTCGCTTTCAGGGTTAAAAACGAAGATACCACGTGGGTTAAAGACGGCAAGTTATGGGTAAGGACTATCAATAAGTTTACAAGTATCCACGACGTTACGATTACCACCGACCCGGCATACACCCAAACCGAAGTGAACGTAAGAAGCCTTGAAGAAATGGAAAAACCGGAAGAACCGAAAGGGGAAAAACAAAAACCTTATAAAGTTAAACTTGAGATACTTAGAATGAATATTCATTAACTAAATTTTTTATTGTACCATGAAAAAGAAACTTTCTGAAATGAACGACAAAGAGTTGAGAGATTATATTCTCGAAACTCAAGGCGAAATGAGAACATTCCTTTCCGCAATAGAGAAAGAGGAAAGAGATTTCACCGACGAGGAGAAATCTAAACTTGAAGAATTTAAGAGAAATCTTGAATTTGCCGAAGGGTGTCAGGTGGCCATAAGAAGGGCACTCCCATTAGTTGAAGCTGAACCCCAAAAGGAAGTGCGCAAGATTTACGACATCTTCGGTGAAAACCTGAGAAATGCCGTAACTAACGGTGGAAAAGCAAAAATCGAGGTTCGTGAGAACGTAAACATTGACAGTACCGATGTGGCCGACACAATTCCCGTTCTTTTCCAAGACGTGATTGATGCGCTTACACCCGCATTGATTATCGAAAAAGCTGGTTCCAAAATGCTGTTCAACGTGCAGGGGCAACCTACATGGCCGACTGTTGGAGACGTTGAGGCTTCGTGGGCTGGCGAAAACGTGTCTTTGGTTGACAAGGACATCAATTTCGACGCCATCCGTGCTACTCCTCACCGTATGGGATTGAAAATTAAGGTTTCCCGCAGGGCTTTGAACCAGTCAAACCTGAATCTTTACAATCTGGTTGTAAACAAGATTGCCAGATCATTCGCCGCTCTCTTGAACAAGACGATGGTGTCTCTTACCGCAGTTGCACAGGACGCTCCTACCGGAGTATTCGTTGCTGCCGCTTTAGATGCTGTTACGTTGAGTGCAACACCTACATTCAAGGAAGTTGTTTCGCTTGAAACCGAAGTGATGGCGCACAATATCGAATTGGACGCCGACGGTTTTGGAGCTTACGTTATCAGTACGGCCATGCGTGGCAAGCTGAAAACCACTCCTATTGAAGCAGGGGAAACTAAGATGATTCTTGAAGGTGATTTGATGAACGGATATCCGGTTATCGTTTCCAACTACATGGACGCAAACTCCATCGGTTTTGGATTCTTCGAATATTCCGTTGTATCGCAGTTTGGCGACTTTAACCTGATCTTCGACCCGATTACCGGAGCTGGCGAAAACGAAGTAAAATTCGTTGGTAATACCGAGGTTGATATCACCCTGTTGAGGCCCGAAGCATTTGTTATTGGACAAATACCGCAGACCACTTGATGTACGTAGCCCTTGAAGATATTAAGAGGCATCTCAACGTCGATTTTGACGAGGACGATACGCTTATAACTTCCATGATAGAAGCAGCGGAGGTATCTATCGAGCAATCGATAAATACCCCGCTTGCCGACATCGCTACCGAGGGAGCACTGCCGAAAGACCTTGTTCATGCGATAAGGATAATGACGGCGGCATTCTACGAGTACAGAGAGGGTTTTACACACGGAAAGATAATGCAGGTGCCTTTTACCTTGGCGCACCTTTTAACACCTTATCGAAAATTATCATGAGAGCAGGAAGTATGCGGGAAAGACTGACTTTTTACCAACTGACGGAGACGCAAACTCCATCGGGGGCGGTGAAAAAGACGTGGGTTTCCGTGTATGAATGCAGGGGTTTTTACAAAAGAAGCTCACCAGTTTACGACAAGGACGGCGTGGAGGCGAAAGAGTTGTACCGTGGCGAAACAATCTTTATGATCGTTCGTGAAACTTCCCAGATCAATGCGAATTACAGGGTAGGATATAAGGGGTTCATGTATGAAATCATCCTTATTGCGCCTATCCATTCCGACAACACTTTGGAGATCCAGTTAAGGAAAATCAATGAGTGATATTAAAGTTGAAATAAAGAACATCGAGCGGGTGTACGCTTTGGTTGACGAGCTAAAAGGAGTTGACCGGAACAGGGCTATCCGCAGCGGGATGATTCAGGGTGCAAAAGTCTTTACGAGGCTCGGACGAAAGAATTTAAGAGCAAGAAACGACGAGCACACCGGGAATCTACTCCAATCGATGCGATGGAAATCGGCGAGAAATTCACTTGCTGTTTATGCCGGATTTGAAAGAAGCTACAAGTTTCAGGCTTTAAAGGGTGTCGGGAATCACGCTCACCTTGTTGACCGTGGCACAAAGGACAGATACACGAAGAAAGGGTATTACCGCGGTAAGATGCCTGCATCCTATTTCTGGACTGATACGAGAAACGAGGGTGGTGGCGAAGCGATGAGGCACATTGAAAGAGGAATAAGAAATATGGTTGACAGCCTTAAATCTAAATACTAATGTTATCACTTGAAAAACTTACCATATCCACCATTGCGAGGGCTATTCTTTTACAGGACAGTGAAATTGTGAGCCTTGTTGGGACAAAGATATTTCCCGGTGTTGCACCAACCGACACGGCGTGCCCATTTATAGTGTATGAAAGAGATGCCTATTCGGTCGAGGATACAAAATTCGGAATACACAGGGAGGAAGCAAGGGTAGTTTTCGAGGTTATATCCGATACTGACGACTACGATACCGGGCTGCAAATAGCGGTAGCGATACACAGGGTTTTGCAGGGCACTCACGGAGAGTTTGAGTTCGAGATAGTGGATTCAGCCGAACGATACGCAGAGGGGAAATTCAGACAATTAATTGACTTTAAAATCACATAACTATGGCATTTAATCAAAAAACAGACTTAATCAAAGGGGAAGCGTTGTTGCTTTACATTGGCGAAACGGCTGGTGAAGTTACCACCTACAAGCCTATTGCATACGCAAGCACCCACACCCTTTCAATCAACGGAGACACCATCGACACTTCCTCTAAAATGGGTGGTGCGTGGAAAGAGTTCTTAGTTGGGCAACTGAACTGGCAGGTTACGAGCGAATCGCTTATTTCCAGAACATCCGGGCACATGAGTTACGGCTCATTGAAAGCTATCATGGCCAAGAGGGAAGCGTTCTTGATAAAGATCGGTTCACCTTTGGCTTCGAGCGCAGATTTTGAGCTTGACACGTCAAAGGAAACAGCTTCCGGATTGGCGATAATCACTTCGCTGGAACAAACCGCAACGAACGGCGAGCTTTGTACAAGCTCAATCACGTTACAGGGAACAGGGGCGTTAGGAGACGGAACGCCGACTACCTAAAAGAATCATTAACCAAATTTATGGGGCAGTGGCAGCAATGCCCTGCCTTTTTTTATGAAAGCCAAACTAAATCTACAAGCCATAAGGGTAGCCGAGAGACTTTTAAAAAAACCTTTCGGCGAGTTCGACCTGACCGACGAGGAAATAATTCTCACCTTGATGTATGCGATGGTATCGGAAAACAACGATGAGGTGATGACATTCGACCAGTTCAAATCCATTCTCAACATGGGTAAGATTGGAATCAAGGTTCAAAGAGCCGTATCGGACGAAATGGCATATATCGACCAGTTCAAGGAAGAAGTGTCCGACAAGGAGGAAAAAGCACCCTACATGGGTGATCTGGCGGCCCTCTTAATCACTTTCGGACTTGATGCGCACTTTGTCCTTTACGAGATGAAACTATTCGAGATAGGCGATTATATAAAGGCTATCGACGAGCATAAAAAGGAACAGATGGAGCGGGACAGAATGAACACATTCTATGCAATCCTCCCTCACGTGGATCATAAAAAGATCAAAAAGCCACAGGATATATATCCGTTTCCGTGGGAGTTGGAGCAGCTTGAAAAGGACGCTTTGGAGCAGTTGGAAAAAGATAAGGACATGTTTAACAAATTTATGAACAGCACGATATGAGTAAAATGAATTTCGCCATAGCCCTACGAATGACCACAGACCAGTTCAAACGGGGCGCAGATGTAGTTAGGAAGAACATCAGAATGCTGCAGTACCAGGTGTTGGGTATGGCATCCGCTTTGGGGCTGGGCGGAATAGGACTTAGCAATATGGTGAGCCGCTTTGTTCAGGTGGCGAGGGAAACTACGAGGGCGAGGGTTGCATTGAGGAACATTTCCGGCGACGCACAGGGTTTCTCTAAAAACATGGATTTCCTTGTTAGAACATCCAACAGGTGGGGGCAGGAGCTAAACGGAATGACTTCGGAATTTGCGAAGTTTAGTGCAGCCGCTTCTTCTGCGGGAATTTCAATTCAAGACCAGCACACGATATTTGAATCCTTTACCCGAAGCATAACCGCTTTCGGCATGAGTTCGGAAGATGCGCACCTTTCCTATCTGGCTCTTTCTCAAATGATGAGTAAGGGTAAAATTTCATCCGAAGAGTTGAGGAGACAGTTGGGTGAAAGGATGCCCGTTGCGATGGAGGCGATGGCGAGAGCGGTCGGCGTAACCATTCAGGAGTTGGATGGACTGTTAAAGGCTGGCAAGCTCATTTCAAAGGACGTTATGCTGCCTTTCGTAAAGGAGATGGAAAAGATGCTGCCCGAAGTCAATACAGACAATATCGAAACATCCGTAAACAGGTTAAAGAACACTTTCACACAGTTAACCCAAGACCTTAAAATCGGCGAGTACTTCAAAAAGATCGTCGATTGGGCTAACAGTATGCTGGGTAATATCCAGACTTCGTTCATGCGGGTTGTGGCGGTTATTGTAGCTGCATTCACAAGCGGGAAGATAGCAAAGGCTTATTCGTCCTTAACCCAAAAGGTAGTAACCGAGAATCAGAAAGTTTTAGCCAATAAGGTTCAGACCGAACAACAATTGGAATTGGCTACAGCGAAAAGGGTCGCAGCGGAAAAGAGATACAATGAGATTTCCGCTTTATACTCGAAAGCAACCAACGAGCAAAAAATACAATACTACGCCAAGCTGACCGCCGCAGAATCGGCAATGAACAAGGCGAGATTAAGAGAGCAGGCTGGATTGAAAGCCGTTCAGGAGGCGAGTGCGGCACAGATAGTCACGAGGTGGGGTGTTGCGTTCAACGGTCTTAAAAAGGTCGCCGTTTCGGCTATTGCAACTATAAAGGCGGCATTTTCCACCATCCTCCCGATGGCTGTTATTGGGCTGATTACAAACTTCGTGATGAAGTTGATCGAGGCGAGAAAGGAAGCCAGAGAAATAAAGAATATATTTTCCGAATACAGAAAAGAGGCTGAATCGTTATCTACTCCGAAAGAGGTTGCAATGCTTGAAACATCACTTTCGGTGTTGAACGACAAGAAAAGCACGCAGGATGAGTTAAACAAGGCTCAATCCACATTAAATTCTCTTTTAGGGACTGAAATATCAAACCAAGACGAGTTAAACAAAAAGGTAAATGAAAGGATAAGGCTGTTAAAGGCATCCGCAGAAGCAGATTTTTACGTAAACAAGGGGTTAACCGCACAGGATGAAATCAATTCTTTGTACTCGAAATATGGCGGTGCTGAAAAGATGGACGAGAAATTGAGGCTTCGTGGTACATTTTCTGCATTAAAGAAAGGTATAGGAATAGACAGCCAGATAGACCGTGACTATGCGAGAATACAGGAGCTTCAAAGAGTAGTTGCCGATGCTGGATGGAAAGTGGATGCAGCGGTTAGGGCCGGCGTTGACCTGTCGGGTGGAGGTGGAAGTAAAAGCCAATATACTCCGTCGGCTGGAGGAGAAAGCAAAAAGAAAGACAAAAATGCACCCGACGACATAAAAGGTTTTAGCGGACTGTATGAGCTGCAAAAAGTAATCGAAGCCAATAAGCATAAGATTAAACCGATTTCAGGCGGTGTGTCGATGGTTGGATATACCCCAAGAGACACGACGTTCGACTATAAAAAAACTGAATCTGACATACTCGAAGAGGAATACGGACAGCTTGAAAAATATATACAGCGACTTCGTGAGGAGGGAAAGGTTGCGATGGAAGAGATATGGAAAGAGGAACAGAAATTAACATCCCTTTCCGATGCTTTGAAACTATCCAAACTCAAAGAGGACATACAGGAAATGAATCTGTCAATCTTTGAACAGTCCATCGACGGAGTAACGGGTTTTGCCGACGCTTTGGATAGAGCCGCAAGGTCGTGGAGCAGGATAGCCAACGAGGATATGAGCGGATTTGAACGGATGGTTTCGATTATAAACGCCATAGGTGATACCATTAAGGGATTGATGGGGATGTGGGAGGCTTACACTACTTTGAGAGACTTGATTTCCACAAAAGAACAGGCAATTCAGACTAAAGATAATATCCTTAACGCTCAAAAGATAGCCAACGTATCTACTTTGGCTGCCGTTGAACAGGGTGCTGCCGCTGCTAGCCTTGCAACAAAGAGCACGGAGGTTGCGGCAAATACAACCGTCGCTGCGTCGGGTGCCGCTGCGTCTGTAGCGGGGATTCCACTTGTCGGCCCGATGTTGGCTGTCGGTGCTGTCGCTTCAATACTCGCTCTTTTGGGCGGTCTGCCGAAGTTTGCCAACGGTGGTATTTTCGCAGGACTGAAAGGCGGAGACAGGAATTTAGCGAGATTGAACGGTGGCGAAATGATAATGACCACGCCACAACAGTCCAAACTGTGGGGAGCTATCAAAAACGGCGACTTCGGGGGCGTTGGAGGAAAGGTTGAATTCGAGATAAAAGGCAAGAAGCTGGCTGGTATATTAGTAAATCAATCGAAACGCTCATCAAGAGTTTAGTACTAAAACAGTTAAAAATAACCTATTAGTAAAGAGCATGTACGGACTGAAATACACCATACCATTTAAGACAATAAGCGATATTGACTGTGTTGTCAATGTTGAGCTAAAGGATTATATCGGTTCTTCGGTTGAGCTTATCGGCGGCGGTGAGCCGTTCAGCATAGACACGGAAGACGTGGATGTTTTAGCACCGATACGTTCATCATTAGCGACATTGAGTGTTTACGGTTCGGACTACCTGAAAGACTTGTATACAAGCGACCCGCAGGGGATAAGAATAAAACTACTCGTTAACGGCTCGGTCAAGTGGATTGGATTTTTAACACCCGACACGTTTAATCAGGATTTTTCCTCACCGGAGTTTATCTACGAGATGGAATGCGTCGCCGCGCTTTCAACTTTAAAGCACAAGAAATTCGACCTTACGGCAGACAAGGTTACGTTTTTGGATATAATCAAGCGGGCACGGGATTTATCGGGTTATGTAGACTTATACCTTACCGATTCAGTCCGTGGAAAACTGGACGAGAATATCTACGAATTAGCAGGTGTCGCTTCGGGTAATTTCTTCGACGAGCTGAACGAGGCAATGACCTATTACGAAGTTTTGGAGGAGATTGCAAAGTATCTCGTTGAGTGTACTTTTACCCCGTTCGAGGATGATTTGTATTTGTTGGATTATCTGGCTATCAAGAAAGGATTCAACGGTTACCACAAATATTCGGGAAACACAAAGACAAGCGTAACATTAAGCGATTCGAGGGAGGTTAATTCCGTAGGACACAAAGGAACAGGTTCAACGATAAGCAGGATACCTGGAAAGAACAAGATATCAGTTAACTGTTCGCTTTACGAAGTAAAAGACTTTTTGCCTAATATTGACGATGCGGTGGAAAAATCTGTTTGGAGCGGATATTCAACGGTAAGCGGTCAAAAAAACTCTAAGTCTCCGACACATACATTGATAACCGTTCCTTTGGTTTGTGACGACAACTCGAATGTGTATTACTACTATTCCGATATGACCCCAATCGTGTCAGACCAAAAACCATTCACGGCGGAGGCTTATTCCGCCTTGATGAAAGTGGTAAGATACACGTCGGATAATGTGCCTACTAAGCTAAGTTTCGATTCGGAGCTATTCGTTAAGAATTATTCGTCGTGGTCAAGCGGATTAGAGGGAAAGATACTTCAAGAAACACACCCTGTCTTAAACCTTAAGTCCGAAAAACGATTCTTCGTTCACAATAAGATTTATTTCGCTTTTTCCTGCGAGGTTCAGGTAAATGTAGATAATTTTTCGGATATATCAAGAGCCGATGGGCTGATAAATACAGATCCCGTAGGAAAAGCCGGAAGCGACAAAGAGTGGAGGATTCCGCTTAAACTAAGAATAGGAAACTACTATTATAACGGAACGGCTTGGACTACAACCAATTCAGTTTTTTACGTTCCAATTCCGATTAAAAAAGATGCATTCAGGTTCGGTACTTTATTAAAGACAAAGAACACGAACACCTACACAATGGGGTTGGGCGACCTTTCTGGATACATAATAAACCCACCGTCCGCACCGATTTTCGGGGATATTGAATTAACGCTTTATGCTATCAAAAACAGCGATATGGGCGTTCCGCCACAAACCGAATTCAGCTCTAAGTGGACTTTCATCAAGAATATCAAATTGGAACAGACCATTCAGGACTTGGAGGGGATTTACGAATTCAAGGAAGAAAAGGAGGATTTGATATACGAAAGCGAGATAAGCGAAGATTTCATCGATGAAGCGGACGATATAGACCTTAAAATATGCACCAACACGGACGGGAAGATTTCGCTAAGCAGCGTGATAACCGATTCCGGACTGTTAGACGGGATTAAGTCTTTATCCGTTCCGTTCAACGGAGTAGCGGAAGAGGCAATAATAGAAAAGGCGTTACAAATCTACGATTCACCGAGGTATCAGGTCAACCCTACTTTGAACAATGTTCTTCTGCCCTATTCATTGGTTACCGAAAATCATCTGCCCGGTTCGACATTCGTAGTTTGCGGAGGCGAGGAGAATGTAAAAATGGAAAGTTGCACGTATAACCTGATCGAGATATGATAAGCAAGAAAACATACATCCCTGCGAAGCCGAGAAATAAGAAACTGGTAAACGTTTCGAGCGGAGGCGGTATCGGGAGATCAGATATAAGCGGCGTTGTCGAGAATTCTCACGAACATCCGAACAAGGTTGTGATCGACCAGATCCTACAGCAGCATCTCGACGTTCTCGGAGTTCTCTCCATCGTTGACGGCAATCTTAAAATAGATGCAAACGCCTACTCTACTGGTGAATTAAGTGCTTACGGAATAGGTTCAGGAGGTTCTTCGGGTGGCGGTGTTGACCTGCTTCAGGCCTGGACGGACTACGATTCAACTAAAGACAACTGGGCGGTTAAGGCCGGGTTGCTCGTTCCGTTCTACACCGATGCAACTTCAAGGCTGTCTGCCCTGGAGGGAGGGGCTGCATTGTCATTGTCTACCGTGGGTACTGGAAACGGCATTGCAAACATAACCAAATCAGGAACAGTACTCACGGTTACAAAATCCAACTTTGCCGAACTTGACGTAAACGGGAAAGTACTTTCTTCTCAACTGCCGTCTTACGTTGACGACGTATTGGAATACGTAAATATGGCAGCTTTTCCCGCTACAGGAGAGACGGGCAAGATTTACATAGCACAGGACAGCAACAAGACATATCGTTGGAGCGGAACGGCCTACGTTGAGATAAGTGCTTCCCTCGCACTCGGTGAAACATCATCAACTGCATACCGTGGAGACCGGGGAAAGATTGCTTATGATCACTCACAAACCGAACATCAGGCAATCATCAACGGTACAGGTTTTGTCAAGGCGAACGGTAAGACGTTGAGCTACGACAACAACAGCTACTCCCTCGCATCTCACAACCATAGCGGAGTTTACGAGCCTGTTCTTGGCAACCCAGCCGCTAACGGATATCTATTAAGTTCTACCAATGCGGGAGTAAGGTCTTGGGTTGCTCCTTATTCATTACCCACAGCATCCGCATCAGTTCTGGGAGGTGTCAAAATCGGGGCAAATGTATCAATAGCGAGCGGTGTTATATCAGTTCATAATCCATTGACAATCGGAACGGCAAACGGCTTGTCACTTTCAACGCAAGTATTAAGTCTCGCACTTGCAACCACGGCAGCCAACGGGGCATTATCAGCAACTGATAAAACATATATAGACCTGTTAAAAACATTCTTCGAATACGACAGTACAAACAATGCAATCAAGGCCTTAAAATCATTCTATTCAACAGGCGAGGTATCGGCTTATGGAATAGGTTCAGGAGGC